>CEUQ01175362.1_pt1 | contig 12415 bp, 14 predicted proteins | sample 361491 | NCBI WGS metagenome assembly CEUQ01 (sample SAMEA2622796, study PRJEB7988) | marine metagenome | biome: marine biome (ENVO:00000447); feature: marine epipelagic mixed layer (ENVO:xxxxxxxxx); material: "saline water (ENVO:00002010), including plankton (ENVO:xxxxxxxx)" | depth 120 m | reverse complement strand
CAAGCAAGCAGAAATGACAGATTATGGAGAAATGTAAGTAATGAATGACGTCACATTTATCATTACTTATTATGGTCAAGTAGAAAAGTTACTACATCATTGTAAGTTCTTTAGTAGTGTTGACTCTAAACTTAAACATCACTTTAAGGTGATGTTCATTAATGATGGATTTGATGATTCCAACTTATTTGAGGATATGTTGGATACCTACAAGGACAGGTTCAGATTATCTGCATATAAAGTGACCCAAGACGTTGGATTCAACAGCCATGGCTGTCGCAACTTAGGTATGCTGCAGAGCGATACGCATTGGAATATCTTGACTGATATCGATGTGTATTGGGGTAACTATCTGCTTGAAGAGATATTGACAAAACCTCTTAGTGACGAAAACTATTATGTGTTCAAGGTGTTGTTTAACTATCAAGACAACCCTGAAGATTATGAACACGTAGATCCAAAGAAAATATTGAAGTTCGTCGCACACCCTAATGTATGGTTAATGAGCAAACCGTGCTTCTGGTCATCTGGAGGATATGATGTCGAGTTTACAGGTCTTCGACATGGTGATGGTGAGTTTTTCCTTGCTATTGACAAGGATAAATATGATCACGTATTGTTTCATCCGGAGTATGGAGAGGACTACGAGAATTTTCCGCACATACACGTGCAGGATCCTAATAGAGCGGGATCATATATTAACCAGGCTACGGAGCGAGCAGGTTATCTGAAACAAACTGTTGACTTTGTCAGCAATCGGAATGAAGATAAAGAGAGAAAGCTAAAGAAAAGGATCATCTGCTTCCCATGGACGCAGGTAATATAGAGGGATTGTATGACTAATTGGAAGAGAGTTGTGCTGGTCGGTGGTACGGTCGGCTTGTTAATGGGTTTGGTTGTTGGTCAAGCTCGTGGTGGAGAAGAAGCTGATGATCAGCGCGGTCATGAATTGTATTGTATGGCCGAAGCTATCTACTTTGAATCTGGCAATCAGCCATTTGTTGGCAAGATGGCAGTAGCTGAAGTTATCTTGAACAGAGTTCAGCATATAGGCTATCCGGATACCGTATGTGATGTCGTACACCAGGGTCCTGTCAGGGAGAGCTGGAAGACAAAACAAAATCCTGACTTGCCAGATAGTGATAGAATGTATTATCCTATAAAATGGAAATGTCAGTTTACGTATTATTGCGATGGTAAGTCTGATGAGATAACTGAATCAGAAACATGGGAAGAATCACTGAACGCAGCATACTTAATGTACGATGGAAGAGTTACTGTAGCCGAAGGAGCAACTCATTATCACGCAACATACGTCAAACCCCATTGGGCTAGTCAGCTACGTAAGGTAGTGCAAATTGAAGATCATGTGTTTTATAAATGATTGACCTTAACAAGGACTTAAACATAAAGACACCGTCTGCTTTTGCAGAAGAGATTGAGGGTATGGTTAAGGAACTCAATATATCTCATTTTGACGCAATCATTCATTATTGTGAGCGTAATGAGATTGAGATAGAGACTGTCGCATCATGGGTCAAAGGCAGTCAGGTTCTAAAGTCTAAGGTTATGTTAGATGCCCAAGACCTCAACATGATAAAGAAGTCAGCAAGGTTACCAATATGAACGAGTACGAATGCTATACGACATACATGGCTTTGAAGAGGCACTTTACCTCTGACTATGATATATTTAAGTATCGTGGTAAGGTTAACAATACTGAGAAGTCAAGGTTTGATGTCCGTAAAGACAAATACTTTTTCTACAAGCTGTCTAAGCTAAAAGATCCTCGATCATTCATGTTAGCTAACATTGTTAATGATCCAAACTTCTTCCCTGGTGATGTCAAGAACATGACCTGCCATGCAGTGTATACGAATTGGCAGAAGAGACGACAGAGCATGGGATATACATTTCGTAGTGAGATTGCCAAAATGCATGAGAAGTATGATGACAATCTCCTCGTCAAAGAATCACACCCTTATCTAATGAGATTAGTACTAAGGGGTGATGTTTGTCTGGAGACGTTTATTATTCTAAACAAACTCACACCATTCTTTCCGTATTGGAATAAGAGATTGGAAGGTGATATGATTTGGAATGATCTACGTACGAAGGCAGAAAACTATGAACCGTTCCTAGATGTTGACTTAGATAAATATAAGCAGTATACTATGGAACACTTTGAATAAACCGCTATACAACGCATACACCGCATATAGAAGGAGAAGACGCATGGCTACAAGTTTTGCCGCAATGAAAAAGAATCGTCAGTCTGACGTAGAGAAGCTCACAGCTTCTATCTCAAAACTTCAAGGTAATAATACTCAACGAGACGATGAAGGATTCTGGAAACCAGAAGTCGATAAGGCTGGTAACGGAATGGCTATCATTCGTTTCCTTCCTGCACCCGAAGGTGAGGAAGAACCTTTCATCCGTATCTGGGATCATGGATTCCAAGGTCCTGGTGGATGGTTTATTGAGAAGTCCTTGACTACTCTTGGTGAGAAGTGCCCTGTCTCAGAGTATAACTCTATGCTTTGGAACTCTGGTACTGAATCCGATAAGGCTTTTGTTCGTCAGAAGTCTAAGCGTCGTCTTGGTTACATTTCGAACATCTATGTTGTAAAGGATCCATCTAATCCTGACAATGAAGGTAAGGTGTTCTTGTACAAGTACGGCAAGAGGATCTTTGATAAGCTCAATGAGGCTATGAACCCTGAGTTTGATGATGAGACTCCGATGAATCCTTTTGACCTTTGGGATGGAGCTAACTTCCGTCTGAAGATTCGTAAGGTCGAAGGTTATCGGAACTACGATAAGTCTGAGTTTGATTCACCCACAGCTTTGTTAGATGATGATGAAGAGCTTGAAACAGTTTGGAAGCAGGAGAAGTCTCTTACTGAGTTTCTCGACGCCAAGAACTTTAAGAGCTATGATGAGTTGAAGTCTAAGCTGTATCGAGTGCTTGCACTTGATGGTGGACCTACTGCTAATACGATGACAGCCGATGAGGTTGTTAGCACTCCAGCAGTAGAACCAAAGGCTGCTCCAGCTCCTAAAGCTGAAGAGGATACACCACCTTGGGATGATTCCGATGATGACGACAGCTTGTCTTTTTTCAAGAAGCTAGCTGACGACGAATAGGAGTTAATGGAAGGCTGTTATAGGGGTGCGCCTATGACAGTCTTCCTTCCTAATCCTCCTTGGCCGGCGCTATCCCCACCAGGTATCATCATTGGTATACCATTACCACCGCCCCCGCTAGCTTTAGCATCTAACTTGGCTAACGCTGCAACAATAGCTTGCGACGTTTGAGCATTCTGTTCTACGATTGATGCAAGAGCAGCTTCCGTTCCTCCTCCTCCGGACATGGCAGCTTCCATTGCAGCTGCATCACCAAGAGCTTGAGCTCCTGCAGCTTGACCTTCCGGACCAGAAGCCATTACAGGAACAGCTTCTTTATTTGCAGCCTTCATAGCCTTCATCTCTTCTCTTCGTTTCTTGAGCGCTGCTAGTTTTTCCTCGTCTTCCTTACGATTAGCTTTCGATTCCCAGAAGCTATCTTCAGCAACATCTTTTTCCAGATCTGAAATTTGTTCATCAAGTTTTGCCATCTTTTCTTCTGGTGACAATGGTTTGTCAGGTCCAAAACCTAGCATCGATGCGGCGCCTGATATGGCACCAGAAACCTTACTTCCAACAGCGCTAGCTGCATCACTGACAGCACCGGCAGCAGCGGCTACGCCTTTACCAACAGCTGATTCTTTTATAGCATCTGCAGCCGCTGAAACTTTTCCACCAACATAATCCTTTACTTGTGACGCAGCCTCAGCAGCGGCATCGTATGTAGCGCTTGCAGCATCTGCTACAGCACCTGCTGCGGAGCTTGCTAAATTAGCTACGTAGTCTGCGCCTTTACCAATCAGTTCACTAGCATCTTCTACAATACCTTTGAAACCTTTTTGCTTCATATAGTCATATGCTGCTTTTGCTAAATCTTTCATGCTCTTAAATGTTGCCTTTAATGTCTCTACCACACCATCTTTACAACATTTGTATAAGAATATTCCAAGGTTGCCACCAATAAATGCACCGATGATACCACCAAGCATACCACCTATAAGAGTACCAACAAGAGGGAAGACAAGAGTCAGTAGTAACGCACCAATCACACCACCTAAGACACCACCAGCAGCCTCACCTAATATAGCAAATCTTTTCTTCAGTCTCTCTTCATCGCTGATAGATGGATCCAACTCATTCTTACCTAACATGAACAATGTAATCAAAGCAGCAATTGGTCCTAATGCTTTAACGCCCAACTTTGCTATCCATTTGATACCTGAATACTTGCCAGCTTTGGCAACAAATTTCAGAACCGTCTGGTATATGTTTTTCAAAGCAGCACCAATCTTTTTGGCTACCTTTATAAACGCGTTTGGTCTTGGTCTTGGTGCAGCTCCAGAAGATGAAGCCACCAATCGTTTTTCTTCGACCTTAACTGCTGGCTCTGCTGGTGCTGCTTGTGCCGCTGGTGCTGCCCCACCTCCTCCTGGCTTAGCAGCCATTCTTTTATCAACTTCAGCTTGAGATGTTGCAGCTGGTGCTGCTCCTGGTCCAACAACCTTAGCAGCAGACGCTCTTGCTTTTGGTGCCTCAACAGCATCAGCCATTTTAACTGCTTTGGCAGATGCCTTGTCAGCTCCTACATCATCTAAAAGTTTCTTTCCTTCGGCAGCACTGACACCGCCGCCCTTTGTCATGAACTTGCCAGTCTTCGGGTCAAGTTTTCCAAGCGTGCCGTCTTTCTTTACCCCAATCCCTTGTTGCTGGAGTTTGGCTTTCTGAGAATCCGATAGTCTTCGAGCACGATCGTCATTTTCAATTCGCGTTTGTTGTGCAGTTCGTGCTACTTGTTGAGGTTTATCTGGTTTATTTGGACCTTTATCAGGATCCGGTGTTGTTGTTTGAGTTGTTGTTTGTGTCCTAGTGGCTCCAGCCACTTTATCAGGGTTTACTATAGGTTGGCTTATCGTCTTATCGATCCAAGAAGTGACTCGACTCAACCCTGCTGTAAGACCAGTAGCCAATGCGCCTAGAGGGTTTTCTAGGTTATCCAATAAACCTGTAATACTACTGACAGCGCCACCAAGGAGAGAATCTTTCCCTCCAAACAGCTCCGTCATTCCTTTTTGGAAGCCGCCAATTATTTCTTTTTCGAAAGCCAAACCTAAGCTAGCGCCTATGGCACCCAACCCAAGCATCTTCAATAAGCCGCCGCCGCCCTTGGATTTAGCTTCGGTGGCCATTTGGCCAACACTTTCTTTTTTACCAATAGCAGTTCCAGCGCCCGGCGCCTTTGGCTTCTTCAGTCGTTCTTTAGCTTCCTCAGCAGATGTCTGTTTGTCACGTTTATCACCTTTAGCCATTTGTTGGCTCAAGCCTACTATGGCAGCTTTGTTTTCTGCCATTTGTTGGTTAATAGACTCAAGGAGTGATACTTGTCTTTCTGCTGCGGATGCCATTGGTGATTACTTCTTACTCATATATGCTGTCATGCCCATATACGCACCAACAATACCAGCCATTGCAATGTAGAACAATGCTGAAAGATCACCCAACAACTTCAATCTAGTTTCTGGTATGATTCCTGGTATCATCAGTATAATTGTAAAGAGAATAATGCATATCATAGAAATCCAAGCCATGCGTCTTTGAGCATCGGCTTTATCTTCTTGCATCTCTAGCTCTTCGATTTCTTTCATCTTAGCTAATTCTTCATCAGTCACGACGCCATCCCCATCTAGATCATACTTATTATAAGCTGATTCTTTTTGAAGTTTCTTCTGTGCCATTTACATCTCCGAATTTGATTCTTGCACCTCTTGTACATGTTGCAATAGCATATCGAAGTATAAATCACGCTCAAACGGGTATAAGTTTTCGATCTCTGTTATACTATATTTATGATGCTGGACCATCGAGAATACGGAAATGTAGTAATTACTTAGCGTATTATGACCCAGCGCCACTAGAAAAAATCGTTAAGACCCTCCAATGTCCTAGTTCTCTTTTCTTTCTTCTTACCAACTTTCACGGTATACTCAATATCCATTGTTACTCTTGGATATTCCACTAAAATTTTTGACATCTCTGCCCATGCATTTGCTGGTAGTTGGTCAAGGAATTCCTCAACTTCGTTTGGCTTATAGTCATCGAGTTCGAACTCTTCTTCACCTTGATAGACTTTCTTAATACAGCTGATAACAAAATCTGTATTCGTCATCATAGATTCACCATCTGGTATCAAAAGAAGATCGGAATATCTTGGATATCTCACTTCAATCTTAATGTCATCTGAGACATCAATTATACCATCACCAAACTCTTTATTCAACTTCATTTGGTTTAGATCAATGACAACCTCATTCCAATCTTCTGCTTCCTCGTCATAGATATTGATCTTGGACGACTCACTGACGCTGTTTGATCTCAATTGCAAGAATGCATATTCTGTATCAGCAACAGGCCACTCAAGTGGGTTGCCGTCAAACATACAATTGGCAAGAACTTGGTTGATTGCGTTGATGTAGCTGTTTGGATCAGCTGCTTGCTGAGCTACAAGTAGAATCTTTTCTTCTTTGACCAGAAATGGTCTGTATTTAATCGTTTCACCCGTCGATGGTCTTTTCAATTCAAAGATCGGGTGCTGGATTACAGGTAACCCCATAATATTCCTCCATTAATTAAAAATTGTTACGCGCCACATTCAATATTGACCGCGTATTTCTAACTGCAGGACTATTCAATAGCCTGCTCACTTGACCTATGCCGTTTTTGATCTGTCCAAGAATACCAGCTGGATTAGCAGATACTTGAGGAGCATCAATTTCACGGAAGGTGTAGTACTTATATGTCCAAGCAACAGCTACTGATTCAAAAGAATCTTGAGCTGCCCACTCCATTTGAACATCACTGAGCTGTAGTGGGAAACATTCTCTTAATTCATATTGTAAAACTTTATTTGAAACAACATCAAGTGTTGAAACTGTTATATTACAAAGATATTCCCTTCTGTAAAGACTTAATCCAGGAGCGTTTGGAATAGTTCCAGGGCTTGTTGAATCTACACTTTTAGAATAATCCATATATGCCATGGAATTTAGATATTGATTGAAATACTTTAGAGTAAAGTTTTTCCCATCAAGAAAGAACGTGCATGTAAAGTCGTTGACTCTTGGCTCACCTGCTCTGTTTGCTCTGAAGCCATATCCATGAGGTTTATATTCAATTGGTGCAAATGTTCTACCAGGAAGAGTAGCAGAGTTGCATAAGAACGTCATTGTTTCCATATCTGATGCACCATACTCACCAGACAAGCATTTAGGAACAGACATCTCAACAAGATATAAACTGGTTTTCTGTAAACCATTCAATTCACCGAGCTTCGAAACTAGTTTACTAACAGCAAATTTGGATTGTCCTCCATCGGCTCCTAAACCCAGCAGGCCACTGACAGCATTGACACCAGCGCCAACTGCTCCTAGTCCTACTCCAACTTTGTTAAGAAGATCTGCCATCTATTTGTTTCCTACTTTATCTGCTGAATCAGCATAAACTGTACCTTTGCCAGCACCAACAAATCGCTCTGTTGGTAAGAATAAAGCAACATTATACTCATCTGGATAGATGGTGATGAATGAAGACTTTACATTGTTATTTAGATACCTTTTGACACATGGTTTGAATAGTTTTAGGGTTGAAACCTTGTTTAGCAGCTCGTATGACGCCCGTATATTGCCGTCCTTGAGAACTCCGGCACGTTCCATAGCGTCGAACAATCTTGCGCGTGCTATGGGTGAAATATAGTGGAGATTCATACCTAAGAATCCACCTGGAGCTCCCCCTATAGGAATCACCAATGGAAACTTATCCCAATATGGTAGCTTGTCTCTGGTTTTAGCAGTATACAAAAACATACACATTCCTCCGAAAGGAGGTGTTCTTGATCTTCTCTCACTTGGTGCGTTGATAACTCTTGATTGCTGTACTGTCCGAACATTCTGTTGGATCCAATCTCTTGCATCCGCAACGTTATTTCGTATTTGCGTTGGTGCTTGATTTAACAAATCAGCAAATAAGTAAGCCATTAGATACCTAACTCTTTCTCAGTCATTATCTTGAAATCCCATTTTCTGTCTTCACAGAATTCTTTGGCCGCTTTCCATTTGGCTTCATTTACTCCCCACGTCTTAACTTCTCTCAAATACCTTCTACTAATTCTACCAGTTGGCGTTTTGTTTTTATTCTTGATGTCTGGTGGCTTAGTTTGAGCTTTTGGTTTAACTTCAATGACCATTACTTGTCCGTTCTTCTTCTTTACCCAAAAATCAGGGAAGTACCGATGAAACTTACCGTCAATTGGACTTTTATAAGGTATTGCAAACTCTTCACTTGACCATTGGTCGATTTCTGGATGATTATCTAAGTAAATCATTAGTTTACGTTCCCACAAACTTCTATAAATAACATTAGTGGGGTCACCCTTATATTTAGACGGATATTTAGGTTTGTAGTATCCCTTGTAGCTCATAGGATTATTTATATGGCACTTAATACACAACACGAGAAAGAAATTAACGATCCGACGGCAATCATAGCTAAGAAAACAGCTGGTGGTGCTGGTATATTGTCGTTTCCGTTAGACTCTTCAGATTATAATTTCTTTTCGTTGACATTTAGAGAGTTTCAGTATGCAACTGCAGCAAAGCAGAAAGAGCATATTGTCAAAGAAACTATTATACTACCATTACCAACAAATGGTATAATGGATAACTTACAGATGAATTACGACAGTATGGAGTTAGGAGCACTTACTGGTGGTGCCGCTAAAGAAATAGCTGCAGGTATCGATAAGATTGGTGCTGCAATGAACAAAGGCGGTACAATGTCTGAAAAAGGATATGCCGCCATGACTGGTTATATTGGTGTAGTAAGAGATTCTGTAACGAAGGCTGCCTCCAAAGTAAAGAACATGGGCGCTGCTGATGCGGCCGCGACCGTTAATGCCGTTCTTGGTGGTGGAGGTGCTATTTCAAGTGCAGTCGGTAATGCATTAGGACAAGCACCTAACCCACACGTCACAGCAATCTTTAGAGGCATCAACCTAAGAGACTTCTCATTTACATTCAAGTTGATTCCTGACAATATTCAAGAAGCTAATATGATTAATAAAATACTTAATGTAATAAGAAACAGAGCATTGCCTAAAAGAAATCCTAACACTGGCGGGTTAACATTAAATTATCCTCACGAAGCTGAGATTTCAATTATCACGGGATCACCAACATCTGGTGGTAAGATAAACACAGTTCGGTTCAAACCTTGCCATGTAACATCGGTTGGAATAAACCATACATCAGAAGGTATGCAGTTTTATAGAGATGGTCAACCTCTTGGTAGAGATCTTACACTTGCGTTTAAGGAGATCGATTACTGGAGAGCTGATGATTATGATGAGGTTGAAGATAATTCTGCTGCGTTCGAAGCTGGTCCATTTTAGGAGCTAATAATGTTACTTGATAAGCTACCCAAAACAACTTTCAAAAATGTTGAGATTGCTGATATTACTAGAGGCGTCAAAATGAAGGACCTGACATTCAACCAAGATTTTGCGTTGAATGATTTTATTATCAGAACAGAGCACACAAGACCAGACGTGATTGCTCATTTGTATTACGATGACTCTAGGTTAGCTTGGTTGGTATTGTTACCTAACGTTGCAGTTGATCCTTATTATGAGTGGCCACTATCTCAAAGAGAGTTTGATAGATGGATGACAGATAAGTATGGCTCAGTTCAAGAAGCACAAGCAGAATTACTATATTATGAGCACAACACAAAAGACATAACTATATCGAAAGACACGTTTACGTATTCTAATGATGCTAAGTATGTTTTGCCTGTTGATTACACACCTGTATATGCATATACTCATTTTGAGCGCATAAATGAAAACAGGAGACACATTAAACTGATAGATAGTCAGTATCTCCCAATTGTATTGGCTGATCTGAAGAGATTATTTAAGACTGATGGCTAGAACACCTGGAGTTGGTAAACCAGAACTACTTGCGTGCGTATTGTTCGTCCTGGACAAGAAGGGATTGAGAACGCAGGAGTTTGACATTGCTAAGTACAACCCACAAGTTACTGTATCGCAAAGCATAAACAGTAATCACATTACTGCACAGGTGATGTTTACTGAATCAGAAGGTACGTTAACAAGATTTAACAAAATTGGTATACAAGGACAAGAGTTTCTTGTTCTCCACTTTCGCACACCAGATAAGAAAGAAGTTAAGCTAGAGTTCTTTGTTCACGCTGTTGATGGACTTGATTTCTCAAGACAAAACCAAACATCAATGCTTACTTTGAAATGTGTTACAAAAGAACATTTGATAAGCACAATTGGTAGTGTAAATAGAGGATACATTAACAAAACATATGGTGAAGCTGCAGCTGCAATTTACGGTGGGGATATATTAAAAAGTAGTGTGTATAAGAATTATTTTGGTAACAAGCAATATTCTCCGTTTGCTGGTTTCGAGATAAGACCCTTTGATGTACATCCAACGGATGGTATACAAGATTGGATCATACCAGGACTCCAACCAGATGATGCAATTGAATTCTGCGCAAGAAGATCCCTTGGTAAAGGCACACCTATGAATTTGTTCTTGTATTATGAAACGTTTGAAGGATACTGTTTTCATAATGTTGAGAAATTAATAAATGATGGTTTGAAGCTAGTAGAGGAGAGAGATTTAGTTTTCTTTTATAAGCCAACTGAAAATGCAGTTGATCCAGTTGACCCTTTGAGAAAAGTAGAAAACATTGGTGGCCCTCACCAATCTGATACAGCTAGTCGTATTGGGTCTGGTGCATTCAAAAATAAAGTTAGAACAATAAACCTGATCAATCAAAACTTCAATGATATACAATACACTTATTCATCTGAAGACAGACAAGCTACACTTGGTGAGACGTTTTTAGTGGATAAAGAGTGGCAAGAAATATTTCAAGGTAATGATAATCATGAAATGTTAATGTTGAAGGACAATTCTAAGAAAAATCAATTCTTCGAGTACATACAAGGTCATAGAATGGCTTACACACAACAGCTAACAAGCCTATCGTGTTCGTTTGATATACAAGGAGACACATCAATAGTACCAGGCACAGTATGTAAGTTTGATATACCTGAGATGGCTGGTACCTCTGGTACAGAACGGATTGAACCTACAAAGTTTTCAGGTAATTGGTTAATCTCTGATGTTATTAACACATTTGATTCAGAGAATCACAGAACGAGTTTGAATTTAATAAAAGATAAGACAGTTGCAACTGGAGGATTTCCTAATGGCTAATTATTCCGGTGAATTTCTGAGATCCGTCCAATTCTTTATTGGTGTCGTTGAAGACAGAAATGATCCATTGAATCTTGGTAGGTTACGTGTACGCGCGTTTGGTATTCATAGTGATAGTATAGCGGAAGTACCTGTTGCTTCGTTGCCTTGGGCAACTCCATTGATGCCATTGAACACCGCCGGACAAAGTGGTATTGGTCACAGCCCAACCGGTCCAGTTGAAGGATCGTGGTGTTTTGGTTTCTTTGCTGATGGTCAAGAGTTACAACAGCCATTTATTATGGGAACAATGTATGGAGCTCCAAACTTAAAAGAGGCAACAGGTAAAGGATTTCAAGATCCTCTTGGTGTTTATCCAAAAGAAAAGTATCTAAATCAAAGTGGTGTTAACAAACTAGCACGTGGTGACAGTGCATATGGTGAAGAATCATTAGCAATTAAGAATAGAGATAGGATAACAGAAGTTCCAGTTGCTGTTCCTCCTCAAGTACCTTCTGTAAGAGATCTGGAGGGACCAGCAGAACCAAAGAATGAAGAGATCAACGCTGGACCTAAAGGATCTTTCTATTATAGGCACCGTTGGAACGAACCGGTTCCTCGTTATGGTGGTCAAGGTGGAGGTGACACTGAAAAGGAAAATTCAGATCCTTTGGATTATGATAATACACAGCAGCCTTGGGAAGACAAAAAGAACAAAGATGGATCAGAACCAAGTTCATTTCCCAATGCTTCCAGATACCCATTCAACCATACTTACACAACTGAATCTGGTCATGTTAAGGAATTTGATGACACACCTGAAGGTGAAAGAATACATGAATATCATACGTCTGGTACGTTTTGTGAAATACATCCTAGTGGATCAAAAACGACAAAGGTTGTTGGTGATGAATATGAAATAATAATGAAAGGTAAGCATGTCCTTGTTAAAGGACATATGAATCTTACTGTACAAGGTGATGCAAGAGTTTATGTACAAGGCA
>CEUQ01024276.1_pt1 | contig 12474 bp, 13 predicted proteins | sample 361491 | NCBI WGS metagenome assembly CEUQ01 (sample SAMEA2622796, study PRJEB7988) | marine metagenome | biome: marine biome (ENVO:00000447); feature: marine epipelagic mixed layer (ENVO:xxxxxxxxx); material: "saline water (ENVO:00002010), including plankton (ENVO:xxxxxxxx)" | depth 120 m | reverse complement strand
TCCTTGTATTTCATGTGAAAAGTATCTGCTAATGATGAATTTAAAGAAAGTTACCTAAATTAGATAATTTCTGCAAATAAATTAACACTCTTCATGTATACTTTTTCTAATTTGATTACCGAAAAAACAATTAAACCAAATCAATCTATTAACCCGATTGCTACTAAAGAAGCTTTGAATAAGCTGGTATCAAACGCACTATCTAAAAAACATTTGAGTATTGATATTGAAGGTAACGGATTTTTTAGATATCCAGAGCGAGTATGTTTGATCCAAGTTTCTTTTGATGAACAGGCTCATATCATAGATCCATTAGAAATTGATGATCTGATGGAATTGAGTAGGATTTTTGAGAATTCTAGAATAACTAAAATTTTTCATGCTGGGGATTATGATATTCGTAGTTTGAATAGAGATTATTCTTTTAATTTCAAAAATGTTTTTGACACTAGTATTGGTGCTGCTTTTTTAGGTTCTGAAAAATTAGGTTTAGATTCAGTATTGAATGAATATGTTCAAATTGAGATTAAAAAAGACAAAAAATTTCAAAGAAGTGATTGGACAATTAGGCCCCTTCCTGATGAATCTATAGAGTACGCTGCTGATGATGTTTTATACCTTAATAAAACTAGAAAAGTTATGGAAAAAAAATTATCAGAATTATCAAGATTAGAATGGGTGAAAGAAGAGTGCGTTAGATTGTCTAATATCAAATTTCAGGCAAAAAATGAATCTAACGCTTTTTTTGATGTAAAAGGGAGTATTGATTTAAACCCTAGAAGTTTGGCTATATTGAAATGTTTATTTGAGTTTCGTGAAGATGAGGCTATAGGTAAAGATAGGCCGCCTTTTAAAATTCTTTCTGATTCAGTATTAGTGGAAATTGCTAGAGACCCTAATCAGAATTTTTCTGAAATTTCAGGAATAGGGTATTGGGCAAGTAAGCCGAATATACAACGCTTAAAGAAAGTGATTGAAAATGGTCGAAAAATGGATCCACAATTTAGACCTCAAAAAAATAAACAAAGAAATAAAGGGTTTTCAAACAAGCAAAGAGAACAGGCCAATATTAGGCTTAAGCAATTAAAAGACTGGAGAAAAAGCTTGGGTCAAGAATTAAAATTAGACCCCAGTCTTCTTTGGCCTACATCAAGTTTGTCAAGATTGTCACGATCCCCTGAATTATTTGAACAAGAATTTGAACAACCAGAAGTTCGAAAATGGCAAATTAAAGAATTTGGAGATTCAATTTCTCAAAATGTATTAAATTTCTAATTTTTTTGATCCGGAGGTGATATGGAGATTCATTTGCCTTTGATAGAATTATTATTAATTATTTTTATAAGCGTACTTTTAGTTAGTTTGGTTTTCTTGTACTTTTTTTCTAAAGTAATTATTTCTTACAAGAGTAAACTTAGAAGCCAATCAGTGAAATTTGGTCAAATTTCAGAACAATTTATTCCTTTGCACTCTGTTTTTCCTTGGGATTCTAAGCAATTTAGGTTTTTGGGAACACCAATTGATGGTATTCAATTTGAGGAAGATCAAATTATATTAATAGAATTTAAATCGGGAAATAGTGATTTAACTACGAAACAACGTAAAATCAGGAATTTGGTTCAGAATGGAAAAGTTGATTTTCAAGTAATCCGGGTTAAATAATATCCATATTAGGAGGAAAAATGAATTCAGAAATTCTTAAAATATCTTCAGATATTGGTCAAATATTGAAAGATAATCAACAAACAATATCAGTTGCTGAATCATCTTCAGCAGGGTTAATTTCTTCTTCTTTATTAGCTATTCCAGGATCATCGGCTTATTTCTTAGGCGGAGCAATAGTTTATACAAAAAGTTCTCAGAACTCTTTGTTAGGTATAACTGATGATGACCGAATTGGAATTAGATCATCTACTGAAGAATGTGCGTTGCTTTATGCAAGAAAAATTAAAGAAAAATTAAATTCTCATTGGGCTTTAAGTGAGACAGGTGCGGCTGGCCCTACTGGAAATAGTTATGGTGATTCTGCTGGGCACTCATGTTTTGGGATTGTAGGCCCTATTACCGAATCTATGACTTTAGAATCAGGAATTTCAAACAGAGAACAAAATATGTTTATTTTTACTGAAAAAGCATTGAATTATTTTTTGACGCATTTAAAGTCTTATAATTTTCATTCATGATCACATATAATTTATAACACCTTAATGTTCCTAAAAATATTTTTTATTGAGGAGTTCAATGACTTACTTTACTGATTTGGCATTAAAAAGGGCGTCGGTAACTATTTTGGCATTTTTGTTAGTCCTAGGTTATGGGATTTTTACATTTAGTCAATTACCTGTAGAAGTTTTGCCTAGAGTTCAATTTCCGTTATTAACAGTAAGTGCTGCGTACCCAAATGCTGGTTCTGAAGACGTAGTTCAATACGTAACTGAACCATTGGAGAATCAAGTTTCAGGTCTTGAAGGATTAAATTCAGTACAATCGATTACTTTTGAGGGGTCCACATTACTATTGATGTTTTATGACTATGGTATTGATATGGACATAGCGAAAAAAGAAGTTGAATCTCGGTTGGTTTCTATGGATTTACCGAGCAACGTTGAAACTCCAACTGTAAATAAATTAGATCCTGGTGCACAAGCAGTTCTAGAATTTAGTTTTATTACTGAAGGGGATCTTAATTCATTACAAGAGATAGTTTCTAAAGAAATTGAACCATCTATTTCATCAATTGATGGAGTAAGTGACGTTGTTATAAGTGGAATTCAGAAATTTGATGTAAATGTAAATGCAGATACAGAAGCCCTTTATCAAAATGATATTAGTTTAGATAAAATTTCTGAAATTTTTGACGAAATGAACTTTTCAATGTCTTCAGGATTTATTTTCGACGGAACAGGTGTGGTTTCACTAAGAACATCTCATTCTGTATCTACTTTAGAAGATTTACAGAATATAGCTATTGGATCTAGGGATGGAAATCCTGTTTTGTTAAAAGATGTTGCTACAATTTCCAGAATTCCATCTTCATCAAATTCTATTTCTAGGACAAATGGTAACCCTAGTGTAGGAGTCAGTGTATTTAAGGATCCAGAAGCTAATACTGTAGATGTCACTCAAGCCGTTTTAAATTCTGCCAATTCTCAGGCTGACAAATCAGGGTTAGATACTGTAGTTATTTATAACGCGGGTCCTGACATAGAAAGTCAATTACAAACTTTATTCAGTGAAGGAATTTATGGATTCTTGTTTGCTGTTGGTGGAGTATTTATATTTTTGTTAAATATTAAACCAGGTTTGATGAAAGGTTTAGCATTATCATTGAGACCCACCTTAGTTATTGCTTTAACCATTCCTGTAAGTATTTTAGGTGGTGTATTGATTATGGGCTTTACAGAACTAACTCTTAATGTGATGACGTTAGGCGGTTTAGCTTTAGCTGTAGGACGAGTTGTTGACGATAGTATTGTTGTTTTAGAAAATGTTTATCGGCATATGCAAATGGGTGAATCAAAATTTGATGCCGCTTTATCTGCTACAAAAGAAGTAGCAGCTGCTATTACATCTTCAACACTAGCTACAATAGTTGTTTTTGCTCCTCTTGCATTCATTCAAGGTTTAGTAGGCTCCTTCTTTTTACCTTTTTGTATAGCTGTTTCTTCAGCATTGTTTGCTTCTTTAATTGTTTCGATTACTTTTGTTCCGGTAGTAGGTGCAGCTATTTTGAGACCTGGAGATATGGTTCAAGATACTGAGAAAACTGATAATAGTTTATCTTTTCTACAAAGGATTTATAAACCCTCACTCATTTGGTCTTTACAACATAAAATTATTACTATTTTTATAGCTTTGATACTCACTGCAGGTAGCGTTTCTTTGCCTGCATTAGGCTTGATTCCTGTCACTCTTTTTCCTACAGGTCCAGCAAGGATTTTGGCAGTAGATATTTCAGTTCCACCGATACTTACTGAAGAACAAAAACTATCTAAAGTTTTAGATTTAGAGAAAGAATTGAAATCTAGACTTGATAGAGGTGAGATAGAAAACTTTGTTACCACAATAGGTGGTTCCGGCGTTTTTTCTAATCCTGATGAGGTAGGAGGTTTTGCTAGTATATTTGTTAGGCTTACTTCTGAAGCTCCTGATGATGTAGCAGAAATACTAACTAACCAATTCCCTTCAGAGAGTTATGGAACTCAATATGAATTTGAGGAATTAAATGCAGCTGGTCCTCCTCAACCCGGAGTAGAAGTAAAAATAGTAGGTAATGATTTAAAGGATTTATCTAGAGTAAACAATGAATTATTGGTAGCTCTGAGAAGCTTAGATGGAGTTGATAATATTGAATCAGATTTAACTGGAACAAGACCAGAGATGAATTTGATTGTAAATTCAGCAATCGCTTCAACTATTGGTATGACACCTCAAGAGGTAGCTATAGCAATCAGTGCCCCTATGAAAGGACAAGATTTAGGGGATTTAATGTTAAATGATGAAGAAGTGAATTTGAAATTAAAATTAATTACTTCTTCTATGTATGGTGCTCAAGATCCTTTTCAGGGTTTCAATAATTTATCTATTAATGGTCCTTTAGGATCTGCAACAATAGGTGAGTTAGTTACTATGAACAGAGTGGAATCTCCTATTACTATTGCTAGAACAGACACAAATCGTTCAGCTACTATTACGGGAAAAATCACCAATGAGGATTCACGTTCTGTTCAAATGGCGATAGATGCAGAAATAGATGCTATTGAATTACCTAATGGAATAGAAATTAAAACGGGTGGAATTTTTTCAGATATTGCTGAAGGGTTTCAAGATATATTTTTGGCAATGGCCATAAGTATAGTTCTGGTGTTTTTGGTAGTTTCAGGTAGTTTGGGATCTTTGAGGGATTCTTTAGTGATTTTACTTAGTTTACCTTTAGCTAGTATTGGGGCATTTGTTGGCTTAGCTATCACAGGCCGATCTTTAGGTTTACCCGCAATGATGGGATTGTTGTTACTTATTGGTTTAGTTGTAACAAATGCGATTGTTTTGATTGCATTTGTTCAACAGTTACGTGACGATAATTTTTCAGTAAGAGAAGCTCTTGTTGAAGGAGGATTGGTGAGATTAAGGCCTATATTAATGACAGCCTTTACTACTGGTTTGGCCTTACTTCCTTTGGCGGCATTTGTCGGCAATGAGGGTGGCGGAATTATAGGTGAAGATTTGGCTACTGTTGTAATTGGTGGATTGGCAAGTTCTACCTTTTTGACCTTACTAATCGTGCCCATAGCTTATGAGTTTATGCATTCCACTTTACCTAAGGTGTTTCGCAAAAAATAAAAAGAGTCCTTTATATGGGCTCTTTTTATACTCTAATGAACTTTTGCATTCTTGCGCCTTCTAATGTTTCACCTACATATAGGCTTCCTTCTGAATCAATTCCCAAAGCATGAGCGGCCATAATATCTCCATGTTCTCTTGTACTTTGTCCCCAACCACCTAGCCATTGTCCTGTTTTGGTTAAGATTTTTACTCCTGAATTTGGAGAAACTAAGTTTGGAGTAACTTTAGTACCTTGGCGATGTCCCAATTCTGAAACAAATGCTGCTCCATCATTACCTAAAACAATTTGGTTAGGTCTGTGTACCCCTTTCCAGTGGGAAACATATTGCCCTTCAGGTGTGAAAATTTGAATTCTATTGTTTTCTCTATCACACACGTAAACAAGTCCAGTTGGATCTACGGCTACTCCATGAGGGAGCATAAATTGACCAGGTCCTGTACCTCTTTCTCCCCATGATCTGATTAATTTTCCTTGAGGTGAGTAATGATGGACTCTGGAATTGCCATATCCATCTGAAATATATATAGATCCGTCTAATCCAAAAGCAATATCTGTAGGTTGATTAAAAGGTTCTCCACTTTGCTCTACGGATGGTTCATTTGGAGTTCCTAGAATCATTAATTGTTTACCGTCTATACTCCATTTTCTGACTGTATGGTCTCCTACATCTGTTGTCCAAATTGAACCGTCTGGGCCAATTTCTATATGATGAGCCCTTGTGAATTGACCTTCACCCCAAGAATCAAGAATTTTTCCAGATTTATCTAAAACTATTATGGGATGTTCACTTCTGTTATATGCAAAAATTCTATCTTCATTATCTACAGCAACGCCAACTACATGATTCCATTCCCATCCTTTTGGTAAAGGGGCCCATTCCGGAACACTTTCGTAGGTATATTCTCCATAACTTACTCTTAATGCTTTATCAGACATGGTTAAATCCTTCTATAATTTAGTTAATTGATTCTCAGAGATGTTCTGAGATTTGGTATGTTAACAGATGGGTTGATTGACACAAAATTTTCTGAAATATAGACTTAAATTGTAGTTAAAATCAATGAGAGTAGTTTGTATAATCTTATTAATCAGTATTCTTTAATTTTTGCAACTGCTTTTTTGCTAATTGTCTTTTCGTTAATAGGGTTAAGATTTTTTTCAGCAAAATATGTACTTGTTTTTGTTCTTGCAAGTTTAATTGTTATGATTTTATTCCAGTCAATTCAAAAAAATTCGAATGAAGACATGTCAACTGTACAAAGTTTTGAAAATATTCGCTCTTCAGGTTCACCTTATCTTCTTTATATGTATTCTGATTATTGAGTGGGATGTTTAACGTTGAATCCTATCGTGAATAGGTTAGAGTCTGAATTGAGAAATGAATACAAGTTATATAGAGTTGATGTTCACTCTGTTGTTGGAAATCATATTAGTGACTTAATATCTACTAAAATGATTCCAACATTTGTGTTTTTTGACAAAAATGGCAAAGATATTTTTATCAAGCATAGTGTTCCAACAAAAGAAGAAGTTTATGAAAAATTTAGAGAGTAGGTGTAATTAATTTGAATAAAAAAGTTTTTGTCAGTAGGCCAATAGTTCCTGATGCTATAGATAAGCTTAAAAGTTTTTTTCAAGTTGAGGTTTGGAATGAAACTACGCCTCCACCTAAATCAGTGCTTATAGAAAAATCTGTTGAATGTGATGCTTTTATGATTGAAGCAAATGATCCCATAGATTTTGATGTGATCAACGCTGCTAAAAAATTAAAAATTGTATCTACTAGAGCTGTAGGATATGACAATATAGATTTATCATCTGCTACAGAAAAGGGCATTTTGATTGGAAATACCCCTGGAATTTTACATGAATCTTGTGCAGATTTTGCTATGGGGCTGATTTTGACTTTAGGGAGAAGAATCTCATATTCTCATCACAACGTTTTAAAAGGTAATTGGAAAGTTTTTGATCAAACTCCATATTTAGGAACCGATGTACATGGAAAAACTTTAGGTCTTTTGGGTGTGGGTATGATAGGTAGTGCAGTTGCGAAAAGAGCAAGCGGGTTCAATATGAAAATCATTTATCATTCTCGTTCCCGTAAGATTGATCTTGAAAATCAACTAGGATTAATTTGGAAATCAAGTTTGGATGAGATGTTGCAAGAATCTGATTATGTTTCAATTCATGTGCCTCTGAATGATGATACAAAAAAAATTATTGGTAAACGTGAACTAAATTTGATGAGATCAGATTCATTTTTGATTAACACTTCTAGAGGTGGAACTATTGATCAATTGGCTTTAACAAATGCACTAAAAACCCATCAAATTTCAGGAGCTGCTTTAGATGTTACTGATCCTGAACCTATTGCACATGATGATCCTTTAGTTTCAATGGAAAATGTGATTATTACTCCGCATATTTCTAGCGCCAGTGCAGCTACTTTACGAAATATGGGAATTATGGCAGCAGATAATATTATCCACTTCTTTACGGAAGGAAAAATGCTAGCATGTTTGAACCCGGAACTGATGAGTTAATTCTGATCAAACCCTTCTACAACAAAACTTTCACTAGTTGATGCTCCTTGACGAATAGCTGCAACTGGTTTGTATTCTTCTGATTCACGAAACTCTTTCATTTGTTCTATAGTGGGAAATTCCAAAATTACGACTCTATTAGGTTTCCATGTAGTAGTGTCTGAGTGAATTTCTCCACCCCTGACGATATATTTCCCTCCAAATTTTTTAATGATCGGTGGAACTAATCTCATATATTCGTTATATGCATCCCAATCTTTTACATTAATACTTGTAATTGAATAAACTGACATTAAATCTCCTTATTTTGAACTTGCTAGAATTCCTGTTCCTGGATATTGATTTGTAATCATTGTTTTGTTGTGAACTAGATGATGCCCTCCTACTATGACGTTCGAAATTCCATTAGGAGGTGAAGTGGGATTGGTGTATGACGAAGTATCAATAATTGTATTAGGATTAAATGTCACAATATCTGCATGAGTTCCTACTTGAAGCCTTCCCTTTTTTTTGAAAATTGGAGCTCTTTTTTCTAATCTTTGAGCAGGCATGATAGTCATTTTTTTGAGAGCATCTATAAGGGTTATTTGTTTTTTTTCTCGAACATATTCACCTAGAACTTTTGAGAAAGTTCCTGCAGTTCTAGGATGACCTTTTCCATTTTCAATAATGCTATCTGTAGCAATCATTGTGAGAGGATGTTTAACTGCATAATCTAAATCATTTTGAGGGGTAGAAAATGCAATAACCCATCCTCCTGTTTCTCTGTATGTATGGAATGTGGTTTCTGTTAAATATTCTCCCGTGTCTGGTCGCATCAGTTTGTCATAGGAAATTCCATATTGTGATTGCCATCCTTCTTCGAATAGCTTAGATTCAATTTTAGTCATTCCAGCAGTGTATGGGTAACATTCTGTTGAAACATCTAATCCGGAATTTTTTGCTCCTTGGATCATATCTAAAAGTATTGGGACAGCTTTCATTCCTGTGCTATTGATATGCACCACATGTAATGCAGCTCCAGTAACGGCAGATGCTGCTATTACTTCCTCTAATGCCTCTATAGAGTTGTTAGGTTCCCTATGGCCTTTTCCTCTTAAGTGAACATGACAAGATACATTATATTTAGCAGCGATTTTAAAAAGTTCAATCACTTCTAGTTTGGTACATGCTCTAGTGTAATCTAAGCCAAATCCTACAGCTAAAGCACCTTGTTCTAATCCTTCACAAATTAAATCTTTCATTTTTAAAATTTCATCATTAGAGGCTTCTCGGTTTCCTGCATCTCCTGCTGGAACAAAATCTCCTGGATCATCCATCACTTTCATCCTTACAGGTATATGTCCTATACTTGCGCCAAAATTGATCCTAGATTGTCCTTCCCATTTTTTATAAAAGCTTTTAATGTCGGCAGTTCCCACTTCTAATTCTAGAGTAGTAGTTACTCCATCAAATGCTTGTAGTTCAAATATTTGATTATCCTGAGGGTGTGAGTGTAGATCAATAAAACCGGGAGAGATTATTTCGTTTTTCGCATCGATGATTTTTTCAGAATCAATGTGACCATCGGATATTTCAGTAATTATCCCATTGGTAATCCCAACATTTTTAAATGCAATGAATTCTGTTTCTGGATCAATGATTTGACCATTTATAATAGACAGATTATTTTTCATCAGTCACCCATAGTTTTGGGATCTACCATTTCATAAAATTCTATATGCTGGCTTTCCAATAATGGTCTATATTTTTTAGCGACTTCAATTGCTTCGGGTGGAACTTTATTTCCTGCTCGACTAGGTGATTGGATGGATTCATCTTGCCATTCCAGTATTACTATATTTTGTTCGCCGGGAAGAGTGTAACCATTGTAGGAAACTGTAAAATCACCCCTATGTCCAGCATCTCTGTAAATTTTTGCTTGTTCGTATACTAGTTTTGCTACGTCAGAAGCAACTCCGGGTTGTGTTTTGTATACTCGTCGAATTCTATACATTTTTTACCTACTTTTTTAGATTTTCATTTAAGCTTTTAGCACCTGTTTGAATCCAAGAAATCCAACTAAATGCAATAAAAGTAACTCCTAGATCAACAAAATCATTGACTTCGTTCAATGGGGATAAAGTCCCGGCAATTTTGTTTTTTGATACTATTTTTTTGATAGTACTTTTGACAACTTGCTTGACTTCAGGATTGCTTGCGCCCCCAAGAAAACCCATAGTTTGAGCTAAATCACCCGGTGCAACAAAAAACACGTCAATGTTATCCACTTCTAAAATTTCATCTATATTGTTAACAGCTAAAATATCTTCTATCAAAACAATTACTAGTGTTTGATCATTAGCTTTTGAAAAATAGTTTTCTACTCCAATTCCTTGTCTACTTGTGAACGAACCTCTATGACCTATCGGGTGAAATTTACTTGCGTCTACTACCGCTAATGCTTCTTCTTTTGTGTTTACATGAGGTACTACAATTCCTTGTGCGCCTAAATCTAATGAACGGTATATCACTCCAGGGTCGTTTTGATGTACTCGAACTATAGGAGTTAGATTGGATAAGTCACAAGATCTGGTAAGATCTGGTAAGTTACTGAAATCGACAGGTCCATGTTCTCCCTCCAGCCATATTCCATCAAGATTCAATGTTGAAAAATGTTCTATTAGGTCACTTGAAAAAGGTCCCAATGGAACTTTAACAACTTCATGGTTATGTAATTTTTGTTTTGTTAAATTAACTCTTACTTGTCTCATGAATTTTTAAAACCACTTTTCCTTGTCTACAACATTGATTAAATCTTGGTTTTTTAAAAATAATTTTGCATTGTTTTCCAATATCTCATATCGCCTATTGTTGAGATTTGCAGCTTCGGCTACAGCTATGTGTGGAGTCAACATTACATTGTCCAAAGACCATAATTTATGATTATCGGGCAAGGGTTCAATTTCATATACATCCAAACCACATCCTGAAATTTCATTAGATTCTATTGCATTAACTAAATCATCTAATTTACATACCATGCCTCTTCCAACATTAATGAAATATGCTGAGTTTTTCATGATTTTAAATGTTTTAGTGTTAAACATGAATTCCGTTTCAGGGGTATGTGGGACAGTAGAAATTACAAAATCAGCTTCTGGTAAATACTTTTCTATATCTGTAGGTAGATGCATTTCTATTCCGTCAATTTTATATTCTGGTCGAGGGTCAATTCCAATTACTCTCATACCAAATTCTCTACATAGTCTGGCTGTTTCGTGACCTATCCCACCCACACCATTTATTAAAACAGTTGAATCACCTAGAAAAACGTATGGAGTTTTTCTGGCATTTCTATCCCATTTTTTTTCAGATTTTGATTTTGAATACCAGGGTAAACCTCTTGAAAGACCTAAAAGAAACATCATAATATGATGTGAAATATGATCCCAATAAATTCCTCTGGGATTAGTAATGGTTAATTCATGTTTACATAAATCTTCGTAGTAATATCCAAAAAAAGGTCCTGCATCAGGATTATGTAACCATTTAATTTTCTCTGCTTTTTTTAATGTTTCCGGTGGAATCCACCCCATTGCAGCGTCTGCATCTACAATAAGATCTGATGCAACTTCATCAGTTTCAGGTGAATGAACTTCGAATTCTGGAAGAGTATCTGAAAGTCTAGCAGCGAATTCTTTTTTTAAATCATCTTGTGGTGGCATAAAAACGAACTTAGGCAAATGTAACTCCTTATTGACCTTTGAAGTAAAAATCATTTAATTTAACATTAGTGAGAATATAACATTTTGTAGGAATAATAGTATATGGAAACACGAAGACTTGGAAAAACAGAACATAAAAGCACTATTGTAACTTTTGGAGCTTATTCAATTGGAAAAGTTTCACAAAATGAAGCCGATCTAGCTATTCAGATGTGTTTGGATTATGGAGTAAATCATATAGATATAGCACCAGGATATGCTGATTCTATGGAGAGGGTGGCTTCTTGGATGCCCAAATTGCGATCTGAAATGTTTTTGGGTTGTAAAACTCCAATGAGAACTCGTGATGAAGCTTGGAGAAATGTTGAAGATATTATGAAGCGAATGAATGTTGATTCCTTTGATTTATTTCAGTTACATTCAGTAATTGATATTGATACTTTAGATGTTGTAATGGGTCCAAACGGGGCCATAGAAACTCTAATAGAGATGAGGGATCAAGGAATAACTAAATTTTTAGGAATTACTGGCCATGGTCCTACTGTTGCACAAACTCATTTAGAAGCTTTAACTAGATTTGATTTTGATACTGTGATGTTTCCTGTAAATGTTGCGATGTATAAGGGTCAAGAATACAAAAATAATGCAGAAAAATTGATAAAAGAATGTCATAGAAAGGATGTTGGAATTCAATGTATCAAAATGATCGCAAGAGGTGGCTGGGGTGATTCAAAGAAAGAATGTGGTACTTGGTATGATCCGTTCAGAACTCAGTTAGATATTGATGAGGCTCTTTGGTGGCAGCTTTCTCAAGAAATTCACACTGCTCCCACTTGTGGTGAATATAGTTTACTCCAGAAAGTTTTAGATTCAGCTACAA
>CEUQ01188106.1_pt1 | contig 12488 bp, 12 predicted proteins | sample 361491 | NCBI WGS metagenome assembly CEUQ01 (sample SAMEA2622796, study PRJEB7988) | marine metagenome | biome: marine biome (ENVO:00000447); feature: marine epipelagic mixed layer (ENVO:xxxxxxxxx); material: "saline water (ENVO:00002010), including plankton (ENVO:xxxxxxxx)" | depth 120 m | reverse complement strand
GTAAAAAAGAGTTCTTCAAACGGCTGGCACGCTGGGTCATACACGGTGCGCCATGTCCGTAACCGCCGCGACATCCGCTCCCAGGGACTACCCGCGGGTGTTGGCGGCCGCGGCCGCTGCATCGAACCCGGATTATTCAGATAATGTAAGCCTGCGCATGCAGTTTGACGTCGCCTGTATTGAGCGCACAAGAAGATGAATTCAACTGACACGCGTACGCTGACATGCCTCGGCGTCGGCGACCGCGCTGCAACCACGCAATCAAGACCGGAGGAGCAACATCATGAGTGAATACGTCCCGAGCCCGTACGGTTGGGTCCGCGAGCAAGTCGAGTTGTACGAAAGCAGTGGCGGCACTGAGGGCACGACGCTGCGAGACACCGGATTGCCGGTCATCATCGTCACCCACACCGGCAACAAATCCGGTGCGACACGCAAGACGCCGCTGATGCGTGTCAAGGACGGCGACAACTACGTGCTGGTTGGATCGCAAGGCGGTCGTCCAACCAACCCGGTATGGGTTTACAACCTGCGGGCAAACTCGAGCATCACAATACGCGATCTGACGGATGTGCAGCCGATGGTCACGCGTGAGGTGGAGGACGACGCCGAGCGTGCGCGCCTGTGGGAACTCTGTGTCGCCGCGTTTCCTCCGTACGAGGAATATCAGGCCAAGACCGATCGCAAAATTCCGGTGTTTGTTGCGGAGCCCGCCTAGCAGGCTGGGACATCAGACTGGGGGGCACTGCTTGAGGACTCCGACTCTCACAGATTCATGTGGGCCCCGCCGTTACAGTGAATGGATTCGCCAGTGATATAACTGGCGTCCGGCCCCACAACGAAGCGCACCAATGTTGCCAGGTCTTCGGGCAAGCCCTTACGCCCCAAGGGGACCTTCAGGTGCGCCGAGGGCGACGCTGGCGCCGACGACGGACCTGAACGATCGGTATCGAATACGCCGACAACAACGTTATTGGCGCGAATGCCATATGGCGCGAGATCATGTGCGAGCCCTCGCACAAACGCCGCCTGACCCATCTTCGCGGCACTGACATGGGCACGACCAGGTGCCCCTCTTGTGGACGTCATGCCCCCGACCCCCACGATCGCGCCACCGCCACGCTCCCGCATGGACGGCAAGCAGGCTTTCGCGAGGTGGAAAAAGCCGTTGATGGAGATATCGATAGGCTTGAAGTAGGTCGCAAAGTCCAGCTCTTCGATCGAGATGTTGCCGCGTGAAGCCGCGTTGTGCACGAGGATGTCGACGCCGCCGAACTCGTCCACGGCGGCCTGCACCATACGCTGCACCGCACCAGCGTCCCGAACGTCGGCAAGCATGCCGATGGCCTGCCCGCCAGTGGCACAAATACCGTCGACTACTTCATCAACGAGGTCCTGCGCCGTCAGCGCATTGATCACAACGGCCGCCCCGGCGCGAGCCAGTTCCTCGGCGGTTGCGCGCCCGATATTGCGCGCGCTGCCTGTGACAATAGCCACCTTGCCGGCAAGTTCGCGACGTGGGTTGTCTGCTTGCATGGGCCTAATTTCCTAGCAGGTGTAGTTCATACCGAGGCGCCCGCCATCCACGTAGATGGTCTCGCCGGTGACGTAGCTCGCCTTGTCACTCGCCAGGAAGGCCACGATGTTGGCAACTTCCTCAGGTGTGCCGATACGCTTCAGGGGCGTACGTGACATCACCATATCCATCGCTTCGGGATTAGCATTAACGCCTGCCATCATTGCCGTGTCGATCGACCCTGGGCCCACCGCGTTGACGCGAATGCCATGGGGCGCGAGGGCAAGCGCCGCCGCTTTAGTCAGCTGCATCACCCCGCCTTTGGAAGCACAATACGCTGCAATGCTGGGAATGGCGACTTGTGCGTTGATGGAGGACATGTTGACGATCGCGCCGTTAATGGATTCCGCCACCATGCGTTTTGCAGCGCGCTGGGTTGCCGTAAACGTCCCCACCAGGTTCAGGTCAATCACGCGTTTGAAATCTTCCAATGATGTTTCGAGAAAATCAGCGGGGGAGGCGACGCCCGCGTTATTGACCAGTACGGACACGGAGCCAACGTCACGCTCAACCTCTGCGAACAGCGCGTCAATCTGCTCGGGCGACGAGAAATCACACACGTAAGCGCGCGCGCCGACGCCTATCAATTCGGCCGTCTCCCTGGCGCCGTCTCCGTTAACGTCCGCAGCCATAACCTGTGCACCATCTGCGGCCAGCGCCTGCGCACACGCGCGCCCAATTCCTCGGGCTGCTCCACTGACTAATGCGACTCTTGCACTCATGATCTATCGGGTCTTTCGAGTATTTGCAACTTGCTCACACGATACCACGCAGCCCGGTACTCGCATCGAACGGGCACGGGGTCTAGGATGTATCGCGTGCCCGCGACCATGTAAACGGAGAATGCGTGATGGACTCGACCACCGAACTTAAACGACGTGCCTGTGCCGCGATTGACGCGTCACGCGATCAGATCATCGGGCTTGGCGAGGAAATCATGCGCAATCCGGAAACGGGTTTTCGCGAGTTCAAGACCGAGGCCCGAGTTGTTGAGACGATGGAGGAGCTGGGCCTGTCGCCTTCGCGCGGACTCGCCGTTACCGGCGCCAAAGCGATGTTGAAGTCCAATAACAGCGGCCCGACGCTGGCACTCATCGGCGAACTGGACAGCTTGTGTATTCCCGATCACCCATTTGCGAACAAGGAGACCGGCGCGGCACACGCGTGCGGCCACAACGCACAGATTGCAGGCATGTTGGGTGCGGCCATAGGTCTCATCCGTGGTGAGGTGGGTGAGGCCCTTGGCGGCGATATCGCATTCTTCGCCGTGCCAGCCGAGGAGATGATCGAGATCGGCTATCGCATGGGCTTGCGCGAACAGGGCGAGATCGAATTCCTGACAGGCAAAGCCGAGTTGATTCGACGCGGGTACTTTGATGACGTTGACCTCGCACTGATGTGCCACACGAAAAACGACACCGTGGCGTCCCATGTCGCGAATTCCAGCAACGGCGCGGTCATCAAGAAGATCCGCTTTCGCGGCAAAGCCTCACATGCCGGCGGACGGCCACAACTTGGCATCAATGCGCTAAACGCCGCAACCCTGTGCATGAATGCGATCGCCTTCCAGCGGGAGACATTCTGGGACGCCGACACCATCCGCGTGCACCCCATTATCACCAAAGGCGGAGACGCCGTCAGTGCGGTACCCGCCGATGTCGTGATAGAGACTTTTGTGCGAGGCCGCACCCTGGAAGGCATCGTGGACGCGGCTGCCAAGGTCGACCGTTGCGCCAAAGGCGCGGCCATGGCCATCGGGGCAAGCGTCGAGATTGAGACAACCGCCGGCTACCTCCCGCAACGCAACGACCGCACCATCAGTGAGTTGTGGGGCGAGAATGTCACCTCAATTTACGGCGAAGGGCAGTTCCATATCGAAGAGCACCGTACCGGCTCGACCGACATGGGTGACCTTGGCCACATCATGCCCGTATCACATCCATACATTTTCGGCGCATCAGGAACCGGCCACGGTAACGACTATCTGATGGCCGACCAGGAGGCCGTGTATGTGAACATGGCCAAGTTGCTGGCCATGACGGCCATCGACCTGATGGCGGACGATGCCGCCCAGGCCCGGGATATCGTCGACAACGCAACCCCAAAGCTCAGCAAGGCACAGTACCTGGACTTCAACCGCAGCATGATGGCGACGGACAAGTTTGTGCCCGAGGCTTTGCCAATGCGCGGGGCGCCGCTGTAGGCCGCGTCTGCCCTGGGCCACGTCTGCCCTTTGCGTTTGGCCTTATATCACGCGTATTGCAGCCGCAACGACTTGCAGTATTTGTTCATGTTGATGACTACGGCTTTTGTTGCCGCGTAGGTCGCAGGCGCATGCATGAGGCACCCCACCGCAAGCGTGACGAACATTGTTCCCATTTTGAGTTTTTCATACATGTTGGCCGCGCGTTTGCGTGCATGAGTGCATTCCTTCAATAACTTCATGACCTCACGATAGCGACGCAACGGGTAAGTCGACATCCAGTAAATCCCCCAGTTCACTACCCGGCGATGTCAGCAGACTCGCTTGCGCCTGATGCCGCCCGCTGTAATAGTGCAGATACAAGTCATGACGGGGGCGCGGTAAGCAACCGATCATCCCAGGCGTAGTCAACGACCAGACCATCAGGGCCGTGGGTCCCGACGACACGGCGCTCCGCGCCGGTCAGCTGGTGACTGAGTTCGACATCTCTGCTGTCGTGGTCTGCGACGGGCGTGAGCAGATTGTTGGCATCGTCACCGAACGTGATCTCTCGCGGCGAGTCGTCGCCGAAAACCGCACGCCGGGCACCACGCGAGTTACCGACATCATGACGGCCGACCCGCGTGTACTTGCACCAGACGACAGCGCTTTTGATGCGTTGCAAGTGATGCGCAGGTTGAAGATCCGGCACCTCCCCGTGGTCAGCGCGGGCCGGGTCGTCGGTATGGTGTCTATCAGAGACCTGCGCCAGGCCATCAATCACGAAGTCGGCGCTGCCCACCGTGGCGGGGGCATGCGCGGCTGGCTTCGGCGCGCAAGGAAATAGTGCGCGGCTCTGATGCGCTGCGTCGACTGCAAAGCGAAGTTCGACAAGGAGGCAATGGAGGCCGCGGACAATCATTGCCCTGAGTGCGGTCACAAGGTGGTGGCGGTCCTAAAACAGGACGGCGTCTCAGACCTGCAGTTGGACAAGATGGTTAAACAGCTCGCGGGTGAGGACAACTTGCCGATTGTCGCGGGACAACTGGCTTATGAATCCATGAGTCGACATCGCGGGCGATTGCGCGAACTCCCATCATTTCTTTGGACAGCGCTGATCATTGGGATCGTCACCTACCTGATATTCGAGTCATGGGTGGCGCCATTGGTCGTAGTATTAGCAGTAGCCGGCTACCAACTCGTAAAGTCTTCTCCGCCCGGGTTTTCTGATCGGCGACGCCTGTGTGAGAGATTTCTGACCGTTAACTACAACCGCGACTCAACCACTGAGCCCAACGCTCTGAACGATACGCCGGGCAAGGCGTGCACACGCGTGTTGTTCTGCAACAGCGCACCGTTCGTGAAATTCCTCGTTGCCGCTGAATTTGACCTGGTGAACGCGTGCCCGGTCATCGGCCCGGACTGCTCAACCGGTCGGTATCCAGGCCTGGGTGAACGATGGCGCAACGACCCATCGATCAAGGTGATTGTAGTCACTGACTACACACCGCGCGGCATCGATTTTTTCGCACAGCTCGAAGGGCTTGTCGAAAACTCCGCAAACGTCCACCACGTTGGCCTTGATGACAATTGGGTTGCAACAATGAAAGCACCACGACGTCGCTCGGTTGAAGAGTTGCGTGGCGCAAAACCAAACGAGGCGTTTGGCCGACATTACGTGGAGCTGTTGGCAATACCGCCCGTGCTGGTGTTGGCAGGGCTCGCGACGTCTCTCGATTCGCTCGCGTTTCCACCACCGACGGAAGGTGGTGGCGAACTCGATCTCGGTTACGAGGACGACTCGGAGTAGGCGTGTCGCATTTCATTGGTGTCACAACCATCAACGCGTCGCCTTTGGGCGCCGATACCAGACATGCGTGCGGCAGGCTCCAGCAGACGTTGAGTCTCCGGCGACACCGGGTTGCAGGAGCCGACACGTGGGTCGCCTACGGTGACGGTGCATCACTCGTCGAGGCTCAGGTCCGAGATCAGACGGACGTCTGCGTGAGCGTAAGCCATACAACCCAACACTTTTCCGAAGTCCGCGACCTCGGCGAAGCGCTATTTTCCGGCGCCTGGCACAGGATCCCCGATGGACAATTCGCCCTCGCCTATTGCAGTAATTAGAGCGGCGTCATTCTGTTGCGCTCGCTATCGGGCGGTGAACGTCTGTTCTATCGCCGCGACGGGCAACGGGTTTGGTTCGCGTCCAGTCTCAAATGGCTGCTCCACTGCGTGAGGGCCAGAGCCACCGTCAATCCACGTGCGCTCGCGAGCTTGCTGGCTACCGGTCTGCCGATACAGCGTTATGAATCCGCGGTGGATGGCATTGAGGAGGTGCTTGCGGGTCACGCGTTAGTGATTCAAGACGGCCCCCCGGCGCAGCACTTTTTCCGGCGTGGTCTGCTGACACCGCCAGAAGGTGATGTCCAAACGCTCGCCAGACAGTTTAGAGACAAGCTGACGAACGCCATCGAGAAAAGTCAGGGTCGTGAGCGACCCGTAGCCGTCAGCTTGTCTGGCGGCATCGATTCCGCGGCGGTTGCCTGTGTGGCGGTAGACGCATTCGGCGCAGACAATGTTGTCGCCTATACCTACGAGTTTGACGACGTCGCACACGGGAGCGAAACGGCATTTGCCCGAAGCGTTGTAAAACGCCTGGGGATTCGCGCACACCGCGTCTTTCCCATTCGTTTTGATCACTTTCTGGCGGCCATCCCGGAGACTGTATGGCGCGCCGAGAGTGCCACGTACTGGCCCAAAGCATTCATGCTGCTACTGGCCGCGCGGCTGAAGGCGGACGGCTTCAGTCGGGTGTTGAGCGGGTTTGGTGTTGGCAGCCACATGGCCACGCTCGGTGCGATCGAGACACACTTGCAGACCACGCTTAAGCGTAAGGCCTTGCTGCAGTACTGGTCTGCACTTCATCGCCGCAGTTTGGCACGTTACGGCAATCTGGAGCGCCTACATCCGGCACTCGCGCCCACCAGTGTCCGACTGATGTTTTTGTTGTACCAAACCTTGGAGTCTACACACGCGGTTCGCAGTTGATGTTCGGGGAGCGCCTGGCGGCCCTGTTAGACGCGCTGGAAGCGACCACTCCACCCAATGGCGCAATAGGGCACACGTTGCGCGACCAGAGTTTTGCCCATCTGCTGTCGTGCATCGACGTGACCCGCTGGGAGAAAGTATTCAGGGAACTTGGCGTAGAGCGGCTGTCTCCCGCACATTTTGCGACGGTGCTTCCCTATGCGTATCTGCCATACCACCCGTCGCCAAACGTGTGGTCATCCAAGCGCATGTTGCGCCCAGGCAAAGAACTGCTCCGCGTTGGGTTCGCCGGCGACATTCCCGACGCAGTACGGCTACGCAAAAAGAACTGGGCAGACGCCATTATCTCTCGCCGCTGGCTGCGCGCCGGCGTGAACTGGATGCGTCAGGTGAGCCCACAGCCGGATGCGTGGCTCCCAGCAGACGTATCGGTACGCGAGAAACTCTTGCAACGCTGGGACAACCGCTCACCACAGGCGACCGTAACCGCGCTGTCGTTTTATGTACGGTTGTTGTTGCAGCGAAAGTTGTTGCAGCGGAACAGTGAACCACCTTCGTGGCAAGAGTTGCTGAGCGCCCGTTAGCGATACGGCAATCGGGCAGCAGGCCAACATCACAACGCGACTACGCTTCAGGCGCTCAACTCCGGCGACACGATCAGTCCGGCTCGCACAGCCAACTCATCGCGTTCGTATGTATCCAACCACATCGGAGCGATGTCCGCTGGTAACGCATCGAGCCGCACATCCGTCGGCACAAACTGCACGTTCACCCCGTGCGCATCGAAGATCCGCGTGAGATCGGAATGCCGCAGTCCGTTGATATGTCCACCCCAGCGGCGCACGTAATCGTCGCGAGGCATCTCGTACAGCCCCGCAAAAGGCCGCGGCTTACTCGTGTGGTTGGAGAAATTGACGATGTGTACGTGGCGCGCGTCTTCACGACCAAGTTTTGCCATGACTTCTACCGCACGGTTGAGGTCGCCGATGTGTTCCAGGCAGGAGACGGACACAAAAAGGTCAACGCTACCGGATTCTGCCGAGTAGGACTCCAAGGTCTCGTCAACGAAGCGGGTGCGATCCTGAAACTGCTCCAGCGAGACTTTTGGAGAGCGCGCAAAGTGCGCGGCTGCCGAGTCCAGGGCGCTTGCGAAGAATCTGTCGAGGACACGCTTGTCTCTGAACAGTTCGACGTCAATGCCAGGATCGATCCCCACGTATTGTCTGGCACCACTCGTCAGCATGGCCGGCCCCACGCCGCCCAACTGACCACAGCCAACTTCTACAACACGCGCGCCGGCAGCGAGGCGCCAGAGCTTCGCGGATGACAGTTTGGCGGATACGAGCGCTTTGTCGAGGATTTCCGCGGAGCGAAGTGGGCGCCGCAAATCCGGGCTGGCCAACAAATCCATGCGCCTTAACGCACGCGTGCGAATGCCCAACTTTGCGCACGCGCGCGCTAACACCTGCGCAGGCGGCATGGTGCCGGCAGCTTTCACCCAAACACCAAGCTTGGCAAGCATAGGCCGCGATCTTCGATTCGCAGCGGTTACAGAGCCGCGACGCTGGCGATCACGGCGTCACATACCTGGTCTGCAGTGGCACCGTCCATGTACGGATGCATGGGGATACTCATTACGCGCTGACATAGTCGCTCTGAAACCGGTAACGAGCCAGGCCCATTGCCGTACGCCTTGTATGCCGTCTGCATGTGCATCGGCATCGGGTAGTAAACCGCAGACGGTACGTCACGCTCCTTCAGTGGCGCCGCCAGGGCGTCGCGCTCGTCATGTTGAATCGTGTATTGGGCCCAGGCGCTGCTTGCCCCGTTCGGTCGATACGGGACGGTTACAACATCAGCCAATCGAGCGTCGTAGTGTTTTGCCAACTGTTCACGCGCGCGCAGTTCTTCATCAAAAACTTCGAGCTTCGCCAGCAGGATCGCGGCTTGCATGGTGTCCAGTCTGGCATTGAGACCAATGCGCACGATGTCGTACTTACCCTCGCCCTTACCGTGCGCCCGTATGGACCTCGCACGCGCCGCCATGTCGTCATCATTCGTAAACATGGCACCACCATCGCCATAGCCGCCGAGCGGCTTGGCTGGGAAGAAGCTGGTGGCAGTAATGTCCGCCAACGCCCCAACGGGCGTGTCGTTGGCATTGGCACCAAAACTCTGCGCCGCGTCACCTAGCACCAGCATCCCGTGAGCGCCGGTCACCCGGCGAAGCGCATCGTAATCCGCCGGCAGTCCAAACAGATCTACGGCCATGACCACGCGCGGACGCAACTCGCCGGCATCCAACACCTGTTTAATCCCACTCTCCAGCGTCGCCGCCGTGATATTGAACGTACGTGGATCAACATCCACGAACACCGGCGTCGCACCCGTCATCAGCACCGCTTCGGGCGTCGCGGTAAACGTAAACGCGGGCAGGAACACTGCATCACCCGGCCCAATCTCAGCCGCCATCAGCGCCACGAGCAATGCATCGGTACCACTCGAGAGCCCCACAACGTGCTGACAACCCGCACGCGCAGCAAGCGCTGCCTCGAGTTCGCCCACTTCAGGGCCCATGATGAAACGCTGGTGTTCGAGCACCGCATCGATGCGTCGGCGCACGTCATCTTCGATCGCTCGAAACTGCGCCTTCAGATCAACAAACGGAATCATCGTCTGCTCCGGTTAGATATTGGAATTCTTGAATGTTGTTGGGGCGCTGTCATTGGCCGTTCACTGCTTTCAGCGCCGCTGCTCCAGTTTGATCTCGCCCGCGCGAATCCAAACCTCCGCGAGCTGTCGCGCGTTATCAGGGCCGCAGAGTTTAGCGACCCGCTCCTGACCCGCAGCGCCAAGTGCCGCAAGGTGCCCGCGGTCGCGCGCCGATTCGACCAGGCGCGCAGCCAGCCCATGTGCGTCGAATCGAGGTTGTAGAAAACCAGTGACCCCATCCTCTACGAACCTTGAGTAGCGACCGACGCTCGCGACCGGGCGCGCTGCTGCAAGGGCCTCCAATACATCCCGTCCCCACGGATTATCCCCGCGCGTCGGCTTGGCGAGCGCGGCACAGGCGACCAGCACGCGCTCGGGCTCTGACACATGCCCTAGGAAGCAGAAGTAATCAATTACGCCTCGCTCTGTAGCGTAGTCGGCAAGCGAACCGCCGCGCGCACCAACTCGACCTAGAGCACCCGGCAGGGAACCGCTCAGAGCCATGTCTCCGGCGACGACAAACAGCACGTCTGTAGAGCCGATGCCACGCAGACTCTCCGCAATGTCGACCAGACGATCTATGCCTCGGTCGTAAGAGTAGTTTGAGAGACACGCGACGCGCAGACGCCCATCGTCCGGGATGCCCGGCAGCGGCGTGCACGCCGGCGCCGGAGGTTCTGCGATGTTGTACACCACATGACCCCGCATCGGGCGGCCACACAGTTCGAAGAAGCGCTGCTGCTCGTTCTCGGTGATGAAAACCAGGTCGTCGGCGCAACGTTCCACCATGCGCGCCTGTCGACGCGTAAACGCATTAGGTCTGGGTGTCTTACGAACGTGGAACACAAAACGCGCGCCACACCTTTTGCGCAGCCACCGGGCGAGCGGCCAGAGCGTCTCGAGATTGAAATGCACGACATCTACGCCTTGCTGCACCGTAACCAATAAGCGTTTGCGAAATTCCTCGCATCGTGCCATCGCGATCCAGGCGCGTGCCTGTAGAACAAAATTCCCGGGGAGACTCTGCACGGCTGTCAGAGTTGGCATCGTCGGCTCGCAGACGGCCTTCACACCAAGCTCTGCGTATTTGTCCAGAATAGGTCCACGCCGACGACACCAGACACTGAGATCGACCGTATCGCGGTCCATGCTCTTGATAAGGTGAAAGAGGCTGCGAGAGGAGCCGCCGTGACCACCTTCGACGTCCAGACAAAGCACGCGCATGCCCGCTGCCGGATTCGCCACCATTGTCATTGCTGCCGCAGACTCGCGTCGACGCTGTTTCTGCCGTCATAAGCGAGCCCATGCCTGCTCAGGTACGCCTCTGTGAGCCAGGCAACGGCATTACGCGCGCCACGTCGGTCGCGCGCGATATGCCGATAGTTATGCAGGCCCGACTGGCTACCCGCCTCCATCCAGTAATTTAGAAAACGGCGCTCGAAGCGATGCCAGGACTGGCGACCAAGTGGCGCATGCGCTGCCTTTGCAAGCCATCGGACAGGGCGAATCCAGCCGGGTGAAATTACCTTGCGATTCACGGCGATGTCACGCCAGACCCCACCCCAGTCAAAGTGCGTCAGAGTATCGGCGTACAGACGCTGCTGAACCTTGAGATCGAGCGGCAAACGGGCGAAGAAGTCCATCAATGAACGTTGCCAGAGCGGCAGCCGCCACTCGAGCCGCAGGAAGTCATAGGCGCGCTGCCCGCCGACGACGTACTTCGTCTGGCGGTCACGGAACTCAACCGACTCGTAGAGACCGTGCGACCACACCGTCTCCTCGCCCCTCGCGCACGTGCGCCGCAATACGCGCAGCAACATCGCCTCAACCCTCTCCCGATGGTCGTCGGTACGGAGGCTTTGCCAAAGCTGAAAATGGCGATCATATAAGGCCCGGGCAGAGACGGCGCACGATTCATCGACGGCCGCGGGAGTGCCCAGCCGAACCGCTTGCGGTATATGTCCTCCGCTGATGAAATCACCCGAGTTGCCATTGCACATTACGGCGTCGTCTGGCAAGTAACCCTGCTCTACAAGGCCCATTACCTGCGGCATGTCCTGTACAAACGTCGTTGACTGCAAGGTATCCGCATAGTCCTGATAGGCGGACCAGTTGCTGCTTTGATAATGATCGCGCATGCCCGCGTGATCGACCGGTACGAACTGCCACGGAATCTGCAGCCGCTCCGCAATCGCCTGACTCGCGCGTGCTTCGTGATTGCCAGGTCGGCCATAAGCGAACGCGCGTACATTACGATAGCCAAGGTGGCGCGCGGCACTGACGATCAGCCGGGAGTCCCGACCTGCCGATAACGGGACGGCGAGTACTCGGTCGCCGATACCGCGCATCATCTCGTCGACGATACTGAGCAGCAGCTCGGCAAGGCCGTCGCGCAGTGCTTGCGGGTCTGCCGAGTCCATAACGGAGTGCCACGGATCGAAGCGGTGATAGCGCCAACGTGACGGTGTTTGCCCATCCTGGAGAAGCACACACTCGCCAGGCCCCATGACCGACACACCATCTAGCAGCACCGTGTCATCAATCGTGTAACCAGCCATTGCGACGGACAAGGCCGCGTCCGCATTCACGGCATTGGCGTCAATTGCGCGAGCTAGACGTAGAGGCCGATCGTCAACCAGCCAACGCCCACGAAACTCGCCGAATGCGAGCGGTATGCTACGGGCAGGGTCGGTCGCAAGCAGACTCCATGTGGGGGTAATCACTACCAGCGCATAGTGACCGTCGTGCGGCGGCAGCAAGCGCTCACACTCCGCGCCGCTGGGGCTACTCGAAACGTCAGCACGCTCGACAAAATCAGCCGGGAGTTGGTGCGTCAACCCGTACGCCTTCGACCAGAACTCAATGCCGGGCGCGCGCTTGACCCGCCAGCCGTGTTCTTCGTCCACACGCACGACAACGTTCGGACGATGCCCCTGTTCTGCCTGCGCCTCCACGAGGTGCTAATCT
>CEUQ01098299.1_pt1 | contig 12555 bp, 11 predicted proteins | sample 361491 | NCBI WGS metagenome assembly CEUQ01 (sample SAMEA2622796, study PRJEB7988) | marine metagenome | biome: marine biome (ENVO:00000447); feature: marine epipelagic mixed layer (ENVO:xxxxxxxxx); material: "saline water (ENVO:00002010), including plankton (ENVO:xxxxxxxx)" | depth 120 m | reverse complement strand
ACGCTGAAAAAGACTACCACGGTGTCGCTGTCAGGGTCGACCAGCATGAACTGGCCGCCCCAGCCGCCATGCCCAAGCCAGCGGCCGTTGGTCCGCATCTGGTTGCCGTAGGTGATGTGTTCGGCCGGTGCGCCGTAACGCGGGCCGGTCTGGGCGCGGGTGGCCTCGATGAAGGCGCCGGAGCCGACCTCCTGGCCCAGGATACCGCGGCCGTCCCGGGTGAACAGCAGGCCGTAGCGGGCGAGGTCGCGTGCGCTCATGCAGATACCGCCGTTGAGATTGGGCACCCCGTCGCGGTCGCAGGACATAAAGAAGGTATCTTCGAGCCCGGCGGCCTCGACGATGTCGATGAAATGGCTGCGCAGCGGCCGGCCCGAGACACGCTCGGCGATCCAGCCGATGACATCGGTGTTGGAGGATTTGTACTGCGGCTCGTCTGAGTAGTTCGTGAGGTCGTCGCTGGTGATGGTGCAGAGGAAGTCGCGGTCGCTCTCGTCCGCCTGGCCGTCGGGCGGCAGGCGCCAGCCCATCGCACTCTCGTGGATCAGCGCGGCGGTGAAGGGGTCGGAATAGTCCTCGTCGTAGGAGTTGACGATGTTCATATCCAGAACGTCCTGCACGGTCGCCTCGGCATAGCCGCTGCCGATCTCGGGGATGTGCTGCTTCACCTTCGTGGAGAGGTCGAGCGCACCGTCGGCGGCCAGACGGCCGATCAATAGGTTCATGGCCGTCTTGGAGATCGACATGATGCTGTGGGGACGGTCAGGCCCGAAGTCGGCGGCGTAGCGGTCGAACACCAGCGTGTCGCCGCGCAGCACCACCATGGCCGAGAACATCGTGGTCTCGGTCAGACGGTGGACTTCGGCCATGTCGCCGATACGACGATCGATCCGCCGCTTGACGCCCAGCACGTCACGGCTTCTGAGATGCAGGCCGTAACGCGTGATGCGGTGCAGATTGTGAAATCCCCAGCGCCGCCGTTCCGCCGTGTTCCAGGCCTCGCGCAGGTCCGGGCCGACGATGAGATCGGGATTGGGCGCGATGTCGTGGCGGTTGGTCATGGGCTCAGGCCTTCTCCTCTGCGGCCTCCGCGTCGCTTTCCGATGTGAAGAGCCGGTTTCGTTCAGCTGTGATTTGAAGGTGAATCGGCCCTTGTCGCAAGAGGGCAGAGCATGGCTTCCAGGCCCCTGGTGGTGACATCGAGGCCGAAGGCAAACTCGTCATCGGCGTCAACATTGAGAATGTGTTCGGACAGCGCGGCAACCTGGGGCAGATCGCGGCTCTCGATAAGGCCGATAAACTGAGCGCGTTCGTCGGCGTCGTTCGACGCAATCGATCCCGACAGCTCCCAAAGCACGAAGTTCTCAGTATAGGCCATCACCAGACGGCCGGCCCGAACACGCTGCTGCGGGCTGAAGACGGCCTCGGCAAGGGTCGCGTGGAGTGCTTCCTCCACCGCGAGGTACTCAGCAGACCAGTCACCGGACTGTGAGAAGACACGGAACAGCCCGGGGTGGCGTTTGGCCGTGCTGCGAAAGTTCTGACTGAACGCCCGGACCCAGTCCTGCCAGATGAGCGTTGGCCCCGGAACGTCGAGCGCATCGAGGAAGAGCCGCACCAGTTCGCGCAGGAGCGCGGCGCGGTTGGGGATGTAGTGGTAGACCGCCATGGGGTCGACGCCTATCTCCGCACCCAGGCGGCGCATGCTGAAGGCGTCGGCGCCATCCCGATCAACCATGACCGCGGCGGTCTGAATGATGTTCTGACGGCTGAGCGTGCCACGCTTGGAGATGACACCGGTTCCTGACATGGGTCCGATTTTAGCACACAAGCGGGGTCTTGGGCGCATCCAACTTGATATTTCTACGCTGTAGAGTTGTGGTGATTTCGAGACCCCCAGTGCAGCCGACGCTGCGATAAGACAGTTCCATGCCCCAGCAATCCTCCCCTTCATTGCTGACCCGGCGAACACTCCTTGCTTCCGGCGCGTCGACTGCACTTTTTCCTTCACACGCCCGTGCTGATGTTCCGGCCGATCCTGATGTCATGATCATCGGCGCGGGTGCTGCAGGGATCGGCGCAGCCAGGAAGCTCATGGCTGAAGGCAAGTCCGTGGTGGTGCTCGAGGCACGAGACAGGGTCAGCGGTCGGGCCTGGACTGAAGGAGAGACCTTTGGCGTGCCGTTCGATCACGGCTGCTCATGGATTCAGTCGGCCGAAGGTCCTGAGGTGGCGATTGAGTTTGCTCTCGGCGCGGTCGAAGCCATGGTCGGAAGCCGCGCCCGCGAGACCTTCGTGAAGGGTGCCTTGACCCAATGGGCCAATGATCCTCTGACGCTTGGTGCCTATGCCGCGCTCAGTCCTGGCGCGCAGAGTGCGCGCCAGACATTGGCCGAGCCGCTCGACGACCGCCTGTTCTTTGCCGGAGAGGCCGCGGCCGGTGCCTATTACGCAATCTGCGGCGGCGCCTGGTGGAGCGGCGAACGCGCGGCGGGCGAGGTGATGCGGGCGCTGGGCTGAACCTCAGACCTTGCCCTTGGGCAAGACCTCGTAGCCGGGTTCTTCGGGCTCGTCGTCGATCATCTCGGCGGGGAAGCCTGGCGCAAGGATTTCCGTGTCGCAGGCCTCTTCGAATCGCCTGATAATGTCATCGGACCAGGCGCGGGGTCCATAGCGGTCCTGGCCGTCCTTGAAGATCTCGATCATCAGGGGCGAGATCTCGAGCGGCACGTTGTTGCGTTCGGCGATTTCCTGGAAGAGGCCGATGTCCTTGAGCACGAGGTCCATGGTGAAGCTGATGTCGCGGCTGCCGTTGAGGATGACCTGGCTTTCGGTTTCGTGGACAAAGCTGTTGCCCGAGCTGATGCGGATCGCCTCGTAGGTCGTGTTGAGGTCGATCCCGGCCATCTTCATGGTCGTCAGAGCCTCGCAGAGCGTGAGCAGGTTGGCCGTGGCGAGATAGTTGGTCATCACCTTCAGTGCCGAGGCGCTGCCGATAGGCCCGGTGTGGAGCGCGCGTCGGCCCAGTGTGGTGAGCACCGGCAGCATGCGGTCGAAGGTGGTGCGTTCGCAGCCTGCGAAGATCGAGATGTTGCCCGTGGCCGCACGATGGCAGCCGCCGGAGACCGGGCACTCGATCGGCTCGGCCCCGGTCGCCTTGACCAGCTCTGCCAGGCGCTTCATCTCGTTTTCGTCGGTGGTGCTCATCTCCGCCCAGATCTTGCCTTCGGTGAGGCCGGCCAGAACGCCGTCCTCGGCCTCCATGACCGCGGCACTGGCGGCGGGGGAGGGCAGGCAAGTGATGATGAGGTCGCAGGTCTCGGCGATCTCCTTGGGGCTCTCGGCCCAGTGGGCACCCTGGTCGAGGAAGCGCTGCGCGGCCGCCTTGTCGAGGTCTCGGACGGTGAGGTCGAAGCCGTTGCGCAGGATTGAACCCGCCAGTTTGCCGCCGACGTTGCCGAGGCCGATGAAACCGATCTTCATGTCTGTGATTCCGTGATGGGAGGTGGACTGTCGGGTTCGAGAAAACCAGTCATGGCCGGTCGGGTGTGATTCCGAGCGGACATCATGGAGCCTGATTGCGACGCCACCTGCGTGGCCAGAAGGCCTGGAGGGACACAGCCCCCAGAACGATGGCGCCGCCGATGATCGTGAGCGTGGACGGAATCTCGACCAGAATGAGAAAAACCCACAGTGGCGACAGAACCGACTCCAGCATGGACAACACGGTCAGCTCGCCCGCGGGTATATGGCGGGCGCACAGCGTGAAGAGCCCGTTGCAGACCGCGCTGATGAAAATGCCTTGCAGGGCGCAGAGCATGAAGTCGTGCAGCGATATGTAGAAGCTGTCGATCATGGTGGCCGCCGCCCCAGCCGCGATAAGGCCCGAGAGTGCGACGGTGGGAACCATGTCCACACCCCTGCCAAGGCGGACACCCACGACGTAGAAGGCCGACAGGAAGGCGCAGGCCAGGGCCAGCAGATTGCCCAGCCAGCTTCCCACGGCAAAACCCTCACCGACCATGACGACGATGCCGATCATGGCGATCCCGGTGGCGGCGATGGTGCGGGGTGCCATGGCCTCACGCATGATCAGCCAGGCCAGACCACCGGCGAAGAACGGCGTGGCCGCGATCAGGAAGCTGATGTTGGCGATGGTGGTCCGCTCGATCGCCGCAATGAAGGTGACACTCGCGAGGCCCAGGCCGACGGCGCCCATGAGGCCGGGCCAGCCGATCGCGCGAAAGGCGCGCGCGGTGTTGATGCGATAGCGGCTGGCGACAAACAGCGTGACGGCAAACGAAAGGCACAGGCCGCGATAGAAGGTGATCTCCGGCGCGCTGGCTTCTTCGATGAAACGGATGACGAGGCCCGTCGTGCTCCAGCCTGTGGCGAGCAACAGGGCCAGCAGCACCCAAAGCAGACGGTTGTCAGTCTGGTACCAGCGCAGCACGACGACGGACACTCCACCACCGCGGGGCCGCTCCGCTGTCTCGGATCGTTCGCCCCAGCCGCCTCACGTCAGCGGCAGAGTATCTTGGTCACGAATTGATGGTCGCGTCCAGAGCCTGGATCAGCGTTCGACTTCGACCCGTGTGATACGGCCGTTGTCGCCGACAAAGACGCGTTCGACACCGCGGTGGCTGGCGCCTGCCAGCGTGATTGTGAAGTCGAACTCGACCTCGTCGTCGGGGATCGAGCGCGAGTTCTCCGGGTCACAGCAAACATCGGGATAGTCGGCGAAGAAGACCTGGTTCATGGCGAGGATTGCTTCCGCGCCATCATGGGCACCGACACCGCTAGAACGATAGGCAACATCAGGTGCGAGCATGGTGGCGATGCGGTCGACGTCATGGTCATTGGATGTATCGACGCAGGCCCTGGCAATCGCCATGCGTTCGGCGTTGTCCATGCTGATGTCCTTCAAACCTTGAGCGCCGCACCCAGACACGCGGTAGCAGACTGGAGGCCGCCGGAGCCATGGGGCAGGTCGAGCGCGATGAGTGCTGTTTCGATGGCGCCCAGCGTGCCCATGACCATCGGTGCGTTGGTGTGGCCCATATGGGCGATGCGGAAGCCCTTGCCGCCGAGGTTCTCGCCAATGGCAATGCCGACCACAACTCCGCATTGCTCACGGCAGAAGTCGAGAATGGCGGCGGCGGGTTCGGGCGCCATGCGCACCGTGGTGACGGAGTTTGAGCGTTCGGTGGCTTCGGTGATGTTGAACTCCATTGCGCCGCCTTCCGCCCAGCCGCCGACCGCCACCCGGGTGGCATCGGCAAGCAGCGTGTGTCGGCGAATGGCGTTGTCGAGCCCTTCCTCCGCGATCATGTCGAGGGATTCCCGCAGACCGAACAGCATGTGCTCGGGCGCGGTGCCGCAGTGCTTCATGTAGTGCTCGGGGCCTTCGCGCAGGGTCCAGTCCCAGTAGCGCGTTACGAGATCGGCCGATTTGTGCCGTTCGCGCGCCTTGTCGTTGGCTGCGACGAAGCTCAGGCCGGGCGGTGCCATCAGGCCCTTTTGTGAGCCCGCAACCGTGACATCGACACCCCATTTATCCATCTCGAAGGTCATGCAGCCAAGCGAGGCGATGGTGTCGACCAGGAGCAGTGCGTCGTGGCCGGCGTTGTCGATTGCACGACGCAGGGCCGGAATGTCGTTGACCACCCCAGATGCTGTATCAATTTGAACCGTCATGACGGCCTTGATCTCACCGTCGGTGTCGGCACGCAGGCGTTCCTCCAGCGCCGCGGGATCCACGGCGCGGCGCGGTCGAGACGGCATGATCTCGGGTTCGAGCCCGATGAACGAGGCCATCTCACCCCAGACCACTGCGAAGACGCCGCATTCAAGGACCAGCACCTTCTCGCCGCGCGACAGGCAGTTGGTGAGAGAGGCTTCCCAGGCACCGTGGCCGTTGGCGGCATAGATGTAGGTTTCGCCGGATGTACGGAACACCGGCTTCAAATCGGCCAGACAGCTCAGGGTCGTGTCGACCATCTCACCTGCATAGATATCGATGGCGGGGCGGTGCATGGCCGAGAGGACACGGTCGGGGACGTTTGTGGGACCCGGAATGCTGAGGAACTCGCGGCCATGGCGAACAGTCATTTGTAAGTGTCCTTTTACAATCTGAGGCGTTTCGGTAATTTGGCACGCAGCGTGTGTAGACCAAGGCCTGTTCCGCTTCGTGCCGCTTGCGGTGTATCATTTCCGTTTGGGGCGCGCGATTGCAACCGGTTCAACGCGTCGTGATGACACAGGTCGGGCGGGATCTGGTCAGTTGAGGGGAAACATCTGGTGAAGCTCGGTCTTCGCACCATTTTAATGGCGCTGTTCATGGCCGTGGCCAGCGCACCTGTTCTCATCCTGGGTGCCTGGGTGCCTGGGTGCAGACGACCGCGTTCGAACGCGAGGTCTCTGAGGTGGAAGAGCGGCATCTCCTGATCGCCCCGAACCTGACGCTCGCCCTGGAACGGTTCGCCGCCGGCCCGCAGTTTTGCCGAGAAACTTGGCGGTACATTGGGCAACCAAAGTGAGGTCGGGAGCGGCACGACCGTGACGGTGACCCTGCCCGTTAGCGTGTCCGGCGATGCGTGATCACGGTTACGGGGCCGGGTTTTTGCCACAATCAGCATAAGGTTTCGGACAGCACCTGCGTGAAGGGGTCATGACGGCGAACACGGGAGAGAGCGCCATGACCTTCAGGACCTTCACAAAGATTGCAGCCGTGGCTGCCCTGAGCATCGGCCTTCAGGCCTGTTACGCCGCGACCGGCAACGGTTACGGCCAAAGCAACATCAACTTCGGCGACGATTCCAGTCAGTGGGCCTATGACTATGAGTGCGATGACCCACGCTTCAGTGGTCCCGGCATGGCAACGGCCGGCCTGAGCAGCGCCAACGCCTATCGCGATGCGACCGATTGCCGTTCGGCCTTCAACGTGGGCCAGGTCTGGCTCGCTTCAAGCCAGAATTACAACAGCGGTTACGACAGCTACGCCTCGTCGATCAATTTCGGAGACGACAGCAGCGCCTGGTCCTACGATGGCGAGTGTGACGATCCGCGCTTCTACGGTCCCGGCATGACCACGACGCCGCTGTTGGATGAAGACCGTTATCGCGACGCCACCGATTGCCGCCGCCAGCACGAAGCGGGCCGCATCGCACTGCGCTGATCCTGAACGGATGAAGGAGCTCCGGCAAAAGGCCGGTTCTTCAAGGGAGAACGATCATGAATTCGACACTTGTCATTGGAACATTTCTGGGTGCTGCGGTGGCTCTGACCACGCCGTCCCTGGCGGACTTCGTCCAGAGTCGCAGCGCACCCGACGCTGGTTTCACGCTGGCACTCGTGGACGATGAATCTGGTGTGCGGGGCGGAGTGCGCAAACGCACCGATGACACCGGCTCGATCGAAGCTAAGACAGACATCGAGCCAGAAGCGGAGGCGGAAATCGCCTCACTGGACCCGGTGATCGTCGAGGATGCCGCTCCGACTGCCGATCTCGCCATCGACTTGGGTGACGATACGAGTATCTGGGCGCTGGATGGCCAGTGCGATGATCCCCGGTTCGTCGGTGCGGGCATGGCGATGTCCGGCTTGCTGGCAGTCGACGCCTATCACGATGCGACCGATTGCCGCCTGTTGCTTGAGGGGGAGCAGATTTCCCTGGCACAGAGTGAACCGCTGGTGCGTTGGGGCATCCAATTCGGCGACAACTCGAGCCTGTGGTCCTATGATGGCGAATGTGATGATCCGCGTTTCGAAGGCCCGGGCATGGTGCATGCGACCCCGGTCCGTGAAGACCTCTATCGCGATGCTGCCGATTGCAGCAGCCTCTATCTCGACAGACTGGTCGAGCTCGCGCCGCTCGATGACGTCGTGACGGCCCATGCGACAGAGATCGTCGTTGAAGAGCCCGTCGTGATCGTGACAGACGAGCCTGAACTGATGGCGGCTGTTATGCACGGGATCGAGTTCGGTGACGATGCCAGCCAATGGTCGAACGATGGCGAGTGCGACGATCCGCGTTTCGCCGGCCCGGGCATGACCGAAACAGTTTTGCTGGCGCAGGACACCTATCATGATGCCAGTGACTGCCTGGATGCCTACATGGCCGGCAACCTCTGGCTGGCCGACGGCGGACAGCCGAACACCTCGCAGGCCGAGGGCCAGACGCAGGCGCAGATTCTGACGGAAACGCCGGAACTGCCGCAGGCGTCGTCCCAGGCTTCGAGCGGAATCTCACTGGGTACAGACAGCAGCAAGACCGGCGTCGCCCGCAACACCGATGCCTATGATGAAATCGTCACTGCCACCATCGATTTCGGCGATGACCGCAGCCAGTGGGCCTTCGATTATGAATGCGACGATCCGCGCTTTGCGGGGCCGGGCATGACCACAACGCCCCTGCTGAACCAGGACATGTACCATGACGCAACTGATTGTCACCGCGCCTGGATCGCCGGTGACATCTGGATGCGCTGATCCCTTTTTTCTTACCTTTGTCCTCCCCAACTTGACGGCGGCCCTCGGGTCGCCGTTTTTATTTTTGGGGGTCGTGACATTTCCCCGAATCGCGCTTAGATGCGCGAAGCACTTATTGGGGAGAAGGACGACCATGGCCCAGACTTGGGACGCCATCGTGATCGGCGCAGGTATCATCGGCGCGAGTGTGGCGCGTGAGCTCGCCACCAAGGGCTTCAAGACGCTGTCGATCGACAAGCTTCCGGCGGCCAGTTACGGCTCGACCTCGAACTCCTGCGCGATCATCCGTCCCTACTACTCCACGGTCCACGGCTCCGGCGTGGCCTATGAAAGTCATTTCTACTGGTCCGACTGGGAGAATTTCTGCGGAGTCACAGACGAGCTTGGCATGGCCACGTACAACAACTGCGGCTGCCTGGTGATAAAGACCGAACACAACGATTTTCTCGAAGGCATCCTGAAGGTCATGGATGAGATCGGCTGTCCTTATGAGGAGTTGTCCCCGGAACAGGTCAAGGAACGGGTGCCGCCGATCTGCACCGACAGCTTCGATCATCCGCGCCGGACCGACGATCCGCAGTTCGGTGAGCCCCAGGGCCGGTCGGTGCGTGGTGCTGTGCTGTTTCCCCGTGGTGGCTACATCTCCGATCCGCAGCTTGCGGGTCACAACGTTCAGCGAGCTGCTGAAGCCAAGGGCGCAACCTTCCACTTTAACACCTCGGTCGTGGCGATCCGTCGCGATGGTGACCGTGTCATCGGTGTGACGCTCGACAACAGCGAGGAAATCGACGCGCCCGTCGTGGTCAATGTCGCCGGTCCGCATTCGTCGAAGATCAACGAGATGGCCGGTATTGCCGGAACGACCCGGATCACGACCCGGGCCCTGCGCCATGAGGTTGCCCATGTGCCGTCACCCGAAGGGTATGACGTCGAAAAAGACGGGTACGTCTTTTCGGACAGCGAGATCGGCGCCTATACGCGGCCAGAGACCGGCAATCACATTCTGATCGGCAGTGAGGATCCGGCCTGTGATCAGAAAGAATGGGTCGACCCCGACGAGTATCTGACCGAGTTCACGCATATGTGGACGACACTGGTTATGCGTCAGGCCCAGCGCTTCCCGGATCTCAAGATTCCCAACAGCGCACGGGGGGCGATCGATCTTTATGACGTGACCGAAGACTGGGGGCCGATCTACGACAAATCGGATCTCAAGGGCTTCTATCTCGCGATCGGAACCAGCGGAAACCAGTTCAAGAATGCACCGATTGCTGGCGAGATGATGGCTGACCTGATCGAGGCCTGCGAAAATGGCCGGGACCATGACGCCGATCCCGTGCACTTCCGTCTGAAGAACATCGACCTTGATGTCGATTTGGGCTTCTTCTCGCGCAACCGGGAAATCAACGAGAACTCCAGCTTTTCCGTGCTGGGCTGAGCACGGCCATAGCGATGAAGTTTCATGTGAAGGTGGCCGTGATCGGCGGCGGTGTTGTCGGCTGCAGTGTACTCTATCACCTTACGCGCGGTGGCTGGACCGATGTCTGCCTGATCGAGCGCTCGGAGCTGACCTCGGGCTCGACCTGGCATGCGGCCGGTGGATTCCACACGCTGAACGCCGATCCCAACATGGTGGCGCTTCAGGGCTACACGATCCGGCTCTACCGCGAACTCGAAGAGATCACGGGCATGTCCTGCGGTCTGCACCATGTCGGTGGTCTGACCATTGCCGACACGCCGGAGCGGATGGATTTCCTGAAGGCCGAGCGGGCCAAGCACCGGCACATGGGGCTCTCGACCGAGATCGTGGGGCCGGACGAGATCCGCGACATCAGCCCGATCACGAACACCGAGGGGCTGTTGGGCGCGCTTTATGACCCGCTGGACGGTCATCTCGATCCTTCGGGCACGACCCATGCCTATGCCAAGGCCGCGCGTATGGCCGGTGCGGAGATCTATCTGCGGAACCGGGTTCTGGAACTGAACCAGAAGCCGGATGATCACTGGGAGATCGTGACCGAGCAGGGAACGATCTTAGCCGAACACGTGGTCAACGCTGCGGGGCTTTGGGCGCGGGAGGTCGGCATGATGGCCGGCGTTTATCTGCCACTCCACCCGTTGGAGCATCAGTATCTCGTGACCGATGAGATTCCGGAGGTCTACGAACGTGAGAAGGAGCTGCCTCACGTCATGGACCCGACCGGTGAGAGTTATCTGCGCCAGGAAGGCAAGGGGCTCGTGATCGGCATGTACGAACAGAACTGCGAGCACTGGGCGGTCGATGGCACGCCGTGGGAGTTCGGCCACGAGCTTTTGCCCAACAAACTGGAGCGGGTTTCCGATAAGCTCGACATCGCTTTCCGCCGCTATCCGATCCTGGCCGAGGCCGGGATCAAGACCATCATCAACGGGCCCTTCACCTTCGCCGGTGACGGCAATCCGCTGGTCGGCCGTGTGCCGGGCCTGAAGGGGTTTTGGGCCTGTTGTGCCGTGATGGCGGGCTTTAGCCAGGGCGGTGGTGTCGGGCTGGCCCTCGCCGAATGGATGATCGAGGGCGAGCTCAGCCAGGACATCTTCGCGATGGATGTGGCGCGCTTCGGAAGCTACATGACGCCCGCGCTGACACGGGCCAAGACGCGGGAGAACTACCAGCGCCGCTTTGCGATCGGCTACCCCAACGAGGAACTGCCCGCAGGTCGCCCGTTCCACACGACGCCGGCCTATCCGATCTGGAAAGATCAGCGGGCCGTGTTCGGCAGCGCCTTTGGCATGGAGCACGTCAACTACTTCGCACCCGAAGGTGAGCCGTTGTGGGAGGCTCCGAGTTTCCGGCGTTCCAATGCATTCGGACCCGTGGGCGAGGAATGCCGTAATGTGCGAACCAACGTTGGAATCAACGAGTGTCACAACTTCTCGAAGTTCCGGATCGAAGGACCTGATGCCGAGGTCTGGCTCAATCGGATCATGGCCGCGCGCATGCCGAAGGAAGGCAGTCTGACACTCGCTCCGATGCTCAACGAGAAGGGCCGTCTGGTCGGCGATTTCACCGTCGCCAAGACGGGGCCGGAGAGCTTCCGGGTCAACGCGAGTTACGCCGCACAGGACTACCACATGCGCCTGCTGCTCGACCTGATGCCCGAGAATGGCGTGAGCGTCACCAATGTCTCCAGGGACCAGATCGGGTTCCAGCTTGCCGGGCCGAATGCGCGGAAGGTACTGGAGAAGGTGACGCGTTCCGACGTCTCAAACGAAGCCATGCCCTTCCGCTCCGTGCAGCGGATGAACGTCGGCCTGACCGACGCGTTGGTCTGCCGTGTGACCTACACCGGTGATCTGGGCTACGAGATGTATGTGGCGCCCCACGAACAGGCGGCCCTCTACGAAACGCTGGCTGATGCCGGCCAGGAGTTTGGCATGCGCCCCTTCGGCATGCGCGCGATGATGAGCCTGAGGCTCGAAAAGTCGTTCGGTTCCTGGCTGCGCGAATACAAGCCCGACTACACGGCCGGCGAGACCGGCCTGGACCGGTTCATCTCGTTCAAGAAGAATGAGTTCATCGGGCGCGACGCGGCCCTGAAGGAACAGGACGAGGGCGTCAAGCGCAAGCTCGTGACTTTTGTGGTCGATGCCAATGACGCCGATGTGGTGGCCGATGAGCCGATCTGGAGGGATGGCGAGGTGATCGGCTTCGTCACGTCAGGCGGATATGCGCATTTCGCCGAAACGTCTGTCGCCATCGGGTTCATCCCGACGGAGTTGATCGCCGAAGGCGCGGAGTTCGAGATCGAGATTTTGGGCGACATGCGGAAAGCGACCGTGATCACCGAACCTTTATTCGATCCTGAGGGAACACGTATGCACATGTAGGAGGCGGACGGTTTCGTCGCCCCTGCCGTTTGTACAACGATCACCGATGTGGAGTTTGGTTCCGCCATGAATCATCCGACTCTTCCCTCGTCTCTGGACCCCTGCCGCTTTTCCAGCTGGGCTGAGGACTCCTTCACGTTGCCCGCAAGCCGGTACTACGAGCCTTAGATCTTACGTCGTGAACACCAGGCCATCTTC
>CEUQ01172107.1_pt1 | contig 12583 bp, 10 predicted proteins | sample 361491 | NCBI WGS metagenome assembly CEUQ01 (sample SAMEA2622796, study PRJEB7988) | marine metagenome | biome: marine biome (ENVO:00000447); feature: marine epipelagic mixed layer (ENVO:xxxxxxxxx); material: "saline water (ENVO:00002010), including plankton (ENVO:xxxxxxxx)" | depth 120 m | reverse complement strand
GGGGGCAAAATACAGTGTTTCTGTAATCTAGCCCCTTAGGATCCGCATGCTAGCTTGTCTGGATGGAACTGAGAATACTACCTTCTTGATGACGTCTTTGATTTCTGATCTGTCGACCTTGATTCTGTTACTTGGATCCAGGACATTTCCTCCTCTGAGCTTGGAAACCGTCCTCTTCCCGATAACCACAGGGAACATGCAAGCAGCCCTGAGTCGGAACTTCCAATGAGGCAGCATCTCGATATACTGGACTGCTGAAGTGAGGTATTCGTCGGTCAAATCAAGATATTCATCATATATCGGTCTAAATGATTCCATGCTTGAAGGGTCCAAGAGATCGGTTGGCGTCATTCCCCGTCCCTCCAGTTTACTACTTGGGATGTAGCACCTTCCAAGGGACAGGTCTGCTGGGATGTCCCTCAGTATGTTGATCATCTGTAGGGATTTGCCGAATCTGATTCCCTTCTCGAAGAGTTGTTCCTCCAGATTTTCCTCTTTGGGTGTGAATATGTGGTCAAGTGACATCCTAGTCCAGAACTCTCCGACACTACCTGCTACCCGATAGGCGTAGTCGTCTAACTCTTCGTCGGATTCTAAAGAGAGAATTGTACCATCATCTGATGAGAATCTCTGTAGGTCGAGAATCTGCCCTCCGATTATGGTGCCGAGGCAATGACGAATGGATTTCTGATCGGATTCCGAAAAGTCCGCTATCTTGGAGACGATTTTGTCGACATTCCTTAGCAGTGAGGCTTCAGATTTGTTTCTTTGTGATTCTGCTAATGAAGATAGGTCCAGTGGATTTGCGGATATGCCCTGTGAGTAGTCATTGTATGACTCGAGTGCAAGCAATAGTTCACTCGAATCACCTTGCTCTGAATCGGCTATTGTGTCAGATGTACGGGCGAGCATATACAGAAGGCTGATTTGGGGCCTTATTGGATTGGGCAACTCCTTGAGAGAGAGGTAGAATGAGCGAGAGGTGCCTTCCAGGATAGAGTCTAACTCCGAGTTGAAAATACTCGACATGGGCACCAACTTGGTCTCGCTAGAGGTTTCTGTTCCTAAGACTCTCGCAGGCCTGCTTCTACCAAGGCCGATACCAGAGCCTCACCAATCTTTGATGGGTCGCGAGCAATGTGGATTCCCGCGGCTTCGAATGCGGAGAACTTCTCCTCCGCAGTACCCTTGCCACCTGAAATGATTGCTCCTGCGTGCCCCATCCTCTTGCCGGGTGGCGCGGTAGCTCCTGCAACAAATCCCACAAGTGGCTTGGAGAAGTTAGTCTTGGACCATGCTGCTGCTTCCTCTTCTGCAGTGCCACCAATCTCTCCGATCATCACCACTGCCTTGGTATCTGGGTCATTCTCAAAGGCTTCTAAGCAATCGATAAAACCAGTCCCATTTACCGGGTCGCCACCGATACCGACGCAGGTTGTTTGGCCTTCACCTACGCTCATGGTTTGTGCGACGGCCTCGTAAGTTAGGGTGCCAGACTTGGAGATGATTCCGATCCTGCCTTTGGCGTGGATGTAACCGGGCATTATTCCTATCTTGCACCCCCCATCGGAACCAGGTGAGATTATTCCAGGGCAATTTGGTCCGATTAGCCTAACTCCTGGCCTTTTCTCCAAGTGAGAAACTACCTTGACCATGTCGAGAGTTGGGATCCCCTCGGTGATGCAGACGATTAGCCCGCCTCCGTTCAATTCGTGGAATGAGTCAGCGGCCTCAATTATTGCAGGGGCTGCGAATCGCGCTGGAACGTAAATTACACTGGCCTCTGCCTTGGTTGAGGAGACTGCTTCTGACATCGTATCGAATACTGGAACCGATCTACCTGGAAGTTCTACAACTTGCCCTCCCTTTCCTGGGGTAACTCCGCCGACTATGTCAGTACCGTATTCGACCATTCTAGTGCCATGAAACGTTCCTTGGCTTCCTGTGATGCCCTGGATCAGGACTCTTGTTTCCTCATTAATCCAAATGCTCAACCTAATCCCCCCCAATTGCATTGACTATTGCCTCGCCGGCATCTCCCAGAGTGCTGACAGTAATCACATCGAGATCTGATTCTTCCAGAACCTTCCTGCCTTCTTCGTGATTAGTGCCAGAGAACCTGACCACTAGTGGAATCTTCAGGCCTGTCTCCTCTGAGGCCTCGATGATGCTCCTTGCAACCATATCGCATCTGATGATGCCCCCAAAGATATTGACAAGGATTCCCTCCAAATTTGAGTCCTCAAGAATAATCCCGAATGCAGCGGTAATTGATTCGCTATCTGCGCCCCCGCCGATGTCTAGGAAGTTTGCTGGCTCCCCGCCATACAGCTTGATTACATCCATTGTAGCCATTGCCAATCCAGCACCATTGACCAAACAGCCGATGTTTCCTTCCAAGTCAACATATGAGAGCCCGTGTTCATGCGCCCTTAATTCCACATCTGACTCTTCCGAGAAGTCTCTGAGATCTTCCCTCCATGGATGTCTGAATGCGGCATTCTCATCGAAGCTGACCTTAGCATCCAAAGCCACCATCGATCCGTTTCCGTCCCTAACAAGAGGGTTTATCTCAATCATCGAGCAATCCTTATCGATGAACAAAGAGGCTAGACTAACCATCATTTCAGCGAATGAATCCCGAGAGTTGTCCGATAGCCCTAGGGAATCCCCGAGAGATTGGGCGGCCTCTTCACTCAGGCCGTCAGATGGATCGAACCATGCTTTGTGGATTGCTTCCGGGGACGTCTCGGCGACCTCTTCGATATCGACGCCGCCCTCAGTGGAGGCCATGACCAGGATCGAGTCCTCCTCCCTGTCGACTAGTAGTGCTAGGTAGTACTCGTGGGCAATGTCACAACCCGATTCAACGTACAAGTTGCTGACAATCTTACCAGAGGTGCCTGTCTGCTTGGTTACGAGTCTGTGACCTAGGATATTCGAGGCATATTTTTCCACTTCCTCCCTGGTGAATGCCACCTTCACACCTCCCTTCATCACCAACTCTCCGGAGTCGGGGCAGAACAAATCTCCCTTGCCCCTTCCGCCAGCATGAATCTGACTTTTTACCGCGACAACATCTGAGCCAAGGGAGTCGTATGCGGATAGTGCTTGTTCGACTGTCGTACAGTGAACTCCTCGTTGGACTGACACCCCGGACTCTCTGAACATGGCCTTCGCCTGATACTCGTGAATGTTCATTGGCCTATCCAATCGAGGTGGGGCCTTGAAAGATGCGGCTCCCAATCTTCCGAAGAAGAAGCACGAAGCGATGAAAGGGTGGGTGGTGCTGGGGGAGTCGTGGATGTCATCGTTCTGGCAGGGGGATTCGGGACCAGGCTAAGGCCATGGACCGAGAGCGTTCCAAAACCCCTTCTGCCGATTCTGGATAAGTCGATGATTGAGCATGTAGTGGACGTTCTGCCAGAATCATTGGTCGACAGGGTGCTTATCGCTGCTGGCTATGGTGTTGAGGAGATGCGTTCTCACTTCACCAACACCCAGCTACCGTATGAAGTGAGGATTGTCGAGGAGGCCGAGCCCCTTGGGACGGGTGGCGCTATCGCAAACTGCAAGATTCACCTCTCTGGTGGCACTTTCTGCGTAATTAACGGCGATCTAATCACCAGTCTTAGAGTCGAAGAAATGCTAGATTTCCACAGAAGCAATGGTGGCATTGGAACCATTGCGCTGTGGGAGGTAGAGGATCCCTCTCGTTTCGGAGTAGCAGACTATCGGGAAGAAAGTGGGAAGATCATGAGATTCCAAGAGAAGCCTCCGATCGAGGAGGCTTACTCAAATCTCATTAATGCGGGAACATACATCCTAGAGCCTGAGATTTTCAATCTAATGCCAAAGGGCGCCCATAGCATAGAGAGGGACATCTATGAGGATCTGGCTGAGACTGGTGGACTGAATGGTTTCCCTTACGAAGGATGGTTCGTTGATGCAGGCACCCCTTCTTCCTTCATCGAGGCGACTCAAGTATGCATAGCTGAGAAAAAATTCGACAGCGGTTCGGTTGATGGTGACTCTTGGTTCGGCGAAGACTCGGAGAACCTGGGCCTGGTCTCTGGCAGTTCAGTGGGTCGTTCCTCCGTTGTAGGGGAAGGGGCGACTGTAACCAACTCTGTGATTCTCGACGATGCTGAGGTAGGTGCTGGAAGTATTCTGGATGGATGCCTTATTGGCAGGGGGTCAAGGATACCAGAGGGGGCCGAGATGAGTGGTAAGATTGTGAGTCACGACTCCACATGGGATGATTGTTGATGACCGATGAATTCGGAGGGATACAGTTCTCCGGGACTCTTAGACCATCCCAGGTAGCATCATCGAGTGTCATCAAGAAGGATCTAGGAGAAGGCTCGAGGGAGCTCCTAATCGTCGCCCCTCCCGGTTCAGGAAAGACAGTACTGGGACTATACGTCTGGTCTGACCTAGTCAGGAAGCCAACGCTAGTACTCAGTCCTAACTCGGCGATCCAGGCGCAATGGATAGAGAGGGCGAAGGAGCTCTTTCACCTGGATGGGAGGGAGTCGGAGATTGGCACAGACCCGAAGAATCCTGGGATCCTGACTTCGCTAACGTATCAGTCAGTAACCCTGCCAAAGAGAGGAGGGGAGAATCTGGACGAGTCAGCACTGGAGATGTGGATCTCGAAACTGATGACTCCCTCGGACTCCGGAACGGTGGAGGCAGGCGATAAGGAGAGCGCAATGGCATGGATCAACGATCTCGAGCAGAAGAACCCCGAGCATCACGCGGAGACCATGGGGCACTATCGAAAGAAGGTGAGGGACTCCCTAGCCGATCACGGCAATGCGCTGTGGGTCCTCCACGAGTCGGCTAGGGAGAATTTGATGAAGCTCGCCGATGTTGGGGTTGGCCTCATCATTCTCGACGAGTGCCACCACCTTATGGATCACTGGGGCAAGGTGCTCATCGAGGCGCGGGAGTTCCTAGGAAATCCGATCATACTGGGACTGACTGCAACCCCTCCAGAAGAGGGGGGTGCCCCCTCCATTGGAAGGTATCTGGAACTCTTCGGGGAAGTGGACTACGAGGTCCCCGTTCCCGCATTGGTCAGGGATGGCAACCTATCTCCCTATCAGGACCTAGCTTACTTCGTCCGCCCGTCCTCTGAGGAGTTGAGCTACATTGCGAATGTTGATCAGGACTTCGAGTCATTGGTCAAGTCGCTTAGAAGGGGTCCCGATGATTCCAGTGGAAGAGTCCCTCGACTTGAGGTCTGGCTGGCGAGGGTGCTGGACGATCTTTCACTGCCGGGGCGTAAGGCCAAGGACTGGAATTCATTCAGGCGAAGCGACCCGTCGCTGGCGGATGCGGCTAGGGGGTACCTGGTATCTGGAGGCCTGAGCCTACCGGAAGGAGTCCCGGTCCCATCTCCAGAGTTGGTCGCTGCTGGGAACAGCATGGACACGCTAATCACGCTACTCGACCGATACATCAGGAACGGCCTTATGAGGTCGGAGAGGAAGGAGGACCATGCCCTTGCTGAGGATGCGAAGAAGAAGCTCAGGATGCTAGGGATCCAGATCACAAAGGGAGGCGCTAGGGCATGTGCCTCCCCCGTTGGGAGGGTGATGGCATACGGGTCCGCGAAGTACGATGCGCTCCGAGACATCCTGCAATCGGAGATGCAGGCCCTTGGTCCCGAAATCAGGGCAGTGATTGTCACAGACTTCGAGAAGACGTCGGCCACAGCGCTTGTCGAGGGGGTCCTGGACAAAGAGGCGGGTGGTGCGGTCGCAGCATACAGGGCGGTTCTCGGGAGCGAATCTACGGACAGGCTGGACCCGATTCTGATGACGGGCACTACCGTTCTAGTGGACGACGACCTGTTGGAGAGGATCTTCCCTAGATTCGAGCAATGGGTGGAATCCAGGGGCCTGGACATCAAATTCGACTATGTCGAGAACGAAGGTTACTTCGAGATCAGGGGCAAGGGCAAGGACTGGTTGCCTCGCTACTACACGATGATGATCACGGAGATGTTCCAGGAAGGGGTGACGAAATGCCTAGTGGGAACGAGGGGGCTGCTGGGAGAGGGATGGGATGCCAGCAGGATCAACGTTCTCGTTGACCTGACCACTGTCACGACCAGCATGAGCATCAACCAACTCAGAGGGAGGTCTTTCAGGCTGGACAAGCATTGGCCGGAGAAGGTTGCGAACAACTGGGACATCGTTTGCCTGGCTGACGAATTCAAGAAGGGTTTCGACGACTACCTGAGGTTCAAGAGGAAGCACAAGCAGCTATACGGGGTCTGTGATGACGGTGCGATAGAGAAGGGAGTCGGTCACGTCCACGCCGCCTTCACCGAGGCTCGTCCGGAGGGGGTCTCCGAGGCGATGGACATTTTCAACGAGGAGATGCTGATGAGATCCAGGAATCGGGGGCGTACCCGAGACCTATGGGGCATCGGAGAGGAATTCAACGCAGTTCCCAGGGAAGCAATTGAGATCAGAGGAGGGGGCCTTGGAGGGGGTGGATTCCCACCGACAAACAGGATCGGGATAGCCCAGTGGTCGGATGAGTCACTTGTCCTTGCGATTGCTGACGCAGTAGCCTCGTCACTTCAGGCCCTTGGGCACATCGGGTTCGACGTCAAGGTGGGCGGTGGCAGCAGAGGCGGTGGCTGGATGAGGACCTACCTGGAGGAGGCATCAGAAGAAGAGTCTGCCATCTTCGCAGAGGCTATGGAGGAGGTGCTCGGGCCTCTGGAGAATCCGAGGTACGTCATCCAGAGGGAGGTCAAGGTGGTGAGCGAGACGTGGCTAAGCGACATGCTCCCAGAGGTTGTTGGCAAGTACTTCAGGAGGAGGAAGAACGTCCTTTCTATGTTCCATGCAGTACCCAGGGATCTTTGTCGCAACCTGGAGGATGCGAAGGTCTTCGAGAGGCAGTGGAACTGGAAGGTCAGTCCCGGCGAGGTTCAGTACGGACACAGTAGGAGCGGCAAGGAGATGGTTTCCGATATCAAGCGAGCGGGGCTTTACCCCAGATCATCGACCCACAAGAAGAGTGTTTTCCTCTGATCACTGCGAGCACTCGCTGCACTCGATGTTTGCTCCAGCATGCTCGCTGCAGAACCTCTTTCGGCATGTGAAGCAACGGAAGTCGAAGGGCGTCACTCGATTTGAGCATTGTGGGTTTCCACATGACTCCTCAGATGGGCCTGATGCCTGAGTTGATTTTTCTACTCCACCCTCGTAACCCTTCTCCCACCAATCGTCACCTTCGATTTCAGTGAAGGATCCTGAGGCCCTCCTATCTGCTCCACTGGAGGTACTTCCTTCAGGAACATGCGACGGTGAATTGGGAGTGGATTCGGGAGGGAAGTCCAGCGCCTTGATCACGTAGGGGCTCGAGAAGAATCTCTCGGCATCGAAGCTCCCTAATTCGTTAAGCCTGCGAATTCCGTCCTCTCGGGATTTGATTTCTCCCCCCCTGGCTTGGACATAACCAATCAATCTGTCATAAGCACGCTTGTAACTTGGTGCGAGTTTGCGATTCAGGTCCATCTTTCTTGAGCTTGGCCTCGATGAACCCGATGCTCTTGATGATAAAATTGAGTTTTGGCCACCCTGATCGAGTCCGACAATTATCAGCATGACGATTATTGGTCCGAAAGCGAAGAGGAAGGCGAAGAACACAAAGCCCTCTCCGATTCCAGTAAGAAGGAACAGAGACAGCACCGCCGCTGGAACGAAGAACACCAATCTGTTGTCCGTGTGATCGTCAACGAACTTGATTGCAGACCAGACGCCACTGAAGAAGAGGAAAATGATTCCCAGGGCAATCTCAGCTTCAGACATAGTTTGCACAACCTTGAGGCCCGGGCGCTGTCCCGGCGCCCGGACCAATGAGGTACGGAAGCGAAGGTTGCGGCACGCAACAGCAGTCATTGCCCATTGGGCTCCTTCTTCGGGACGAATCACTGTTGGTACGACGGGAAATAAACTCAGCGCCGGACGGCTACTCTGATGGATGCCTTTTGATTCCCCGAGATATCGCCTGTGCCATGCCTGATTGGTAGTCCGAGCCTCTTGCAAAGGTCGAGATGAGGGGCGGACCAAGGGTGCATGCACCTCCCACTAGAGTCGTAGCCGAGCACTGTAATTGGTTCCATTTCGGACTCCCAATCACCCCCGGCCATCCTGCCAGAAATCCTGATCCAAGAGTGTTCGAACCTCCTTAGATCATTCTCAAGCCCCCTAATGCCCATCCTGCCAATTCTGCTCAGAAGGAAATCTCGTGGTATCGCCCTTGGGATGATTGCCAGTACCCTCTCGCCATCATGCATGTAGGCCACGGGGCCTAGATCGATGGAGTCAAACTCCCTTTGGGCCCTTTCAATCGATTCAGAGACATCCCCCCATCGAACTGGGAGCCATGCCACCAAGGCGGAACGATCCTTCGTTCCGGGGACATGGCTGCTGACCTCTAGGCTGACAAACTCGTGATTGTCAATGACTGGACTTGTCCCAAGCACTGTCTTCTTCCTGGGCTTAAAGCGGGGAATCTGGATCGGAGGCCTTCTGGGCATAGAAGAGGCCATCTCATGTTTCGGGATGTCGGATATCCACTCTCTTACCGGCCTCTCAAGTATCCCTTCCCCTAGAGTCGAGCAAGCCCAACCGGTTGAGCCATGCAATGTCCCTGGAACTCGGATTATCCTACGTGTGTCTGCAGTCACCACAGGGTCGACATCGTGACCTGCTTCAATCACCCTTCCTAGCAGAGACTTCCTGTTCTCTCTTACCACTTGCTCCCTCTTTGCTGGGTCTGGCTCTTCGAAAGGCGACCTGTCCGGATCAATGGCCACTATGTGGAAGCCCTTGCTTCCAGAAAAAGAGACATGGCGAATTTTCAAATCAGTATTCTCGGTGATCCATTCTCTTAGGCTGAGGGTCTCTTTCCTCGCCAGCTCTAGCCTGCTCCTGCAGAATGGTCTCATATCGATGTCGAAAACTACCATGTGGTCTATCAGAATGGGCGATGGGCGCTTGGAGTCCTTCAATCTAGGTAGATTAACAGGATCTAGCCAAGAGGAAGTTGACACATACACATCAGTGGGCATCGAGTCGAAGGACTTCACTAGTGATTTTCCTGATGAAATTCTCTTCCTCGATGTAACCCATGGCCCCTTCAGAGTCCTCCATCTGAATTGGTGCCTGGTTGGCTTATCCAACCACGAAAGATCGATCATCGATCCATCTGAGTAGTGCTCAGAAAGGATGCTCTCCGTCCATTCTGGAGACTCTGCCATAGACCCTAGAACTAGTCCTAGGTATTGGACTAATCCCCAACACGGTCAAAGAGGCCGGGCGACTCGGGATACTGTGAGCGACCCTCTTGTAGTTGTGAACTTCAAGACGTACCAGACTGCTCATGGCTCCTCGGCTGAGAGTCTGGCGCGGGCTATGGCCAACATAGAAACCGATGCAAGGATGATTGCTGCTGTCTCTGCGTTTGACCTGTCAGCTGTCGTGGCTGAGGCTCCCGGTCTTGAGGTCTGGTGCCAGCACCTGGATCCTGTGGGATTCGGTTCGAACACGGGATGGTTGCATCCCTCTACGGCGATTGAGAGGGGGGCTTCGGGGACACTGGTCAATCATGCAGAGCACAAGGTCAGTCTTGAGCACGTGGCAATGCTGCTTGAACAGGTACCAGAGGGATTCGAGGTCTGCGCATGTGCTGCTGATGTAGAGGAGGCTAGGGCTCTCGCGGCTTTGGGACCCGACTTCGTCGCAGTGGAGCCACCGGAGTTGATTGGAGGGGACGTTTCCGTGACTAGTGCTGATCCAGAGATTGTCAGTGGGACTGCTCAGGCAGTGAAGGATGTGTCAGGAGCCGTGGGAATTCTTTGTGGGGCTGGCGTGAAGACCGGATCGGACGTTTCGAAGGCAATTGATCTTGGTACTTCTGGGGTTCTTCTGGCCAGTGGGGTGACAAAATCGGATGACGCGTCCATGGCATTGAGTGATCTGGTCAGTCTGCTATAGACGTGTGATTCCTAGAAAATGATGACCAGAGGGCTTTTGTCTCTGACGGCCATCGAGGCCTGATTACAATGGGCGACAACGGGGGCGAGAAAATCGAAAGGATTGGAAAGAAGAAGTACAATGCGGAGCTATTCAGACTCCAGCTTGAGTTGATTAAGCTACAGGAGTGGGTGAAGGCAAAGGGGCTGAAGGTCGTAGTTGTCTTCGAAGGCAGGGATGCTGCTGGCAAGGGAGGCGTAATCAAGAGGATCTCACAGTACCTCAACCCAAGGGTTGTGAGGGTAGCTGCTCTTCCAGCACCAACCGAGAGGCAGAAGACCGAGTGGTACTTCCAGAGGTACGTCAACCACCTTCCAGCGGCAGGTGAGATAGTGATGTTCGACAGGAGCTGGTACAACAGAGCAGGAGTCGAGAGGGTGATGGGTTTCTGTGATGAGGATGAATATGACGAGTTCATGAGGTCCTGTCCTATGTTCGAGAGGATGCTAATGAGATCTGGCACGATCCTGATCAAGTACTGGTTCTCGGTCTCCGATGACGAGCAGTTGAAGCGCTTCAAGGCGAGGCTAGCAGAGCCGCACAAGAGGTGGAAGCTCAGTCCAATGGACCTAGAGTCGCTTACCCGTTGGGAAGATTACTCCGAGGCGAAGGACGTGATGTTCGCACATACTGACACCAAGCAATCTCCATGGTTCGTGGTAAACTCAGACATCAAGAGGCATGCGCACTTGAATTGCATTAATCACTTCCTCTCCATGATTGACTACGAGGACCTCACTCCTGAGCCCATTGAGCTCCCAGATAGGAAGAGTGCACGAGGCTATGTCAGACCGCCGATGACGGAGCAGACCTTCGTTCCGAACCACCACGAGACGGTAATGGATTGAGTTCTCCAGGTGCATCGATACGAGGAGATGGGGCGATGCGGGGAAAACTTGGTTCGATACTATTGTGCGCGCTACTCGTGACTTCTGGTTGCATGGAGAAATCTCCTCCTGACATGGATGGGGATGGGATCCAAGACTCCGAGGATGTTGACGTGGATGGTGACGGATGGGAGAATTCTGTTGAGTTGAACTGCACCTCTGACCCCAATGATGGTGATGATCTGCCAGAAGACACTGATGGGGATTCTTTCTGCGACATCTTGGATGGGGATGACGATGGGGATTCCTGGACTGATGATGCCGAGGTGGAGTGCGGCACTGATTCTCTTGACAGATATTCCATCCCCGATGATCTGGATGGGGACTTCATCTGCGACGAGTGGGACGATGATGCCGATGGGGATGGGCTTCCTAACCAATGGGAGCTGGAGAGGGGTTTCGATCCTATGGATCCAGAGGACTTCATGACTTGCCATGGGATCACTGTTTTCTGTCTCAGGACCTATGATGACTTCACCTTCGCAGAGACTCACAATGCGTATTCCACGATTGAGGACCAAGTTCTAGTTGGGGTTAATCACTACACCGGGCTGCAGAGGCAGTGGGATGACGGAATCAGAGCATTCATGGTCGATTCACACCACAGGAACTACGACAATACTTCTGCTGAGGACGTGCGTTTCTGCCACAGTACCGGGCAATTCTTCCACCCCTGCAATTTTGGAGAGGTGGATGCATTCGAGTGGATGAATCTCCTGAATTCTCTGATGAACAACTCGAGTGGAGACGTTGTCACCCTCCTGATAGAAAACTACGTCCCTGCCTCTCATCTGCAGTTCCTGTTCAATGAGACTGGCATGTATGACCGAATTTACCTCCACACCCTAGGTGAAGAGTGGCCCAGCTTGGGCGACATGGTCCTTGAAGGCAAGGACCTAGTTGTATTCTGGGAACAATCACAGAACGATGACTATCCATGGTTGCATGACTTTGGGATGTTCGGTTGGACTACGAACTATGCTGAAGGTAGCAAGGAAGAGATGTCTTGCACCGTTCACCGAGGGGACGGGTCGCAACCGGTTTGGCACCTGAATAATTGGCTTTCAAGCATCTATGGCCTTCCAGACCCTGTTTTGGCAAACGAGGTGAATGAATATGAGACTCTGCTAAACAGGTCTCTGGAGTGCTGGGAAGAGATGGACAACAGGCCGACATTCGTAGCAGTAGACTACTGGGAAGAGGGAGAGGTGACAAACGTGACAATCACGCTCAACAAGATGTCGCACTGGTCTGAAGATGTGCCGGCACACCCATGACTATTGAATCTCCTTGGGGCGGATGACGTCATGGACCTTCCATTTCACCCCAGATTCAACCAAAAGCACTGCTGTCGCAGTTGGCATCACATGCCATTCTCCTGAGAGGTGGTTTACCAGAATCTCTGAACCGGGATTGTGCCCCAGAACCATCGTCGTTCCTTCTTTATCCATGTCCTCCAATACTAGCATCAAGTCATTCACTGTGGCATGATAAATCTCCGATCTGATTTCTGATCGACACTCTCCGAACCTATGGGACATCCCTGAGAGAGTCTGAAGTGTCCTCTTAGAACTGCTAACCATAATCAGGTCTGGCGACCACCCTCTGTCATGGATGGCATCTGCAATC
>CEUQ01005731.1_pt1 | contig 12611 bp, 10 predicted proteins | sample 361491 | NCBI WGS metagenome assembly CEUQ01 (sample SAMEA2622796, study PRJEB7988) | marine metagenome | biome: marine biome (ENVO:00000447); feature: marine epipelagic mixed layer (ENVO:xxxxxxxxx); material: "saline water (ENVO:00002010), including plankton (ENVO:xxxxxxxx)" | depth 120 m | reverse complement strand
ACTGACTCGATTATCAGTAAATGCAATCGCGGAGTTAAATCCAGCGATGAGATGCTTGAGTTTGTTCCGCTGGCAAATGGAATTGAACTTGAATTGAATCGAGACTGGCATGTCATGCTCGATCAACCGGAACTGCTCGTAATGCGACAGGTTATGCGAGGGGATCTCATTGCTCAATGCAGCCTTAGTCGCTTACAACCGCTCAGTGACCAACGTCGAATGAACGTCGAATTGCTCAAGCAACAAATTCAAAAATCACTGGGAGATCAACTGGCAGAATTCACGGAGACGCGTCAGCAGATGTTGCACGGCAAGTATCCGTTGACATACGTCTCGGCCATCGGAGTCGTTGGTGAAGTAACGTTTCAATGGGCGTATCACCATGTAACTGATTCCTCGGGAAACCAGTATGTATTTGTATTTACGATCCCTAACGACAAAGTGACTCAGTTCGAACAACAGGATCGCACAATCGTGGAATCGTTTACGTTTAGAGCAGAAAAGTCTGGAAAACAACCAGTTCCGGCCTCGGCTGCCACGTCGACGACTAAGCGATAACCCGAACAAACACCATTAAAAACTTGACCGTTTGAAAAAACGGTTTTTATACTCGAAAAGAGAGACTCATCACGATTAGTACTAAACTGATCCGAAATGAGACTCGCCAGAGAAAAGGTCCGGAGATGACCACAACAATTATGAATACGATTTTTTCAAAAACAGTCTGCTTCACAATGCTCGTGGCAGTATGCATGCTCGCCTCGTCCAACCTTCAGGGACAACAGGCAGAACGAGTGCTGGCACCTGGTGTGTTAACAACCGTACCGCCTGCGATCGAAGAAGGGGAAACGTATTCCACTCCAGCAGACTTAATCGAGATTTCCAAAGCTCGCGCCCACCTGCAATGGACTCCTAATTTCACTCCGGCCACGCGCACATTATTCGAACGCTCATTACGAGTGCCTCTGCGTCGAAATGTATGGGGACTGGAGTTAACCTTCAAACCGTTTCGCATGGTCAATGTTGATGTGCCACAAGCTTCAGGGAAAATGCAGCGGAAGACCATTTGGTATATGGTTTACCGAGTTCGCTATCTGGGAGAAGAAGTTCATGTCGAACCTCAGGCAGACACGATTGGTGATGGTGATCCTCGCTACACCAGATTCAGCAACATCCGGAAAGATGCTCAGTTTCGCTACTTCATTCCCTACTTCACGCTACGCAGTCATTTGCAGCAGAAGGAATATCTGGATCGACTGATTCCATCAGCCGTCGATGAAATTGCCGAGATTGAAAAAGTCCCGGGGCGTTTACTGAATTCGGTTGAGATGGCGAATACGAAGATTCCGAAAGAGGATGCTGAATCCGGTAAAGGAGTTTGGGGAGTGGTGGCCTGGGAGGATGTCGACCCACGCACCAATTTCTTCTCGCTCTATATTCAGGGACTCACCAATGCCTATCGCTATCAGGACACGGCTGATAATCCTCAGGTAGGAGACCCCATCGCGGCAGGTCGAGTGATTGAACTGAAGACGTTACAACTCAATTTCTATCGTCCGGGTGATACCATCGAACTAACCAAGGATGCGATCTTCTACGGACTGCCCAATGCAGTGCCTCGACCGGAAATCGTGTACACGATTGAGTCGGGAGATAATCTCAAGTCACTGGCCAAGCGATTTCTCAGTGACGAATCCCGAGCGTTGGAAATCTACCAACTAAATCGTGACGTGCTTTCTACTCCCAACAAACTTCCTGAAGGTACGTTAATACGCTTCCCTCGAAATAATCAGGAACGCTACAACGATTTGGATCCGGTAATCCTGCACACTGCTAAGACAGGAGAAACACTCGATTCCATAGCGCAGGCTCATGGCATTCAGGTGATTGACTTGCAACGAGTCAATGCGGATTATATCCCCGCCGGAGAAGAACCTGGTGCCGGAGAATTGGTTATGATTCCAGTCAACCTGAATCGACTCAACCGTCCGAATAATCCACAGAAGGATATTTACAAGATTTATACTTTGCGTCAGGTCGCCATCATGCGACTTTACGGGATGAATAAGTTTTCCAAAAACCAGTGGATTTATACCAGTACCAATTCACCGGTCTTCCGAAGTGCTGAAAACCCTGACACGACAGAAGCTCAGCCGATCACCAAGTAATCCCGGTAATCCCGGATTTCAGCTCGGATGAATTCATGAAAACAGGCTGGAAACTCCGCCAAAGAGCAATTCAGGCTATTTAGCCTCTTGATGAGTTGCCTCAGCCAGTTTAAAAAAGACGTTTCCACCTTTGGTTTGCCGATCACTGGAGTATCTCCAACAGAGGTCGACCAGTTGCCTGTGGAACACAAAGAACAAATCCATTCAAGTTATTACAAGATAGTAGTAGGTCAGAACAATGGCTCATAAGAAGGGACAAGGCTCCAGTCGTAACGGTCGCGATTCCAATGCACAGCGACGAGGCGTTAAGAAGTTCGGTGGCGAGCGAGTGATCGCTGGTAATATCCTGGTTCGTCAGGTGGGAAACAAATTCCACGCTGGTAAGAACGTTGGTCAGGGTAAAGATTACACCTTGTTTGCACTAACAGAAGGCGTCGTTGAATTTGATCGAAATGGCCGTCGTATCAATGTGGTAGCGGCAAGCAACTAAGCTATCTCCAAATCATGAACAGGGATGTCTCCAGCGATTGGGGATATCCCTTTTTTTATTGAAATCCCCTCTCTCCTAACACCCGTCTTACTATGTTTGTCGATCGCGTCACTATTGAACTGATTGCCGGTAAAGGCGGTGATGGCTGTCTTAGTTTTCGGCGTGAAAAGTACGTTCCCCGAGGAGGGCCGGATGGTGGTGATGGCGGTGATGGAGGAAGCATCCATATCATGGCAGAAGCTGGAGTGGATAGCCTTACTGCGTTAAGCCACCGCAAATTCTGGAAGGCCGACCGCGGTCACCATGGAAGTGGCTCCAATCGACGTGGCAAAGATGGCAAAGATGTCATCATCAAAGTTCCCCCCGGAACGATCATTGTGGATGCGGAACATGGTTTTGTTATTAAAGATCTGGTTGAGGACGGAGATTCTTTCGTGGCAGCCAAAGGTGGTAAGGGCGGAAAAGGAAATGCTCGCTTTAAGTCATCGGTGAACCAGGTCCCACGCGAATGGACACCCGGTGATGATGGTGAAGTCCGTAAAGTCAACCTGGAATTAAAAGTGATCGCCGATGTGGGACTGGTCGGTAAACCTAATGCCGGCAAAAGCACGCTGCTGAGTCGAGTCACTAAAGCAACACCTCAAATTGCGGACTATCCCTTTACGACCAAATTTCCGAATCTGGGCCGAGTGGTACTCGATTGGGAACGCTCGTTTATCATGGCGGATATCCCCGGTTTGATTGAAGGAGCGTCGGAAGGTGTCGGGTTAGGCCACGAATTTCTGCGGCATATAGAACGAGCAGGAATTCTTGTCCATCTAGTCGAACCGCAGCCAATGGATGGTGCGGATCCGTTAGAAAATTACCGAGCGATCTCTGAAGAGCTCGTACAATACAACGAACAGCTTGGGCAACGACCGCAGCTTGTTGTTGTGACCAAAGCTGAAATCCCGGGTGCTGAAGAAATCCGAGATCAGTTGGCCGAACAAACCGGGGAACAAGTGTTTCTGATCTCCTCGGTTACCGGGCAGGGCTTAAACGAACTTTCCAATAGTATCTTTCAGTCGTTGGAACAGGCACAACAGTCATGAACTCTCTGGTTGCAGTTGATATCGGCAACAGTAGTATCAAGTTGGGCTGGTTTCCTGCAGGAAAGACAGCGGCGGACTTACCTGAATCTCATGTAATGACCATCGATGTTCAGAATCTTTCCTCGCCAGAATGGGATGCGTTCTGCATGAGGGTCGCTCCGGATGCCCACTGGGTAATCGCTAGTGTGAATCAAGCGAGTTATGAAGCCGTGTCTACAGCCATCACACAAAGCTCCCCCCGGGCTTCCCTTGTCCAGCTTGATAACTCGATGCTCCCAATGCAAATCCTGGTCGATTCTCCGACTGCCGTTGGTACGGACCGCCTGCTTGCTGCGTTGGCCGTCACGGCACTCTATCCTACTGCGCGTCCGGCAATCGTGATCGATTCAGGAACAGCAGTGACTGTGGATGTTGTGGATCGAAACGGAAACTTTGCCGGTGGCGTCATCATGCCAGGCTCTAATCTGATCGCTCGGGCACTCAATACTGGCACAGCGCAGCTCCCTGAAATCCAACTCGACAAAAACCAGCCCCCTCATCCGATCGGAACGAATACGACCGCAGCCATTTCAGCAGGAATCTTCTGGGGCCTGATAGGTTCTATTAAAGAGCTAGTGCGTCAACAGCGGATTGTACTGGGAGAAAGCACACCGATATTTGTTTCCGGTGGAGATGGTTGGCTCGCGCAATATCTGGAACTGGATTGCCAGCGTGTTCCCCATCTATGCCTAAAAGGTATTGCCGCTGCACTCCAGATTGGACTGGTCGAATGAACAGGTCGGAGACCATGTTTACCCAGCTAACTCCGGAAGGAAGATCCGCGATTGCCACGCTCGTAGTCGCCGGCCGTCAGGCGATGGCGGTGGTTGAACAACATTTCAGACCTCTGAGCAAAATGGCGTTGGCAGATTATCCGCTGCAGCGAATCATATTCGGTAAGTGGCTTCATCAAAATGGGACGTTTGAAGAACTAGTGATTGCTCGTACGGACGTGGCCACTTTTGAGATTCATTGTCATGGAGGCGTGTCGGCCGTCGCAGCGGTTGCAGAATCACTGGAAGATGCAGGAGTGATACGCAGGACCTGGCAGCAATGGGAACTTAGCCAAACTGAAGCCACAGCAGCGGCCGAGGTTCCCTATTGGAAACGAGCCGAAATGTTGCTGCCTCAGACGACAACCGCTTTGGCAACCAAATTGGTAATGCAGCATGCCAATGGGGAAATCGAAAAACTCCTGTTTGAAATCCACAAACTGAAAGCAGCCGGCAAGTACACGGAGGTTTCCTCGCTGGTAAGCCCCTATCGTCATGCCAGTCAGCTTGGCAGGCATTTGATTGAACCATGGAAAGTCGTCATCGCCGGAAAACCGAATGCGGGTAAGAGTAGTCTGCTTAACCAATGGGTGGGCTACGACCGAGCGATCGTCAATCAACAGGCTGGCACAACTCGGGACCTTCTGCGAGCACAGACAGTAGTTCATGGCTGGCCAATTGAGTTTGTCGATACTGCCGGTCTGAGACAGGGAGATGATGCGATTGAAGTTGCCGGGATAGAACGGGCCCAGGAAGAACTATTGTCGGCGGATCTGGTGATTTGGCTGCATGACCTCACTACTGGCCTGGAAATCCCTGAAATCCAGTTGTTAACTCAGCAAACCGTTTTGGTGGTGGGAAATAAGTCAGATTTAGCCCGTGAGAATTCACTTTGGTCTCACCCCAGGATCTCGGCCGAGACCGGTGAAGGCATCAACTCGCTACTCGACCAAGTGCTGGAAACGCTCGTCCCCGGCTTCGCTCAGCAGGATTACAAAGTCCTGTTCTGTGATCAAATGGAAGAGACGCTGAGGCAGTTAGACAGTTAAACGATTAAACAATTAGGCAATGGTTTTCAGCTACCAACTTGTCTAATCGTCTTCCACGATTTCACCTTCGACGATCGTATCCCAGGGGTCATGCGAGTCGAGAGGTTCGGTCTGGCCAAAACCTCGAGGGCCTTGTTGATAGAATTCATTTACCTGGATTTTTGACTTGAACCAGCGGCTGATCCCTTTGCGGTAGAGAGCTCGAGTGACCGGAAACAAAATGGTAAAGCCCAGCACATCCGTTAGGAAGCCGGGTGTAATCAAAACAGCACCTGAGATTACAATTAGCAATGCATCTCCCAGTTCCTGTCCCGGCATTTCTCCCTGAGCCATTCGTTGCTGTATGCTGATCATCGTGCGGCGGCCTTCCTGTTTAGCCAGCCAGCTTCCAATAAGTCCGGTCAGGATCGACCAGCCGATGGTGAAGTCCCAGCCAATGGATCCACTGACTTCGATAATCAGATAAAGCTCTGTTAACGTAACAGCTACAAACAGAACAAATAGAATTCCCATGGTCACACACTTAGGACAGGCTTGGTGAAACTAGCGTTGTTTCGATAACGCTTCAGCAGCATCTGAGATCTTCTCTGCTTCCTGGGGCTGCCCCAGAGCTCGATACATGATGGCCAGATTACTATAAGGGATTTTCAGATTTTGATTAGAGAAACCCTGTGTTTGAACTGCTCGTTCAATCCACTGAATCCCACGCTTGGTGAGGTTGAGGCCTTTGGGACGGTTACCTTCTTTCCAGTAAGAAAGCCCCATGCTTACCATGCGTTCACCATGCCAGCCCATCCCCCGACTATATTTCTCTACATCATCGGTCGTTAGATATTCAATCGCTTTGTCATACCACTGGCAGGCTTCTTCGTGATTTTGATTATCGATCGCTTTCACACTTCCCAGGGTGTAGCAGAGCGCGCCCACGGCGGCGTGGGTCTGGGCATTATCCCATTGCGGTGATACGGTTTCCACTTCCAGAAATTTTTGAAACAACTGGTAGGATTCCATCCCCAGTTGCTGAACTCGATCAGCATCCTTACCTTTTCGAGCAGCTTCTGTACCATGTGCTAAAGCCAGAGCCCAATCCCATTTGATCCGCTCCAGGAATTCCGCCGAGGCATCTTCGGTCTGCTGCAGCTCCGCTGACAATTGGTCAACGCGATCAATCCAGGGCTCTAAATCAACACCTTCGTCTAGCAAGGCTAGTGATTCGAGGGACCGGCGGCAGACTTCCATGCCAATCGTCTTATCGTGGTAATCGTTGCGTAGCAGATGGTCGGTCAGTTCCCAGGCAATATTGAGCCACTTCGGGATGACGGTCTCTTTTTCCTCCTCTGCGAACGACCCGCGGGCAATGTCGCCAGCGACAGCGAGATGTCCTTCAATCACCAGGCGGATTGCGGTGTACTGATTTTCCAGATCCTCATCTTCCATCATTTCACGCGCTCGTTGAATCGCTTCGGAATGATGAATCATGGCCTGCTTGTAGTCTGGTGATTGATCAATCACCAGAAGTTGCCCCATCATGTAGGCGGCTCGTGAACGAACCAGTGGCGATAAACGTGTGTTATTTCGAATCGCTCGCACACGCTGAAGCATCGTCTTTGTATCTTCTACTAAACTGATGAGTCCGGCTTGCATCAACAGTAAGTCGGTGTTGCCGGGAGACAATTCAATCGCTTTTTCCAATGCAGTATTGGTTGCTTTAACATTGCCCATCCGCTGTTGAACCTGTGCCTCCAGAATGAATGCATCCTGATCCATTGGTTCGAGTGCCTGAACAGCTTTGGCATCGGAAAGTGCTCCGGCATAATCAAACCATTGCCGATGAGTCCCTCGATCTAAATAGGCCGAAGCCTGGATCGTCGTGAAGGAAACTCTTGAGACCTGATCATGCTGCTCGTTTCGTTTGTAATGAAATGTCACTCCCTGTTCAGGCCAGACCAGCATGAATGCTTTGTTCGATGTTGTTGTTTGAGTAACGGCAGTTTTTTCCACTAGTCCCAATTCGGTAATCAACTGTTTGAGTTCGACAGGTTGTTTGAAATGTAGATGAATGGAGTCTGCCAGATCTTCGCGAATGACAATGCCAACGCGATCATAAGGCTCCATCGAATAGACCAACACCTGACTTCCATTGGTCTCGATTTTTGCTCGCGGTTCTCCCAGTGTTTCCAGGACCTCTGCCGACTTAGAAACTCCCGGTACGAGTCCTTCAAAGGTAGATGGCTTAAATTCAAATTCACCTGGCTTTTCACTTGCTGCGCTTCCCAGAGCGATAACGGGTGGAGTGAACACTTTAGGTTCTTCTCCGGCGGATGCATCCGCAGTATCGGTTGGTGATTCCTCTTTGAGCACGGATTGAGCAGGCTCTTCACTAGCATCCTGCGCGAGCACAGAAAGACTAATTCCTGTACACAAAAACAGCGTAAGGAAATGGTACGGGAAATTCAGCTGGGTAGATTTAGTTTTCATTCCTCGAATCTCTATACAAAAATGAGATAACTTGGAAAAGGCAGTTACGCTTATGGATACTGCCTACTCATTGGGGAGTATAGAAGTTTCGGCGCACACGGGTAAATATGAATTTTGCCTGAAACTGCTTAGGTTTCTTTACGACGCGGCAAGAATCGGGGTACCAGGTGAGCGGCTATCGAGCATCCTAGGATGATCGAAGCGATGGTGACAAAGATCGGGTAAGGCAGCACATTCTCTCGACGCTTGCGTCTCGGTGCCACTTGCTCAAATACGACAGGGAAGTAAGCCAGTTCGGTTCCATTTTTACCCTGTTTGTAGTATTTCTTACGGAATTCCTCCTCAACATCCATGCCGGACTCAATCCATTGTTTCTCCAATTGGATTAGCTCATCGGTGTATTTTACCGCCTGGGCCAATTCCCGCTGAAAGGCTGCTTCGAGTTGTTCTATTTTGACTCCTTCTTGTCCGGCAATCGAATGATAAGCCATTTCCTTGTACATCGCTTTTGCTTCTTCGTCCTCAACTTGATAAGAGGCCTGTAATAAAGCTCGTGCAGCGATACGATTACCTACACCGTTGTGATTGTGAGGTACCAGCAGATTGGCAAGGCACTCGAGTAAAACCGGAGCGTCATATTGTCCGAACCGCATCATTCCAAGAATGCCCTGCACAGCTTTTTGAGTCTCTTCATCAGACATCCTGGCGTATTCCGGCTTGTAGTTTTCAACCGTTTTATCTGCCAAATCATCAGCAATGAAGGCATAAAAGCTAATAATGCCTCGTTCAGGCAATTCGTGTTGTTCGAACTCCGGTTTATCACAGTTTTGAAATCGCTCATCAACATAGGGATCGCGACTCAATGGCAGCACTAGTTTTCCATCAACGATTTGCCCATGTTCAACCCGATGCTGTAGGTATTGGACGACATACAATTGGTAACGTTCACGGTCGAAGTGTGCTGACGGATTAATTTCCAGAGCCTTGAGGATGTACTTCGCACCTTCGGGAAAATTCCCACTGTGAATATGAAATGAACCGAGGTTGGCATAAGTTTCATATTGGCCAGGGTACTTTGCCTCTTTCCTGAGCATCCATTCGATTGCTTTCTCCTGTTGATGCAGTTTGTCATAAGCGACGGCAATATCATCGTAATGGGTTTGCTTGTCGTCCCCTGCTGCAAGCTTCTGTTGTCGATCTTCAATACGCCATTGGTAAAAGTCAGTACTGTGTCTGGGAAATGCGCCGGTGACCAATTCAATGGCCGTTGGAGATTCACTCATCTCTTCCAACAACGTGTCATAATCCCACAAACAAGCGCTGGCAGTTGATACCAGTACTGCCAGGATCAGAAACAGGGAGCGAATTGAGTTTTTCATGTTAAGTTTCCACTGTTAGAGCCCCAGTGTGACTCGACTTTGCTTAACGACTCCTTCGAGGCAGCCTTCTTCAAAAGGACTGATAAGGTTTGCGCCTTTGACTAACTGCTGAAACGGCGCTTCTCCCCCTCGTTTGCACAGGGCTACATAGTCTTCCATTGCATCGGCTCGGTCTTCCTGTGATCGAATCCAGAATTGCAATGCACAGGTTTGCGCGAGTGTGTAGTCGATGTAATAGAACGGCGACCTGAAGATATGCTGTTTGTCGTGCCAACGGCCTCCTTTCGGTGCATGTGGCAGATCACCATAATCGACAAAAGGCATGTAAGTCTGCTCGATATTCTTCCACATGGCATGTCTTTCAGCCCTTGTAGCTCCGGGATTTTCGTAAACCCGATGTTGAAACTCATCGACACTGACGCCATACGGCAGGAACATCAGACTACTGGATAGGTGGATCTGTCTGAATTGATCTGCGCGTTCTCCGAAGAACATTTCCATCTGGGGATAGGTTAAGAATTCAAGTCCCATCGAATGGATCTCACAGGATTCGTATGTGGGCCAGAGGTAATCTAACCAGGGCTGATTGCGGCTCATGTATCCCTGGAAAGCATGTCCCATTTCATGCGTGAAGACTTCGACATCAGCTCGAGTTCCTTTGAAATTGGCAAAGATAAACGGCATGCCGATCGTATCAAAGGACATGCAATAGCCACCTCCGGCTTTTCCTTTGCGGCTTTGCAGGTCCATATAACCGCCGTCGGTCATCAGCTTAAAGAAGTCGTCGAGACCATGTCCCTGCTCGTTAAACATCTCCTGAGCCAATCGGATCATGGTGTCATAGTCTTCTGGTGGCAGCGGATTACCCTGACTGAGATAGACTGCTTCATCCCAGTGCATTGTCTTTTCAATGCCTAAGGCATCTGCCTGCTGTTGGCGGATAATTGTTCCTAAAGGCGTGACATGATCTCGGACCATGTTGCGATAATTGGAAACGTCCTGTTGGTTATAGTCGACGCGACACATCTTCAGATAAGCGAGCTCGACATAGTCTTCGAATCCGAGTTTCTGAGCCATCGCATGACGCAGCTGCACCATCTTGTCATAGATGTCGTCTAACTCTTCTCCATTTTCTTCAAACCACTTCCATTTAACCTGTTCGGCGCCATAACGCAGATCACGATCTGCGTATTCACGATATTTGCCAATGGTGGAGTGATTATGTGTCTCACCATCAAATTCAAATTCAGCAGATGCGGTTAACGCCGTGTATTGTGATTCCAGTCCGGACTCTTCGATTAAATCTTCTGCGATCGACGGATTGAACGTTGGGATTTCAGATTCCCAGAGGCTGAACATCTGTGAACCGACCTGATTCTCTAACTCCGCTCGGCAGGGGTGCTGCACTAAAGCCTGCTTAATGCTGTTATCGAGTTCCGTAATCTTTGGACGCATGGCATCAGATTCATCCTTAGCCTGTTTGGCTGCCTCATCCGCGGTGTTCTGAGTGAAGCGGAGATAAACCAATGCCAGATAGGTGCCTACTTCACGCCGCTGTCGATCCCACTGCTTCATCGAATCTAGCACCTCGTCGAGCTGTTGCGAGGATTGGATTTGATCCAGAATCGCTGAGCTTTCACTGCTGACAGCATTCATATCTGGTTTGGGAGCATTGAGTTCGTTGAAGTGAATCATGAGGAGTCTTTCTCTGAAAGCCATGAAAAAACCGCAGAGGTGAAATGCCTCTGCGGTTAGTTATAACTTGGTTGGGCGATAACTTGAAATTACATGTTTCCGAAAAGCGAACACAAGTCAGCAGTTCGGTTGGAGTAACCCCATTCGTTGTCGTACCAGCTAACCACTTTAGCCATCGTTCCTTCACCACCAAGTACCTGAGTGAAGTCTTTGGCCAGAATGGAACTGTGCGGGTCGCCAATAATGTCAGTTGAAACCAGTGGATCCAATGCATACTTCAGGACACCCTTAAGAGGGCCATCGGCAGCAGCTTGCATCGTCGCATTGATTTCTTCGGCAGTCGTTGCTTTGCCAAGATTGACTGTCAGGTCCACTACGGAACCGGTGGGTACAGGCACTCGCATGGCGATACCAGTGAGTTTTCCGTTGAGTTCCGGAATGACCAGGCCAACAGCTTTGGCAGCACCGGTTGACGTTGGAATAATGTTCTGGGCACCCGCACGAGCTCGGTAAAGATCGCTGTGAGGCATGTCCTGCATTCGCTGGTCATTGGTGTAAGCATGGACGGTTGTCATCAAACCGGACTCCAGCCCGAAGTTATCGTTGAGCACTTTCGCGACAGGAGCCAGGCAGTTGGTAGTACAACTGGCATTGGAGATGCATTTCATTTCCGGAGTCAGCAGATCCTGATTCACTCCCATAACGACAGTCAGGTCAGCGCCATCTTTTGCAGGAGCACTGAGGATCACTTTCTTGGCACCGGCTTCAATGTGGGATGAATAACCAGCTTGACCATCACCACCACGTGAAGTGAAGATTCCGGTACTTTCAACTACGACGTCGATTCCCAGATCACCCCAGGGAAGATCTGCAGGATTTCGTTCAGCGAGAGCACGAACAGCTTTGCCATTGACGATGAGATTTTCATCATCGTATTCAACTTCGCCATCGTATCGACCGTGGATACTGTCGTATTTGAGCAGTGTACGCAGGGTCTTATTGTCAGTCAGGTCGTTAATTGCAACCACGTCAAATTCGTCACTACGACGCATGAGGTTGCGGAATGTCAGACGTCCGATACGTCCGAAGCCGTTAATAGCAACACGAATTGCCACGTTAATCTCCTTCAACTCATTACTTGAGTTTCTCTATGGTCATTGTGAATCGGGATTCGACTCACGCTATCACCAGTCAACCAAACCAGTGTTTTTGAACTTATTTTGCGTCAAAAACGAAATTATAAGCTCGGTTTGGAAACCTCACAACGGGCTAAAAGCTAAGAATGAACAACTCGCTCCCAGGCCGGAACGGGCAAATTCGATTGTTGTGTCTGGGTAATTTAATCCGGCAATCCGGCATCATGAGGAGCGATTCCTAAACCAGAATGGCTCATGCTACGTCACGATGACGAATCACAAAGATCCAGCCGTTAGCTCGCAGATCCCTAAA
>CEUQ01052093.1_pt1 | contig 12644 bp, 17 predicted proteins | sample 361491 | NCBI WGS metagenome assembly CEUQ01 (sample SAMEA2622796, study PRJEB7988) | marine metagenome | biome: marine biome (ENVO:00000447); feature: marine epipelagic mixed layer (ENVO:xxxxxxxxx); material: "saline water (ENVO:00002010), including plankton (ENVO:xxxxxxxx)" | depth 120 m | reverse complement strand
GTTAAACGAACTTCATAGTTAGCTCCCCAATACATGATTGCAGTATCAGAAGTTTGCCATAAATACCCAGTATTATTTATATAACCACTATTAATTAGATTACCAGAGTTACTTATGTAATCAGCAATAAGAGAACCATCTAAATATAAACTTTTAAATTCTGCACCACTAGCCCCTAAATCTATATCATTATCTGTAATAGGAACTAAAGCACCATCGGTAAGTTTTATTTGGTCTGCACCACCTGCTCGAAATATAATTTCATTATCTGTAGCAAAGTCTATATCATTGTCAGCATCACGACCAACTACAAGATTAGCATTAGTTATAGAAGTTATAGCTGTTTGAGCACCTGAAACACTTCCTCCAGAATTAGCATCAACATAGGCTTTAACAGATTGCTGAGTGGGTAATAAAGTAGCACTGTCACTATTCATATCGTCTTCATCAACAGAATTCAATACAGCAGCCGTTCCCAATCCTAAATTTGTTCTAGCACCTGAAGCTGTTGAACTTCCTGTACCACCATGAGCTATCGCAACATCAGTTGCTTCCCAAGTACCAGTTCCTATTGTTCCTGTTGTTGTTATATTAGAAGTTCCAGCCCATGAACTCAACGCAGTATTTTCTACATTGTTTAAACTTAAATCTGTTTTAACCTCTGCGTAACTCTTACCTTCTATTCCTGAAGCTGTAAGTTTTGCATAGTCATTATCAGCAGCATCAGCGTCATCTATCTTTACAGCATTAGTATTTGCAATACCAAAAGTTAAAGCAGCTTGTTTTGCATTCCAAGTGCTGGCCGAAGATATATAACTATCTGCTACTGCAGTTCCATTCCAAACACCAGTTCCAATAGTTCCTAATGTAGTTATGTTAGTAGTTCCAGCCCATGTACTAACTGCAGTATTTTCAACATTACTTAAAGTTAAATCTGATTTAAGTTCAGCATATGTTCTACCTTTAACATTACTTGAGCCTGCTAATAGTATATCATTTGTTGTTACGTCTTCTTCAAGCTTTAACGCATTTGTATCAGACTTCCCAAAAGTAAGAGCAGCTTGCTTTGCATTCCATGTTGATGCTGAAGATATATAGCTATCTGCTATAGCTGTTCCTTGCCAAGTTCCAGTTCCAATAGTTCCAACAGAAGTTATTTGAGTTTGTGCTGCGTCTACGCTTAAAGTATTTCCAGATTTACTTAAACCTGTTCCTGCAGTAATTTGTCCTGCTCCTGAAAACTGTGAGAAAACTAAAGCTGTTGTTCCTACTGTAATTGGATTATTAGTTGTTAATACCCAACCTGAATCAGCATTTACTGTACCTTGTTCTACAAAGAAAAATGTACCATCAGTTACTTCTGTATTTGAATCAAAGTCTGTAGCTCTTGTCCAAGAACCTCCATCTACTACAACATAAACACCATTTTGAGAACCAGTTGATTGATCTTTTACAAGTACTCTATCTCCAGCACTTAAAGAAACACCATCTATAGTCTGTGTATTTGCTAAAGTAATATTAGCAGTTGTAGCTACTTTAGCTGAATCTTTAACATCTAAACCTTCAGCTACCGAATCAACATAAGCCTTAACAGATTGTTGAGTAGGAACTAAGGTAGCACTATTGCTAGCCATATTATCTTCGTCAACAGAATCTAATGTGGCAGATGTTCCTAATCCAAGTGTAGTTCTCATCGCACTAGTACTAGCATCATCAAGTAGAGTCCTAGCTGTTGCAGTTAAATCAGTGACTGCGTAAGTATCAGAACCAGTGGTATAAATCATTTTATCAGCAGCTGTAGTTAATCCACTGATAGAAGTTAATCCAGCATCTCCTGCTTGTTTAGAATTCCAAGTACTAGCTGAAGATATATAGGAATCAGCAATTGCAGTACCTTGCCAAGTACCAGTACCTATTGTTCCTACCGATGTTATCTGTGTTTGAGATGCATCAACACTTAAAACAGAAGATGAAGCCGACAATCCTGTTCCTGCAAATAATGTAGCTACATCTGCTAGTGCTTCTTTCTTAGGGGCATTACTATCTGTTGCATCATTAAATACAATATAATCACCATCAGCTATTGCAGCTTCAGTTAAAGAATTAGTATCAAGATTTAAAGTTGAACTTGATTTAGTTAAACCAGTACCATCAGTATCTACAATAGATTTTCCTTCAATAGATAGTATACCAGAACTAGCTGACAAAGTATTATCTGAAGCATGACCAAGCTCTATGTTACCAGTTGTAGTTAATACTCCAGTAATGTCTACACCTGTAGATTTAGTTGTAAGTTTTGTACTATTATAATGACCTAATAATACCTCACCTTCAGATCCATCTAATGTAATATATGCTGTAGTACTACCACTACCATTATCAGTTTTTAAAATTAAATCTTTGTCATCTGCATTATTTACAATAGTTAAATCACCAGTTTGATTATTGATAAAAGAATTACTAGTACCTCCTACAGAACTATGATAAAAATAAAGATCATCACCTGTTCCTGCAACAAGATACGCATTATCTTCAATTCTAAAAGTATTAGCACTTTTATCCCAAACGGCATTATAGAGAGCACCAGTAAAATTAGCGTCACCATTTACAGTAAGACCAGTAAGAGTACCTAAACTTGTAATTCCAGATTGATCAGCATCAACAGCAAAAGTCATTGTATTGTTAGAACCTGTAGTTGTTATACCTGTTCCACCAGCTAGTATGAGTGTTTCACTATCTAAATCTATAGATAATGCTCCACCAGCATCACCTTGAAAATCTAAATCTTGAGCAGTAACTTGTGAGTCTACGTATGCTTTAATACTTTGTTGTGATGCAACTTTAACTGCAGAGTCACTACTCATATCGTCTTCATCTAAGAAAGCATTACCACTAATAGTACCAGTAATAACTGGATCTGCTGAAGTAACAATATTAGCTTCAGCGGCTGTTTGATTAATCCATTTAGAAGATGTAGTATCATAAGCTAATACTTCATTATCTGCAGGTGTGCCAGTTATGGTAACATTACCTAGGTTACCTATTCCAAGTGTTTCTAACCTAGTAGCATAGTGTAATGCTGAATATCCTGTAGTTCCATCTGATAAAGTATATTGTACGTTATAAGGTTCAACAGCTATCTTTTTATTATCAGATAGTATATTAGTTAAAACTATATCTAAAGTTTGTAATCCTGAAGTTGTAGCTGAAAATAAACTTCCTTTTGAATTGCTAGAGGTAGCACCAGTTAAATCTGCAGTATCAGGAGAAGCTGGTGTTGCATAGCTAAAGTCGGTTGTATCACTTGTGGCTGGCATTATATTAACCCTCTCCCATTAAAATTTATTTGAACATTTCCTCCAGACGCTCCTCGTTTATTATCTTCATTATTTAATAATCCAATTTCTTCAGCAAATAATTGTTTATATTTTTTAGCTTGATCTTCATCTTGTAAATAATAAAACACTTCAGCAAGAGAACCGTATAATAATACTTTTTCGTTTTCATCTCTTAGCCAATGTGCAACTTCATTACCTACATAATTTTTACTATTAGTATTAGAAAATACTAAAGGATCATTTGTTAATAAACTAGGTTGTCCAATATTCATTCTTACTTTTACTGTTGGACTTGTAGATACAATACTATCTATTACAGGTTGAGCACCACTATTTAAACTTACTCTAGAACCTGATAATGACATACCTACTGCTAAGTCACTTGCCTGATTAGCTACAGTATCAATTGTAATATCTTTATTATTATTAGTAATAGATACAACTTCACCAGTTACTTTATTTGTTCCAAGATCTAATGCAGCTTCTGCTAATGCTTGCGTAGTGTAAGCGGTAGAGTTACCATTTAAAAAGTATAATCTAGCAGTTCCATTAGAAGCATCCTCTGTTAAATAGCCTGCCGTAAAGTTTGCAGGTGTTACATCATACTTTGCATTTAATGCTGGAAGTCTTTTATAATAATGTAATTCAGCTTTTGTAGGTGTAAAAGCAGTATATCCTGAATTAAATCCAGGAGAATAAATAAGAACATTACCTACTCTAGTCCAATAAGCTGCTTGAGTTTTTAATGCATAACTATCATTAAAAGTTCTAAGATCTGTTTTTTCATTGAATACACGGCAGGTTCTTCCATCATCATCTATCTCTCTTAACTGGATAAACTCAGTAAGATCTGCAGGTATAGTTAATTCAGTTTTACTTGTATAAAGATTATTAGCAGAAGTTGTAGCTTCTTCTAATTGAGTCTTTGAATATGTAACAGTTTGTTCTAAAGCACTAATCCTTAATACTTTATAAGAAGCATCTGCAGCATATCTCATACAATCTTGGGTAATAGCATCTGATAATACTGAACTATCTTTATTGGCCCAGTTTTGTACTAGGTCTACAAAAGCGTCATAAGTTGGCATAACTATCTCCCTAGGTATTTACAAGCAAATGTTTATATTCCGTTTGTAATATATACTTTAGCTTTTTCATTTTATCTCTATCACGCATAAATGTAGTTTCGTGTAGATCTATTCCATGATCCTCTTTAATTTTAATTGCAACAATATCTGGTACAGTAGCCATTTTTCTAAAACCGCTTTTATTTTGTTTTCCAAAATATGCTTCTCTATCTCTATCTAATTGTGCATTTTTTAAATATTGTGAAACATCTTGATTAGCTTCCCAGTTACCTGTAGCCAAATCAAATCCTGCTTTAATACTTTTATTTGGATTTATGGTAGCACTACTAAATGTAAATTCATTTTCTTTTGCCATCCTCTTCTCCTATTAAGTAGCAGGTTCTGTTATAGCTGTGAATCTACCAGTCTTACCAATATAACCTAATAAGTCTCCAGCTGTTGCTGTAGCTGGTGTATCAGTTAATCCAGGATTTGGTTCAGCACCTGCCGATTCAGTAACAGTCATAAGCTGTAAATGAGTTAGCTTATAACCACCATTCGTTGCTGGTCCAATTCTGTATACACATTTTTCTACTGGATATATATTTCCACTTGCTGCTTTAATAACGTACATAGTTCCCTCCCGTTATCTATTTATCTACATGTTAAGACGTTACCACCGCCTTTATAATAATTAGCTGTTTTTAAATTAGTAGGATTATTTTTACTATCTCTATATTTAAGTTTAGGTTTAGATTTTGGTGTAGCTATATTTGATTTTGATCCTACAATATTTGGATTTGCATTTATAACTTGCATACCTCTTTTTTGAGTTTTCTTACTTAGTAAAGAGTAATCTATTGCCATGTCTATCTCCCAAAAAAAGGAGAGACTAATTAAAGCCTCTCCCAGTATTATTTAGCTAAGACCGTAGATTGCTCCACAACCTTTTGGATTACGTACTTCAAGAGTACATTCTTCAACCATCATACCGACAGTTGAATCACCCTTCTGACCAACGTCAACCTCTTGTAGAGGTCTTAGGTAAGCAGTATTAAACCACATTGGATCATAGATTAATGCACAGAAATCTGCGAGATCTGTAGCTTGGCCAAGATCTGTAGAGTTATCTGCTCTCTTAAAAGTAACTTCGCTACTTAGTCCCATAATATAATTAGGAACAACCATAATGTCACCGAAGTCTGACATATAAACGTCAACAGATTGCCTTAGCTTTCCGCCTGCGTCAATATTTCTAACTACTCCAGTATCACTAACCATAAGGTCAGAGAAGTCTCTTCGTAGTTTTGGTGAAAGCATTACTTTAGTAGCTTTACCACCTTCTTCATAGATGCTTTGCATAACAGAATCAATATCTGAAAGTGCAAGAGAACCTTCTGCTGGTGCAGAACTAGATGATGAACCAGATTTAATTCTACCTGTTCCATCGCCTTGAGTAGTTGCATTACCCCAACCACCTAATACTTTAGTAGTACTAGCGTCGTTAATGAATGCTTGGTAACTACCTGCAGATCTTGCAGAATTACCTTGTGCACCTACGGCAGCAGATACATTCCAAGAGTGAACCATATCATGTTCAACATCTCTTCGTAGTTCTGTACCACGTTTCTTAAGCTGGTATGCATATTCGTCTGCAACACCTGCTTGATCAACAGCACGTCTTGTACCAGAAACACCAATAGTCTTAGCGTTGATCTGAGTATAGTTTCCTAGTCGGGTTCTTTCTGGACCCTTCTGAGCAAACTTAGCACCAACGGTTGGATCTTGAACAGTACCACCTGTATAAGCAGAAGCAGCTGGCTCAAGATAATCTTGACCTTCAGCTACTCTTGAATCACCAGGAGTATCTAGTGTGTCTGTTTGCCATTCATGATAAATAGCAGTTGCTTTAGTTTTACCAATAGATGAAGTAAAAGGTGTTTCATCTCTAGTAATCATAGTTATAAAGTTCGCTAGGTCTTCTCTCTGAGATACGTTAGCTGACGTAGCTCTAGCTGGTCCCTGAGGACCTCCAGTACCGCGAACACCAATAGTAGTTGTCATCTTATAAAACCTCCATAAGATTTACATATTAGACAGTGACCGCTCGGCATAACTTCTTAGAAAAGCATCTTGATCTGCTTTAGTCGAATCTTTACTTAAAGCTCTTTTTCTCAATGCCTGTTCTGCATCAACTTTCTTTTGTTGTACAGGTCTAGACTTTCGAGTAGGAATCTTTTTAGTAGGTGCTGCTTTTCTTTTAGCAGAACCTTTACTAACTCCTTGCTTTAAAATTCGATAATCATTAACAAACTTAACAATAACAGGATCAACAATAGTATCTAATACTTGCTCATTGATTCCTTCTTTAAGTGCAAACTCACGAATATCTTTAGCAACTGATTCGTTAAATCCAGGAATTAAAGTTGGGATAGTATCATTAAAAACTTTTAATTGTTCTTCCCAAGCACCCTGAAATTGTTTTTGTGATTGCTCAGCTACTGCTTTCTGAAGACCTTCACGGTTTCTTCGAGCTTCCCAATATTCTTTTTGCTTTTGTTCTCGTTTGTCTTTAAGATCTCCAAGATCGTATGTGTTACCATCTTTTCGAGCTTCATCAATTTTCTTTTCAAGTTCATGAAAAGATTTTGCATGCTCTTGCTCAGATTTATATAAAACTGCTACAGAAGCTGTTGACATTTGTTGTACTTCTTCTAGCTTTTTATTATAATCTTCTTCAAAGCTTTTCCTTGCGTCACCAAGTTCACGACCCTTATTGGATAGAGATTGTTCAGTAGAATAACCTTTAATAAGATCATTAAAAGAAACTTCAGTATCTTGCCCATCGATTTTAATAGATACTTTTGCTTCTAAGTCTAATTCTTCTGGAGTAAAAATTGTAGTATCTTGGGTAGCGGATTCTTCATCGGCATCCTCACCTTCACTTTCTACTTCTTCAGTTTCAGCTCCTTCTTCAATTTCTTCGGTTACAGATTCTTCAGATTCCTTCGGGTCTTCTTGTTCTGATTCATCTGGGTCAATCTCAGGTACTTGCTCTTCGGGTAGAGACTGTTCTTCATTCGGCACAAAGTCCGAATTAGAAACAATGTCAGCCAGCAATTGTTCTTGCGTTCGACCATCCGGTGCAGCAGAGTCATCCTTTGGTGGGGTAGAGTCTGTTATTGCTTCGGTATTTTCACTCATATTAGCTTACCTCTTTGTTTTTAGTAGTAGGCTTTTTAGAATTCTTTTCTAACATTTTAGAATATTTTTCTTCAAGAAAATATAAATAATATAATTTATCACAATTAAGTTTAGTTTTACCACCACTTCTCATTGCATCATATTCTAAAGTGTTTATCATCTCTCTAGTATTATATAAGAGTTTTTCGTAATCAATTTCCCTTTGCATCATTGTCCTCCAGGATATGTGGGATATTTTTCCCGTATGTCTCGAAGTTTATCATTTTCTCTTTGACACTTCCCAGTGCCATAGCAGAAGAGTAGAGGAACTCTCGAGACTTTGTTTCATGTGGTTCTGTCTTTAACCATTCCATAAACAAATCAATTAAGACTTCGCCATAGACTTCATCAAAAAATTCATTTCTTTCTTTAGATGCAAAGTGCCCTTTAACATGGGCACGCCGCGCTAATTCGTCTGGATGAATTTTGTGTTTACCGTATGACTTGTCATTACCCAGCCTCTTCTCGGCTGTCTCACGATACTTGTCCATATACTAGCCGCCAAATGCAGATACTAGTAATGGGGTTACAACTTCTTTTGTTAGGCCAAGAGCTAGTACTAATTTAATTCCAAAACTAACTACGCCTGAAAATGTAATCGGATCCATAATGTCCTCCTTAATTTATTTTGATTAATTTAGGTTTCTTTTCTTCTGGAACAATCTTTTCCAGTTTGATAGTTAAAAGGCCATCTTCTAACTTTGCATCTTTAACTTCAATGTCGTCTGCAATAGTAAACTCACGGGTAAACTTTCTATATGATATACCTTTATAAACGTTTTTAGTATCATGATCGTTTTCTTTTACAGATTTAATAGTTAACACATTTTCTGCAACTTCAACTTCAATATCTTCTTTACCGAAACCTGCAAGTGCCATTTCAATTCTAAAGTTATATTCATCTTCCTTCATAATATCATATGGAGGATATGTTTTAGTTATTCTTGAACTATGTGCAAGCTGATCGAATAAACGATCAAAGCCAACAGCATAAGGTGTTAATGTATTAAAGTGATCAAATAAAGTTAATGTTTGATTCATAAGTTTTCTCCTTTGTAAGCAAGATTATTAGTAACCCATTAGGCGTTACTATTTATTAATTATTTTAAGTAGCCATTCAATATATTTTTGAAATAGCCCCTTACTCATGTTATAAGTGTAAGATATACAACTTCATTAGCTTGTGCGGATGTTCCATGTGAAGTTATTAAGCTAGTTAAAGTGGTAGCTCCATTATCAAGACCTGTTACAATCTTATATCCTTTAGCTTCACAAGTAACTCCTGTTTGTACATCTGTACCTGCAGTAGCTACATTAAATGTGATTTTAGAATCACTATCATTAGTAACCATTACTTTACCACCACCAGATCCTCCAGCAGTAGTAACCGTACCCGATTGGGTTCCCCCAACTCCGGCTGTATCTATTGTAACTGTTGCCATTTACAATTCTCCCTGTTGTTGTGGCCCTTGCAATATTTGCTTTGCCATTGTTATTATCTGAGCATAATTAGGATGCTCAGGTATTTGGGCACCTTCTTTAGTTGCCTTTATTGCAAGGTCAGCCCATTCTTGAAAGTGTTTATCAATAGACACTGCTAACTGTTTAGCGTTATCATCTTGAGTATTTTTAGTTTGAGCATTAGTAAAACTAACATTGGCCTCCGCTAAAGCGGAATCAGCCGCAGCTTTCTTTTGCTCTAATTGTTTCATCTGTTCAGCATCTTGAGATTGCTTTTCAATTTGCTCAGCAGCTTTCTGTTTAAATTCATCAGTAGTATAGTCTTCTAAGAAATCATTACTATCTAAGTTCATAGCTTCAATTAACTTAGTAGCTAAGACAGCAGGTGCTTCAGGTTTAATTACCATACCTACTCCTTGATTATTTAATGCTGGTAATATTTCTCCACCTACTTTAGATAACTTTGTTATAGTATTAATATTAGAATTCTCACCAATATCTAATAAAATTTCTACATCCATTTTATTTGGTAATGTATCTATGTTAACAGTACCATATACACCATCAAGATTATAAGACATATTACCTTTCATATTCTTACGCATTGTTTCATATACACCCGCTATTAATCTCTTAAAGCCGGTTTCAGCAAATCGTCTAGCAATATGCTGGATACGTTTCTGCGCTGCAGACTGCACAGCAGCCAGCTTTTGTTCCGAGTTACCTGATATATATAAAGTATCATTAAGACCTTGTGCGGCCTTTGACATACCCGTTGCCTGCTCTTTTATTACCTGTAAGTATTCTAATAATGGTACAGTACCTGTAGAAATTGTTTCAGGTGGTAATTGGAATACAGCCTGTTGAGGATTACCGTTTGTCGGTATAATTTGTTTAGGCTTCATATTCTGTAATGCACTGAAGTCTACAACATTTGGATCAGCTAACTTAGGGCTATAGTTTGTTAAGTAAGTATTTTCTACAAACCCACGTAAGATTGCAGTTGATGCTAACGTAGAACTACGTGTAAAGTCTGCCATTGATAATCCATAAAATTCAAATGGAATATCAATAGGAACAATTGAAGCTAATGGAATATCTTCTATATCTGTTTCCTGAAGTATATTATCACCAACAGAAATAATATGTTTTAATTCTGCAATACCATCACCGTCTCTATCAACATTAATCCAGGATTCTGTTAATACAATATTTCTATTTGCTTCTAACGGAACTAGATCATGCTGCTGATTACCCTGCCAGTACTCTTGACCTGTAATTTCTTTTCTTGCCGCAACATCTTCAGAGTATTGTGTACTTCCTAACCATTCTTCTGTTGACAGCTCATCCCACTCAGTTATATTATCTGCAACTTCAGGATATAACTTACGTAATTCAGAGCGTGTCATTTCAGTCTGAATGCCTACAAAGTTTGCATCAGTAACACATGTTGCTTCTCTGGATATTCTAAAGTTTTCCGGTGGAACAATTTCTATTTTAACTCTTGACTTATCTATTGTCTTTTTTATTCGGACATTAACATATAATAGTTCTGCCTGAGGAGCTTCAGGAATACTACCATCTTGTAAAGGTGGTGCTTCAGTAAATACACTTTCAGATTGTAGTTCTCCAACAATTTCTACTGTATCATCTGATAGCATTTCATCTAGCTTTGCCTGTGAAATCTGTTCGAATTCCTCAAATATATAATCATAATCTTCGATATATGACCAACGACAGATAGCATTCTTCCATAATAGCGACGCTTTAATCCATTGTTGCAATAATTCCCAGCCATTATTCTTTTTAAACAAACAATAATTAACTATATTACCTGCATCTTTTGCTGCTGCAAAACTACCAGGAGTCTCATCATATGGTATAAATCGTGCTAATTTATGGTTACTTAAGAACAAATCAGAGATAACTGCAGTGTATGCTTCAATAACTTCAGTCGTTGATGTATCTACAATTGTACTTACACCTTGTGGTGTTAAGTGATTCTCAGCTAAACCTGCATATTCGTATGTAGCTTTTAATCTTTCTCGTGCAAGATCTGAACTATTAAGCCAATCACCGCTGGAATTAGCAACACCAGTTTCAATCATTTGTATTAATTGTTCATCGGTAACTTTTTCTTTATATCCGTCAGGTTTACTCATTGTAAACCTCCTTGATAAGTAAGTATCTTTTTCTTTGATGCTTCTATATCTTTTACTGTATATGATCCGGCTTTAGGTAAGGTTCTTTCTTTTTCTTTTTTCTTCTTACCTTTACCACTTAAATACTTTGGATCTTTACTATCTTGTATAAATCTTTCAAACATATTCCGCTCCTGGGATTTTTAACATGTACATTCTTTTTTATTTGCTAGCTCTGCTAATAATTCTTTATTTCTTTTTAATAATTTATAATGGGCTTTCTGTAATTCTTTTAAATCCATCTTAACTAACCAAAGCTCTTGCCTTGCAGCCAACATTTCTCTTCTTATTGTTTCTTCAAAACTTTCTTCATGATTTTTCCAGCCGTCCCCTGTATTAAACATATTATCCTCTTTTACTCATCCAGGCTGATGCACCCATATAAGCGCCAACAATACCTGCACCTGAAATATAAAATAAATTACTAACGTCTGATAACGCTTCCACTCTATCAAGTGGGACCCACGGCAAAAACATTGCCGCGGTAAACACACCCATAGCTATTAAAGTATACCTTGCCATTCTTAATTGTGCAAGTTCTTTACGTAATACCGATTCTGTATGCTTTATTTCTTTCAAATGTGCTAACTCCTCATCGGATACAACACCATCACCATCTTCATCGTATTCATTGAACTTTGAGTTTTTCTCCAGATTTTTTTGAATTGCTTTCATTATCATTTTTCTTCTCAGGTAATTTAGTTTCTAAGTTGTATGTCTTCCTAACTTTATGTATCCTCATTTTAATTAAGCTAACTCTATCTTCTAAGTCCATAATCCCTTTTTCCACTGATGTAAATGGGTTTCAATAAACTCATCAGTATGTTTTTCTTTAAGATCTGAATATAATTTTAAATTATCCCATAGAACTTTTCTATTATAGAAATGACTTTCTAATTTATTTTCTGAACAATAATTATCTATATCACTCATTGCTTCTTGTAGTTTCGTTGTTGTCACCATTTCTTTCCCTCACCCGTTTAACGAAAGCAATAGCCTCAGCCATAGATGGTATGTATACGCCTTTAGCTGCTATACTGTTTTGATACCGTATAGCAGCTCTACGTATTTTAGAACGTTGACTTTGGTTCACTGTCGATTATATCAACAACAAAATCACCCGCTTTAATTTTATATGCTAAAGCATTTATTTCTGCTTTAACAATTGCGACTGGCATTCTGTTTTCAAATTCATAATATGGTGCAAGACTTGCTCCACCTTTAGCCATCATAGTCCAATGGTGATACTCTTCTGCAGAAAATGTTCCAGACTTAACTTTATCAATCGCATGATTGATTGCGCCTTCCATATGCCAAAGAGCAGATGTAACAAC
>CEUQ01008826.1_pt1 | contig 12659 bp, 14 predicted proteins | sample 361491 | NCBI WGS metagenome assembly CEUQ01 (sample SAMEA2622796, study PRJEB7988) | marine metagenome | biome: marine biome (ENVO:00000447); feature: marine epipelagic mixed layer (ENVO:xxxxxxxxx); material: "saline water (ENVO:00002010), including plankton (ENVO:xxxxxxxx)" | depth 120 m | reverse complement strand
CAGCATGAAACTTATTATCAAGCGGCACTAATGGCCGGCGACCCTGTCTAATAGGTAGTGCGTGCTGTTTGGTCCAAGTGACATCACATTCGACATTGGTTGGTTATTGCAATACAGATGTAATGGAACGCAGCGCAGACTGAGGTACAATATCGTCTAGCGCTGGGTTCCTCGCGCACTTAGGTCTTGCACCCGCCTCGGTTTCAAGTTTCTTCCAGTGCCCGAAATCCATCGCTGCTTTTTCAGTTGAGGGATATTAATGGCTACCAAGACCCTGTTCGTCGGCAACCTTCCTTGGAGTGTTAACGACGACAACCTCGAAAAGATTTTCGAGGGCTTCGGCAAAGTACATTCCGCACGAGTAATCACGGATCGTGAAACCGGCCGCTCACGTGGCTTCGGCTTCGTAGAAATGGATGCGGATGTCGCCGATACCTGCATGCAGGAAGTGAACGGTATGGAAATCGAATCGCGCCCGCTGCGTGTAAACGAAGCAAATCAACGCGGACGCTAGACCCGTTTAGCTCAGCTGGCGACAGCCAGCTGAGTGATGTTGCTTTCAAGGCCTTCAAATAGCCCTTTTGAGGGCCTAGCTGCAGAAACGCTGGACATCTTGTCCAGCGGCAATTTTGGCAAACGCGCAAACCCTGTCGATGCTTCGGCGAGCTTTGGGTCGCGTGCGCGTGCCCCACACGCGTACAACGCACGCCCTATCAAGATGCCCGACTCGCATACCGGCGAGAGCAAGGGCAAGGTCCCGTGACCTTCGTTATCACGGCGCCTCGTTGCGAGCCAAACACGGGCGCACCAAAACGGGGCATGGGCATGTTCGAACCGCCGCGCGTTAACGTTGATATCGGCCGCGGAACGCCGCCGAGCTGGCAGATCAGCGCTCTGATCCTTGGCATTGCCTGGACCATCACTCTGGTGACGCTGATGTTCATCTCACCAACCCTGAGCGAGGGTGTGGTAGCGACGATGGACCAGGCGCATGCTCGACGCGACCTGATGCTCGGCACGGAACTCGTTCTGGACACTCTATTTGTCGGCCTTGGAGCCTATTGGGGCATCACGCTCAGTCGTCTGCCTGAAGTGCCGAGTGCGGTGTTGTTTGGCTTTGGTTTCCTGCTAGGGCAGATCATTGAGGCTGGCGGCCTTCCTGGTGTCATCGATACCGCCTTTCCGCTCTGGTATCAGTTACTAGGCAACGTAAACGACATCGTTGGGGCGCTTGCCGCAGCGCTCGTTATCCACCTTCTGCGCGAAGCTGACGCGTAACCATAACGTCCACTTGTACCAACGCATCGCGTGGCAGCTGCGTCACCCCGACAACACTGAGTGCGGCCGACGTATCCCAACACGCATCGAGGCTCCGACGCATTCTTGTTTCGAATCTTTCGAATTGCGTCAGATGCACCGTCAGACCCAATACGTTGGAGCGTGCGAGTCCACTCGTCGCGAGGATATCATCCAGGTTCGTGACGATGCGTTGTATCTGCGCCTCTACGGATTCAGGGAGGGGCGCTTGCGCGTCCTGCCTGTCCACCGGCCCCAGGCCTAACACCAGGCCCATGTCACCACCCCAGACCAAGTCAGACATCGGCCAAGAACTCTCGAATTCTGGCCGCAACGGCTTGTTCTCGCTCGGCTGGCGGCAGTTCAGCAGTCTCCACGTACGCCATCGCCGTGCGCCGGCCAAACTCCGCCAGGGCTTCACTGTCGTCCAGCACATCCGCTGCGGGCAGCCGTACAACACTCTCGTGCACGTAGGTCCGGGATACGCCGTCCGACTGTACGTAATGGGGCTGCGCAGGCACGTCGCCGGCGTTCACCGCTTTAACCGCGTGTGCCAGCAAGCGCCGAATCAATACCACGCCTTTATCGGTGGTTCCCAAATGCTCGGCGCGACGGTTGGCAATCCGGCCTTGACTGACAACCGCATCGTAGTCGCCAGGCTCGCGCTGTCGCTCCCGATACGGTCGATCACCCGTCTGACCAATAAACGGAATGAGTTCTTCGCCGTACTGCTCCGGGCGTAACTGCCCATCCGGATTGTTGTACGAATTCAAATGAGCAACGCCAATGTAAAGCGAGTTCTCGTTATCGAGGGGCACTGCCCAGCGCGTCAGATAGGGGCGGACACCAAAGGACTCCTCCTGCACCAGATTCGCGCCACTCGGAAACTGGCCAACATTCGGCAGAATCATGTCGCTTGCCCGGACAAAAACAAAATCGCCCACCTTGCGCGTTGCCATGGACAGATAGCCGATTGGCGTCTCGGGAAAATCGAGTTGCGGAAGTACCTTGAACGCCGGTGAAAATTGTTCGCCGCTCACTATCGCGTGCAGGAACGCGTTGTGTATCGGATCGGCACCGTTTTCGATAATCTGCAACCAACTACAGGGTAGCCGCATGTTGAACGGCACCAGGTGATTGTCATCGGGATGCGAAAAGCTGTCATAGACCGGCAGCAGCGGCGTCTCTTCCGGCGGTCCCATGTAGGCAAACAACAAGCCCCAGGCCTCACGGATCTGGTAAGCGCCCTGACAGTGTCGGTCGCGAATGCGAACATTGGGCGGCTCGCCCGGCGTGTCTAGGATCGTACCGTCAACCGCGAAGTGCCAGCCATGGTAACAGCAACGTATCCCGTGGTCGGCGATGATGCCAAACTCCAGAGAAGTGCCACGATGGATGCAGTGTCTGTGCAACAATCCGAGCTCGCCGGAGCCGTCTCGGAAGACCACCAGGTCCTCGCCCAGCAGGCGTACGGGAACCGGCAGTTCAGCAAGCTCAGAGGCCAGCATGAACGGGTGCCAGTACCGCCGGAGGTATTCCCCGCATGGCGTGTCGGGAGAGACGTCTGTCAGGAACGTATCTTCGTCGTGACTTGGTCGGTTGTAATAGCCGCTAAACGGCGCAACTTTCGGCATGAGTCCCTCTTAAGCTCGCTGGCGCGCCATGTGTTAGCGAACGGGGCAACGGAGCCCGCTCTGCTAAGCTCGACTTAACGTCGGACGCGCTCATCAGTGGCTTTAGTGAACGATCAGCCAGACGCACTTTGCAAGCGTCGCCCTTGGACCCTGACGCGCGCTTTGATTGTCGGCTTCGGATTGATCCTGCTGGTAGCTGTGGGCGTGGTGCTCGCCTTCAGCCTCTCCAGCGGGCTTGCGACTACACGCGATCTCATCAGCGAACGCGCGGTTGTAATGGTCTCTTCCATTCGCCTGCAAACGCGCGAGTATCTGGCGCCTGCGCGCAATCAAGCAGAGAGTGTGGCTGCGCTAATTGAGGCGAGAACACTGGATCCTGACGACCGGATTTCAGTGGTTACCGCGTTGCGCCACTCGCTCGCGGCGGCACCGCAGCTCGAAACGACATACTACGTACCTGCTGATTTGCGAAATGTTATTGAGGTCAATCGCGATGCAGCCGGCGCTAAAGTGCAGGACTGGGGCGAGTTCCACGTCGCGCAAGATGCGATACGGGAACTGGCGCAAGCGGAGACCGGTTTCTGGGCTGACGTGGTCTACAGCGAGACCGCAAACCGCACAGTTCTTAACTACAGGCGTCCGATCACCCACAACGGAAAGTTCGTGGGGGCAGTGGTGACGGCCGTCGCCACGGCCGAGCTCTCCATGTACTTGCGCGAACTGGTCGCAGGTCAGCCGGTGACCAGCTTTCATCCTGGTTGGCGAACATTCGGTGCTGGCGCATACCGACGCCGACCAATGGCAGGTTGCGTTGTCCGAATCCGCGCCGATGCCAGACTTGAGCGAGGCAGGCGACCCCCTGCTGGCGCAACTGTGGAGTGGTGAAGAGCGCGAACTGCGTGGCTTCGAAAAATACCCGGATCACCGCGGTGTGCAGTTGAAAGTGGATGGCGACGAACACGCGTTGTATTTCCAACAGGCGAAAGACCAGGGCGACACAACCTGGGTATATGGTGTGCACACCCGGGCGCATACGGTGTTGGCCGCCTTCAAGCGGTTGCTGATCGCGGGCATCTCGGGACTGGTTGTACTGGCGCTCGCTATGGTGGGCGTGTTTTTGCTTGGCAGGAGGCTCAGCCGGCCGGTACTGACGCTGGCGCGGGCCGCAACCGACGTCAGCGCGCGCGGACCCCATTCGATCGAAGCACTGCCAGGCAGCCGCATCAGCGAAATCGATCAAGCGTCGCGCGCGTTTGACGCGATGGTTTCCGGCCTGCGTGAACGCGAACAGATGCGCGACACGCTTGGCCGCTACGTCCCGAGCGGCCTGGTCGATCAGTTGATCGGTGAGGGCGGCGTGCTCGGGCCACAGTCTCGCGAGACGACCACACTGTTCACCGATATTGTGGGCTTCTCAAGCGTCTCGGAATCCATGTCGCCCACGGAACTGATCGAGATGTTGAACGAGTATTTTGCTGTGGTGGCAGAACCGATCGAAGCGCACGGAGGCGTGATTCATCAGCTTCAAGGTGACGCGATCCTCGCCACTTTCAATTCACCCACAGCACTGATCGGACACCAGGCGCATGCGGTGCGTGCCGCGCTCGAGATTCAATCAGTGGTGTTAAGTCGCCGGTTTGGCGGAGGCGTCGAACTGGCAACGCGTATTGGCATCAATACCGGCGAGGCGGTGTGCGGCACAGTCGGGTCGGACAGTCGTCTCGGATTTACCGTCCACGGTGATGAAGTCAATCTCGCCGCACGCGTCGAACAAATGAACAAGTCACTTGGTACACGGGTACTGGTCGCCGAAGCGACGGTCCGGGCTGTACGTGAAGAGTTCGAATTCATGCGCGTGGGGGTGATGCCCGTGCGCGGCAGGCAAGCAGACGTTGTGGTCTATACCGTGCAAGGCCCACACAATGAGTCTGAGCGGCCTTCGTTACAATCGGCCTCATAGTCACCTGGCGGTCCCCGGGGTGGCTGTTCCGCATTTCCGCCGCCCGCAGGGCGCCTGACAACGTCTGGAATTCGGCACTGCAATGCGCCCGCACGGCTAAGGGCGCAATCCCATGTTATGCCGGTAAATCACGTGCCACCCATCTTTGTTGTGCACGGCGATCCAGATCGCGTCGTAGACAGCCGACCGGTCGCGTTGGTCATCTACGCGCACAAAAGAGACCCTGTACGCAGCGGAATACTGCGTTCGCGCAAGTTCATGAATGTCTGTGAACTCCGAGTGACTCCACTGCGGGTCCGTACACAGAATGATGTCCCATGGAAAAGGCCCGGAGCGCGTGCCGCAATCGGCGCCTGAGGCGATGGTGAGCGCTACGCCGTCATAATTCTGATAGGTGAAAGGGAATGCCATCGTGGCGATGTAAGCGGTGGGGTCACGCGCGTTGATCGCGCCAAAATGCTGTTTTATCGCCTCAACGGGCGTATCAAATGACACAGAATTCGCCTCGGATATTCGATGCAGGTTTGGCCGGTTGCGAGCCGTGCCCGAACAATAGCGCGAATTGCACGCTCGGGAACGATATTCCGGGTCAGCATCCGCGCGCGCCCTTTGCTGACGAAGCCTCTATCTGCCAAATACACATGACTGAGGTAGTGCATTGACAGCCACGTTAAACTGCACCGCTTTTCCGCGTTCCCTACTCCGTCGCCTCGATGGTCGAATACAACAAGCAATATGGTCTGTCCGACGCCGAGCTGGTGTCGTACGAGACGGTGTACCGTTCCGACTTGTTCGCCGGCCAGGTTGCTCTGGTGTCTGGCGCCGCAACCGGTATCGGACGCGGCATTGCGACGTTGTTCGCGCGCCTTGGCGCGGACCTGATGATCTGTGGGCGTAACGCTCGGCGGCTCGACGAGGCAGTTGGGTTTTTGTCTCAATTTGGCACTCGCGTCGTGGCGGAGCAGATGACTATCCGCGATCCGAACGCCGTGGATAAGCTGATGGAGCGAACCTTCAGCGAGCTCGGGCGGCTGGACCATCTGGTCAACAATGCCGGCGGGCAATTTGCGCAGGATGCAATCGATATCTCGGCCAAGGGCTGGCAAGCCGTGATCGACACGAACCTGAACGGCAGCTGGTACATGATGCAAAACGCCGCTCAACGTTGGCGCGAACGCGGTGACAGTGGTAGCGTCATCACCATCACCGCGCTGGTCGACCGCGGGGTCAACCAGATGGTGCACACGGTCGCTTCTCGCGCTGGTGTAATCCATCTGACGCGGGCGGTTGCCGTCGAGTGGGCCCCCTTTAACATCCGCGTGAACACCGTAGCGCCAGGGGTCATCGCCAGTTCGGGCTTCAACAATTACAGCGACGAAGCCCTGGAGCACTTTTTCTCGGTGGGTCCAATGCGTCGACCGGGGCACGCAATGGATATCGCCGAGGCCTGCGCCTACCTGAGCGGTAACAGCGGCAACTTTGTCACCGGACAGACATTGATTGTCGCCGGCGGCGCCGACATCCATGGCGACCTGTGGCCCGCGGGCAAACCCGCGTATTTCGAGCGCTAAAGAGCACTACCAGTGAACGACGTCAACAGCGAAACACCCGTCACACCCGAACCAGCCGCAACCGTAATGTTGTTGCGTGACGGCGAGAACGGCTTACAGGTGTTTATGGTGGTACGTAACAAGGCCATCAAGTTTGCGTCAGGTGCCGTTGTGTTCCCTGGCGGCAAGGTGGATGACGAAGACGCAGACCCGCGTTTCCTACCGCACACGCAAGGCGCCGAAGACTTGACGGACGGTGAGCGGGCGCTGCGCATTGGTGCGATTCGAGAGGTGTTTGAAGAGACCGGCGTGTTGCTGGCGCGCAAGCGTGGTGAACATGTCACGCTCAGCGCCGCAGCGGCTAGCGCCATCGAAACACGTTACCGCGCACGATTGTTGGCAGGCGACGTCAACTTCATCACCATCGTGACATCAGAGGACCTCGAGCTGCTTGCGGGCGATATGGTGCGCTACGCACACTGGGTCACGCCGCACGTGCGGCCGATACGCTTTGACACGCATTTCTACCTGATGGCTTTGCCGCCCGGACAGTCACCCAACCACGACGGCGAAGAATCGGTTGCCTCGTTGTGGATGACGGCCGATAACGCCAAGGCCGAAATGAACGCGGGCGGTTACGCCGCGATGGCACCAACACATCTGAACCTCGGCAAGATCGGGCGCCACGCCTCGGTCGCCGATGCGTTGGCAGCCGCGCGCAGCGCCACAGTTGTTACCGTCGAACCGCAGGTTCGCGAGGAAGAAGACGGCACCCGCACCGTGCATATTCCCGCTGAGGCGGACTACGAAATCTCAAGTTATCCGTATCAAGCCGGATGGATTAAATCTCAATGAATGCTGAAAATCAGGCGCTACAATCACGCGCTGCAAAACTCGACTCCGTCGAGCAAATTACGGAGGGGTTTGCCGGGCACGGCTATATCTCCAGCGACCGCATCGCCACGGCCGTCTATCTGTCCCAGCACCTGGAAAAGCCCGTGCTGGTAGAAGGGCCCGCAGGCGTTGGCAAGACGGAGCTTGCAAAAACCGCGGCCACCTATCTCGACCTGCCGCTCATTCGTATGCAGTGCTACGAAGGTCTCGATGAGAGCAAAGCTTTATACGAATGGAAGTACGCGAAACAGCTGCTTTACACCCAGATCCTGAAAGAACATCTGCACGCGCTGACCGGCGACGCCAGCACACTGGACGCTGCGCTCAAGAAGCTGCAGGGCCTGGATGACATCTTCTTCTCCGAGCAGTTTCTGGAGCCGCGGCCGCTGCTGGGCGCGCTGCGCGAACCGACCGGCTGCGTCTTGTTGATCGATGAGATCGATAAAGCAGACGAGGAGTTTGAAGCGTTTCTGTTGGAGATTCTGTCTGACTATCAGGTCACGGTCCCGGAGCTCGGCACGATCGAGGCCATGACTCCGCCGCTTGTGTTCCTGACGTCCAACAACACGCGCGAGATGAGTGATGCACTCAAGCGCCGTTGCCTGCATCTGCACATCCCGTTCCCCGATCGTCATCTTGAACAACGCATTGTTGAACAGCGCGTGCCGGAGGTGGGTGAGCGCTTGCGCGATCAACTGGTGAACTTCGTGCAGGGTCTCCGTGAACTTGACCTACGCAAAGTGCCTTCGGTCGCGGAGACGATTGACTGGGCGCGCACGCTGCTACTGATGCATACCGACGAGCTGGGTGCCGACATCGTTCGCAATACGCTGAATGTGCTGTTGAAGTTCGAAGAGGACATCGAAGTCGCCGAAAAAGAAGTGGCACAGCTGGTGCGCCAGGCGCGCGATCCCAACGTGTTGCGCAGCGTATGAACGAAACACTCAGTCGATTTCTGGAGGCGCTGCGTCATGCGGACTTGCGCATCTCCACGGCTGAGATTCTGGATGCCTACCAGACAGTTGATGTGGTGGGCATCAGAGATCGTGCGCTGTTAAAAGACGCCCTGGCGCTCAGTGTCGCCAAAAGTGCTGAGGAACAGGAGCGATTCGACGAAACGTTTGATCAGTTTTTTGCCCACATCGACGTAGAAGCTTTGTCGCAAGGCGCTGATGGAGACGCGAGTGACAACCCGGAAGGCGGCGACGCACAAGACGAAGCCTCTTCCGCGTTAGAACAGTTTGCAATGGACGGCAACGAGCTCAGCCTGCTTGGCGCGATGGGCCAGGCGGCGCGACAGGTTGGCTTGGACCGCATGTGGTTGTTCACGCAGAAAAACCTGTTTACGCGGCGCATCATGGATGAGATGGGCCTGACCGAAATGGAACGCGAGATGCGTGGCATGGAGGAAGGCAGCGGAGACTTGGAGCGGATGCAAGGCGCGCGCGAGCGAGCGTTCGAGATGACCCGCGAATACGTGGAGCGGGAGTTTGAACTATTCGCATCCGACAACGCTGAGAAGCTGCGCGAAGAACGCCTGCGTGACATCAGGCTGCAATCGATCGACCGCCGTGATCAAGCACGCGTACGGCGTATCCTGAAACGTATCGCCAAGCGGCTCATTGCGTTGTATTCGCGTAAACGCCTTAAGCCACAACGCGGTGTGCTCGACGTGCGCAAGACGTTGCGGCGCAACTACCCCAACGACGGCCATCTGTTTGAGCTGCATTGGCGTCGTAAACGCATCAAGGATCCGGACATCATCGTCATCTGTGACGTCAGCCGGTCCGTGGCGGCTTTGTCCAGGTTCTTGTTGTATTTCGTCTACAGCCTGAACGAGATCGTGCCGAAGATGCGCTCGTTCATGTTGTGCTCGGACCTCGCGGAGGCAACCGATCTATTTGACGAGTTGGATCTGGATGACGCGATTGAAAAAGCGCTGGATCGCGTCATGCTGGGTTCAACTGATTACGGCAGGGCATTGGAAGATCTGGACCAGATGGCCATGCCAGAAATCACACGCCGTACCAGCGTCATTATCCTGGGTGACGCGCGCAGCAACGACACCAACCCGCGGATCGATCTGATGCAAAAGCTCTACGACCGCGCGAAGTTTGTCATGTGGCTGAACCCGGAACCGCGCAGTTTCTGGGGCAGCGGCGACTCCGAGATGTTGCGTTACATGCCTTACGTACATTTTGCGCGGCCAACGAGTTCAGTTCGCGATCTCGAGCGCGCCGCCACCGCATTGCTGCAAACCGCGCTGCGCTAACCACACCAGACAAACCGACAGGGGAGAAACGTCCATGTCCGCAGTCACCGCCACCGTCGACGGCAACGTCGGCGTGCTCACGCTAAACCGGCCGGAAAAATTCAACTGTATTTCGAAAGCACTGGTGCGTGCTTTAAATGAGGGAATGGACGCGCTCGAAAGCAGCCCCGAGGTGCGTGCCATTGTTGTACGCGGCGAAGGCAAAGTCTTTTGCACTGGCGCTGACCTGACGGAGATCCTCGAGACACGCGAAGACCAGACGTCGTTGCACGCGCTGTTGGACGACCTGTTGCGGGCACTCCGGCGTTTCGAAACCAGTCCGTTGCCGGTGCTCGCCGCGGTGCACGGGCTTGCGCTGGCGGGTGGACTCGAAATTGTCATGTCCTGCGACATCGTGTTTGCCGCGAAGTCCGCGCGCCTTGGCGATCAACATTCGCAATACGGGCTGGTGCCGGGCGGCGGCAATTCGCAGCGCCTGACGCGTGTGTTGGGACGCCGTCGTGCACTTGATCTGATGTTCTCGGCACGCTGGCTGGGGGCCCAAGAAGCGTACGACTGGGGTCTCGTGAACTACGTGGTTGAAGACGATGCGCTTGTAGACGAGGCAATGGCGTATGCGAAGAAGCTCGCGAGCCACAGCTCTGACGGACTCGCCATGATCAAACGTATGACGGACGAAGGTCTGGACATGACCTTGCCGGACGGATTATCGCTCGAAGTACAACTGGCCGTGGATGGATTGCGAAGCCCCGATTCTTCCGAAGGCTTGCAAGCTTTTCAGGAGCGTCGTGAGCCGAACTTTCGCACGCGTCAGATCGAGGGTTAGCTCAGTCCGCGCTATTCGGCCCAATCGGCCACAACTTAGATGTAACTGAGTGCCAGTCTTCCGGCGTCGGCCGCTGCGCACGTTAATCAGCGGCAGCGTCTCGTTCCGCCACCAAAGCACGGACTCGCGGAATCAGCTCTTCGCCATATTGGATTGCATCGGGTAGCGGATCGTAGCCGCGCACCAATAGGGTTTTAGCGCCGATATCGTAATAGCGCGCGAGAGCTTCAGCGACGTTATCCGGGGTACCAACCAGGGCCGTCGAATTGCCTCGTGCACCCGTCGCCGCGGCGAGCGCGGTGTACAAGCAGGTGTCGTGGACCTCTTTCTCCGCGGCCGCATCCAGTAACCGCAACGACCCGACGTTTTGTGGGGTGGCGCCGCCGTTTGGCAGCCGCTCCTGAATGCGCTTCAAGATGTCGCGGGCACGATCCCAGGCCTTGCCCTCCGTGTCAGCAAGGATAGGTCGCGTCGAAAGACTGAACTCAATAGGATTGTGGACAGCCGCGGTGCGCACGCGTTGCATGAATGCTGATGTTGCAGCCAACGGCTCGCCCCACAACATGAAGGTGTCGATGCAAGGGGACAGCGTGTTGATGGCGTCATCTGACCCACCGCCCCCGTAGACCGGAATGTGAGGGCTCCGATGACAATAAATCTCGGTGTGCGCACCTTCAAATTTGTAGAACTCACCTTCGTAATCGAATGGCGCGGAAGACGTCCAGACGCGTTTCAGGATATCCACGTACTCGGCGCTTCGGCGATACCGGCCACCGTGGTCTTCATAGTCACCATCACGCGCCTGGTCGACCGGACTCCCTCCAGAAATGATGTGTACCGCGACCCGGCCTTCGGTGAGTTGGTCGAAGGTCGCGAGCTTGCGCGCAGCCACGGTTGGCGCGACAAAACCCGGTCTGTGCGCCAACAAGAATCCGAGGCGGTCGGTGTGTGCGCTCGCGTGGGCGCCCAACATAAAACCGTCCGGGGCGTTGGAGAAATAACCGATCAGCACTCGGTCAAAATCCGCCTTCTCGTGCACCTGCGCGGTCTGCTTGATCACGTCCAGACTGAATACCGGACCTTCGCCATCGATGATCTCAGACGATACACGCGGCGCAATCCAGCCGATAAATTCTACCGGCATAGTCTTTCCTTCGTGCTCCTACCCATTCGTTATCGTGCCCGGTTTCGTCAGGCCTTAGCAACGCCGGGCGCAATCATCGCGCCAATGAGCGCATTGATGGCCCACCCACAGGGCATGGCCAGACGCACGGTCTCGGCAGATGCTATTGAGCGTTGGGCAAAATTGGTCAACCCGGACTCGGCCAGCTTCTGGCCGGTGCTGCTAACGCCGCATGGCTGCTGAGGCGCACCTGATGGCCTTCTCGGTGACCCTTGGGTGGGAGTCATTTGGTCAGGCGTCAAGAGTTGTGCTTTGGGCGCTGTGGCGGGCGCGCGCTACACTGCTCGGCAATTCAGGTATGAGGAGTTGCTGAGATGCGCACAGTGGGGCGGGGCTTTTATTGGGATGAGCTCACCGTTGGCGAAAAGTTCAAGACGCTTAACCGCACGATTACCGATTCAGACATTGTGAACTTCATTGGTGTGACGGGGATGGTGGAAACAATTTTCACGGACCTGTCCTTTGATGAGCACCATGGCGCTGCAATGGTCGGGCGGGTGGCGCCGGCGGCGCTGACCTACACGATCATCGAGGGTTTGTTGTGTCAGTCAACGATGCAAACAACGGGGCTTGCGCTGCTCGAGGTCGAGAAGAAAATCCTGAAGCCCGTGAAAGCCGGAGATACGGTGCATTGTGTCGTTGAGGTGTTGTCCACGCGTGAAACCAGTAAGGGTGGGCGCGGCATTGTGACGACGGGCAATTCCATTGTGAATCAGGATGGCGACACGGTGATCTACTACAAAGCCACTCGCATGATGCGGGGCAACCCGGGTGATGGCTCCGAGATCGCGCCAAAGGTGGAAGGGTAGCCTCAAATTGAGAGCGGATTAGACAACGGCATGGCTATGAGCATCCACGGTATGGCCGACCAATGCGCTCGCGCTGGTTGACCAGTCGCTGTGTCGATACCTGACGGACGAAGCTCGCACGCTAGCACTGGAATACGGAGACGACCCGTCGTGTTGCCGCATTGAACTACCGCATGTGGCTGCTGGAGTTCCGGAGGCAGTCTGACCAGAACGTATTGGAAGGACTCGCGCGCTC
>CEUQ01048855.1_pt1 | contig 12676 bp, 15 predicted proteins | sample 361491 | NCBI WGS metagenome assembly CEUQ01 (sample SAMEA2622796, study PRJEB7988) | marine metagenome | biome: marine biome (ENVO:00000447); feature: marine epipelagic mixed layer (ENVO:xxxxxxxxx); material: "saline water (ENVO:00002010), including plankton (ENVO:xxxxxxxx)" | depth 120 m | reverse complement strand
CCAAGGCCTAGAATGGACATTGGCATCTCCCCCGCCCTATCACAGTTTCAATACCCCTCCTGACCCGTCCACAATAGATGGGGGAGTTCGTTAAAAGGTAAGCTTTCAGTGACAGGGGAAGAGAAGAATAAAAGAGGAGTAAGGCTTACAGTCATAGGGCTGATAGCTTTGGTGATGGTGATTTATGCTGTCACGGTTTTTACAAGGATCTGAATTAAGTGAATACCAACTTAAAAACCGCTTCTAGGTTGCTTTTAATGGCCTTATTTATGTTCGGATTTGGATATCTGTTGGTGCCAATATATGACATCTTATGTGAGGTTACGGGGCTAAACGGAAAAACAGGGGTAGTTCAGGCTGAATATACTCAGTCTGTACAAGCAGATAAGACCCGACGAGTGAAAGTACAATTTGTAACTAGCGTGTCTGCTGGTCTTCCTTGGACCTTTCGACCTGTTGTGAGGGATATCGAGGTGGTTCCAGGGGTGGTTACTTCAGTTAATTTTGAAGCTATTAATCTTGCGGGCACTCCCATTATTGGTAGCGCCGTACCCAGCGTTTCTCCGTCTGTCGCGTCAAAATATCTCAACAAAACTGATTGTTTCTGTTTCGTCCGACAGCGACTAGAAGCAGGACAGAAAAAAATAATGCCTGTGGCTTTCATAGTAGATGGAAGAATTCCCAAGCATGTAGATTTGCTCACGCTTTCATATACATTTTTTCCTGCTTTAAAGTCGTGATAAAATAACCTCAAAGATTTAAGGAGGAATCATGTCCGAGTCCACAGATTATTATGTCCCAGAGCCTTCCTATTGGCCTATTATCGCTACTATAGCATTGTTTATTATCTTTTTGGGGGCGGCGCTCACCTTCAATGTGGGGTCAGGAGGAGCGCCTATTTTAGTGTTGGGTTTCGTCATGTTGGGAGTAGTATTCTTTGGCTGGTTCGGCGAGGTTATTAGAGAAAGCGAGAATGGCGTATACAGTGATCAGGTCGATGTAAGCTTCCGAATGGGAATGAGTTGGTTTATTTTCTCGGAGGTAATGTTTTTTGCCGCTTTTTTCGGGGCTCTTTATTATGCGAGAATGTATTCTGTTCCTTGGTTGGGGGGAGAAGGTTCCGGCGCAGCTACTAACGAATTTCTATGGCCAGAATTCACGACTGCTTGGCCTCTATTCGAGCCTCCTTCTACCTATGCTTTTGATAGTTTCAAAGAAACTATTGGAGCTTGGGGGATACCCTTTTGGAATACCGCTATCCTGTTGACTAGCGGAGGAACTGTAACCTGGGCTCATTGGGGGCTAATCAAGGGAAATCGACCTCAATTGATATCAGGGCTCGCTTTAACCGTAGCATTGGGGGTGATTTTTGTTGGCCTACAGGCTGACGAATATGCACATGCATATAATGACTTAGGACTAACTTTAAATTCTGGAATTTACGGAGCTACCTTTTTTTTACTAACCGGGTTCCATGGCTTCCATGTAACTATGGGAACCATTATGTTGGCGGTCATCTTAGCGAGATCGATAAAAGGTCATTTTACTCCAAAAAACCATTTTGCTTTCGAGGCGGTAGCATGGTACTGGCACTTTGTTGACGTGGTATGGATAGGCCTGTTCATCTTCGTTTATTGGCTTTAGGAAAGATAGACAGAGGGGCGTCCCGCTCAAGATAAATTCGGGTTAATTGGGAGAAATTAGCCCCAGCTTATATAGAATCCCGATTGTTACTATGAGCGTAAAAGATAATATGACTCTTAGTGTTAAGGCTCTTACAGTAGAGTCTTTTCTGGCAGAATTCCGTTTTAAGAGGCCTAGAAAGCCCAACGCTAAACTGAGCAGAATCAATAAAAAAAGACTTGTTATTAACACTTTCGCTAGGGACACAATAATTTCTCTGAAAAACTTTCCGCGATTATGAACCGGTGGTCTTTATTACACAACTACTATTATGCGTGCTTTAGTATTAATAATATGTTTACTTCTGGGTTGCGCCCTTTTGGTCAATTTAGGTTTATGGCAACTTAAGAGAGGGAATGAAAAGGAAGAGATCACGAGTTTATACGATCAACGAAAAAAATCGGTTCCGACACGGTTATTCGAGCAGGGACGTCTAGGGCCCACTGAGTCCACCATCTGGAAAAATTACCAACTATCTGGAAGGTTCCTGAATAAGATTTACTTACTAGATAACCGCCTGAAGAATTCCTCTGCGGGTTACGACGTTCTCTCCCCCTTTAAAATCTTTGACGGCCCAGTAGTGTTGGTCTGCCTAGGTTGGATAGCTCAAGGAGTCAATCGTGATACGCTGCCTCAAATTCCAACCATTGACGAGAAAGTGAAGATAGTGGGGATCTTTACACCACCGCCCTTTTCTGGCCTAGATATTATGCCTTCGGTTTTGCAGTACGAAGAGATGGAAAAAAACAGGTTTCGCATTCAAAGGATAGACATGCAAGGTATAGGTTCTAAATTAGATGTAGACATGTATCCCTTGATGTTTTATCCAGAAAACCCGTTGCCTGGATTAATCCGCAATGCGCCTGATCCCGGCCTATATCAACCTCACAAGCATTATGCCTATGCCTTACAGTGGTTCAGTATGGCCTTTGTCCTAGCTTGCATCGGATGTTACAACTTGGTGAGGCGTGGGCGTGGTTAACCAACGAAGCGATAACTCAATGTCTCGAAGAATATTTTCTCTGGTTTGCCTTATCGCAATATTCGTAGGACCAATTATTGGTGCTAGGTGGTTCCTAGGCTCTGAATATTCGAAAGAAATGCTACGCAACAATCACGGCCTTCTCATCGAGCCCCCAATAAATTTCACGGAGAACAATTCTTTATCAACACTTCGTTCTATTTCCTTACGGCCAGGTGAATGGGCAGTAGTTTATTTCAATGAGAGAGGATGTGATGAGACCTGCAATGACACGTTAAATAAGTTAGAGGTTGTTAGATCCCTGTTAGGACGGGACGGGCCAAGATTACATGTTTGGAGCATTTTGGGGGCGGGCCCTACACTTGGTAAAGGCAATAATTTGGTTGATCCCGAATTTTCAAACGATTTACAGCAAATATTACGAGATCGTTTGAAGACCAAAGTCACTTCATATATCGAAGAAGGCCTCATATTATTGGATTGGAGATCACAAGTTATGATGCTTTACGTTGATTTTGAGGATGCAGGTTTGAAACATGACCTCTCCAGGTTATTGCGAGGGTCTCGAATAAGATGACGCAAGCCAGGATAAAAATTTCTTTAATAATACTTACACTTATCGTCATCGTATTTGGCGCTTATGTGCGCCTGACCGATGCTGGTCTCGGGTGCCCAGACTGGCCTGGCTGTTACGGCCAGTTGGTCCCTAGCGGAATTTCAGGCTATGAAGATGCAGATGAATACGATGCAGGAAAAGCTTGGAGAGAGATGATCCACCGGTATTTAGCCGGATTTTTGGGGATTGGAATATTTGGTCTGGCCCTCTACTCACTCAGGTCATGCAACGGATTTCGCTCTTTGGAGGTTGCCTTGGTCCCGTTGGTAGTCTTCCAATCAATACTAGGTATGTTCACAGTGACCTTGCTTCTTAAGCCGCTAGTGGTAAGTTTACACCTAATGGGGGGTCTCACTATCTTATGCGTCTTATGGTGGTCTCTACTTAGGGATTTAAACCTGAAAGGGTCAGTTATAAAAAAATCTAGGTTGTTAAAAATAATGGGATGGCTCGCCTTCTCAGCCTTGGTAGTTCAAATTTTTTTGGGCGGTTGGACCAGCACGAATTATGCTGCGCTGGCGTGTACTGATTTCCCTACTTGTCACGGATCGCTTATGCCCCCAATCCATTTCCGTGAGGCGTTTACCCTCTGGAGGGGTCTGGGAATAAACTATGAATATGGTGTTTTGGATTCTGCTACTAGAACCACGATCCATTATGTTCATCGATTCTGGGCTTTAGTAACAGTGATTTTGGCGGCTACTTTTCTTGTTTCATCTGTGCTTTTTGGAGATCGTCGGTTAAAGATTTCATCGTCATTTGTTTTTGTTGCGATTTCAGTACAGGTTGGCCTGGGCATTTCCAATGTCCTTTATGGGCTTCCTCTAGGAGTGGCTGTGGCTCATAATGGAGGGGCAGCGGTGCTCGCTTTAGCTATGTTAACTCATTTATACTTAATCGTTTTGAAGCCATCACGAAATGAAAGCTAACCAAATTGACCTGGCTCTGAGAAAACCTAGTTGGCAGGAGTATCTAGAACTTTGCAAGCCCCGTGTTGTTGGCTTGATTGTTTTCACGGCGGTAATTGGCATGTTCTTAGCCAGTCCGACTTTTGTGCCCTTGTCAGTTTTAGTTCCGTCAACACTAGGTATCACACTCTCAGCTGCTTCTGCAGCTGCTATCAATCACGTGGCTGAGTACAGAATCGATGCTCTAATGTCTCGTACCCAACATAGACCTTTGCCTCAGGGCGGTATCACTAGAGCTAACGCTCTGATGTTCGCTTTAGCGGTTGGGCTTTTAGGTATGGGCCTTTTGGGGTTTTTCGTTAATTTATTGACTGCTGCTTTAACATTCTTTTCGTTAATAGGCTACGCAGTCATCTACACGATGTATTTGAAGTATGCTACACCCCAAAACATCGTCATCGGTGGTGCTGCGGGCGCAGCTCCACCTGTCCTAGGTTGGGCTTCTGTTACGGGAACGGTTGAACCGGACGCTTTGCTTTTATTTTTGATAATTTTCGCATGGACACCTCCGCACTTTTGGGCATTGGCGATTTATCGAAGAGAGGATTACGCTAAGGCAGCGATACCGATGTTGCCAGTTACTCACGGGTTAACTTATACCAGAAGACAAATTTTAATCTACACTTTGATACTTGTAGTCACGACTCTCATACCGTACGCCGCGTATATGGCAGGGGAAGTATATTTAGTCGGAATTATTCTGTTAAATGCAATTTTTCTAACCTACGTTGTGCGCATGCAATTTAATCATTCGGATTTATTAGCCTATAAAACTTTTAAATTCTCTATAGTCTATTTGGGATTGCTTTTTTTACTACTTTTTATAGACCATTATCAGGTGAAGGAAAAGCTCATGATCTTTTTAAGCTAGACATTCCTGCGTGTTCACTTAAGGACTGTCAAAGATGAGCGCATTTTTTTCATCGCCCCCTGTTCTAACTGTCTAATTCTTTCTCCGGAAACGCCGTGTCTGTTGGCTAATTCGGACAAAGTATCTCTCGGGGTCTTTAGCCATCTGCTAAAAATTATATCCTTAGTTCTCTCATCTAGGGTGCTTATCGCCTGCTTCAGTTCTTTCTCTCGACGGTTTTTAAGCTCGTCAAGCATTAAATCCTCGTAAGGGTCTGAACCTTCAGAAACTATCTCCAGGGCTAGCTTTTCAGAGGCTCTCTCATCTTTTGCGACAGTCTCCGCGTGCAAGTCTGTGCAATACAGTCTTTGTTCCATGGTTTCCACGTCTGATCTTTTTACGTTTAGCTTATTAGCTAGCTCACTAACCTCGTCTTTTGACATCCAATCGGTTGTCTTTTTTGACCCCCGTAAATTGAAGAAAAGCTTCCTCTGAGCCTTTGTTGTAGCGACTTTAACTATTTTCCAATTTTTAATTATGAATTCGTGCATTTCCGCTCTTATCCAATGGGCTGCAAAGGTTACTAAGCGCACACCTACATTGGGATCAAATTTTTTTACAGCTTTCATTAGTCCGATGTTTCCTTCCTGGATTAAATCATTTTCTGATAAGCCATATCCTTTGAAGCCCTTGGCCAGTTTGACTACAAACTTCAGATGGGCAAGGACAAGCTTTCTAGCTGACTCGAGATTTCCGTTTTCTCTGAGGTCACGGGCAAGCATGAATTCTTCTTCTTGTGAGAGCATTGGTATGCTAAAAGCGAAGTTTATGTAACTTTCCAAGGAGCCAGTTAGGCTCGGTGTATTTAAAGCCAATTCTTTTGTCATTTTCAAAAGTCCTTATTAACCTATGTCTAGCACTCTCTGTCTATGAGTGCCAATTCTAGCACTCATAGACAGAGAGTGCTAGAAGTGCGTCGAAATTTTTAGTTACTCATTCTCGGATGCTAATTTCATAATAGAAACATGGATTTTTCTAATAGCAAATAAAACTCCTACTAGATACATTACGACCATAAAAGCCAGGGAGATTAAAATTTTCATGCTAGGTAAATCTAATTTAGGCTCGTTTAACCTATGAAAATAGAAAAACCAATCTACGGAAGTAGTCATCCCTCTCACTAAGGCTGGATATACAACAAGACAACCCAACAAATATACAACTCCGAATACTAAGCCTATAATTTGAAGTGGGCGTGAACTTTCTAAGCTTGGAACCCCGAGTAGAAACATACTACTCATTTCGGATATGTGAGGTCGACCAATGATAGTTATCAAAAAGTACCCGAACAAGAGATTAATTACTCCAGTAAAACAAAGGCCGATCGAAAGGATTAGAACCCAATGACATCGGGTTCGTTGAAGTAACTTGTAAGTTTCTATAGTTGAATATATTCCTGTTACTCGGCTGTCTGTGGCAAGGAGTTGGGCTAATTCCTCCAGAACAAGAGGATCCGCGTCGTTGGGAAATATGATTTGGATGCTTCTGGGGAATTTGATCGCCTCCTGTAAATCGGCGGATAAATTAAGGGTCTTTGCTACCTTTTTAGCAGCAGTATTTGGCTCTATAATGGTAATTTGGTAAGTAACTGAAACTGCTGCAGCCATTTTAGCCAGTAAGGCAGCTTTATCTCTACTGACTTTTTCTGCCAGAAAAACTGTGATCTCAGGCTTTTGATGCTCCTTGATATCATCAGAATAAAGAAAAGCAGCCAGTATCAACAAGAATGGTAAAGAACAGTAGATCATAAAAGCTGGCCCCAGAATTGAGAACCCCCAATTTACCCTTAACAGGTGAAGGAAAGTTGACCAGCAGTAACCCAAATTTCCAGATGGATTTTTAAGTGAACGGAAGGTGTTCTTGTCTTGATTCAACTCCGCCATCCTGGGTTCCTTAAGGGATCAGCTCTCCTCGCCATAGGGTTTTCATCTTGGCATTTTTGAGCTTTTTAACCCGACTACTATCCATTACCACTAAAATAGTTGTACCGATGTCTTTGAGTGTATATAAAAATTCTCTAAAATTATCGAAGTCGTCCGAGCTCAGGTTGAAAGTTGGATCATTCGCAAGTAAGAGCCTTGGCTTTCTTACAAGACATTGTGCCAAGTTGATTCGCATCTTCTGGCTGGTATTTAACCCCTTTATGGGTGAGAACTCTTTATGGCGCAATCCCACGTATTCTAATGCTTTAGTAGTCTCTAACCGAATATACTTTGCCCTATGTCCTTGGAGTAGCAGAGGCAGCCTGATATTCTCATAGACGTTGAAACGTTCAATTAATCTTGGTTTTTTCTTTAGGATTGCTGTCGATTTCAGGAAACTAAAATAAGATTTAGAATTCATTTGGGAAATCTCTTTGTTTTCGACTAGTACTCTACCGCTATCGCACTTTTTAAGGCCAGCCCCAACGTCAATAAGGCTTGATTTTCCAGCGCCGCTACTACCAATCACTACGGTAAATGAGCCGCTCGGTAATTCCAGTGACACGTTTTTCAAATTTCCGAACCCGTTGGAGTTAGTTACTGTTACATTTTCATATCTAAGCATTATTCTCCGCTTTCTAAAGGGATTAAATTTTCAGCGAATTGGCCTGGTTCAAAGATGGATAAGTCTTCAGCGCTCTCACCAACCCCTACAAATCTAATACCAACTTCAAACTGATCAGCAATCTCTAAAATGACCCCTCCTTTAGCACTTCCATCTAATTTCGTAATTACAATCCCAGATACTCCGATTTCTTTGGCAAAAATATCAGTTTGTCTTACGGCATTTCGCCCCATAGAAGAGTCAATAACCAAGAGAGTCTCGAATGGTTGGTGATCATGGACTTTTTGAATTATCCGTTTTATTTTTGCTAATTCGTCCATTAATCCCTTTTGGGTATGTAGCCTCCCAGCGGTATCAATAATCAAAAGATCAGAGTCATTGGAGAGCGCTTCCTGGTACCCTTCATAAACCACAGAGGCGGGATCCTTTCCCATCTTGCCCAAAACAATGGGGGCCTCCAGCCTTTTTGCCCACTCGGACAGCTGTTCCCCGGCGGCAGCCCGATATGTATCTGCTCCAGCTAGGGTAAATGAGTAACCTTGCTTTCCAAAGTAGCGTCCAAGCTTAGCGACTGTGGTGGTCTTTCCCGATCCATTTACGCCAACGACTAAAATCGGATAGGGTTTACGAAAATCGAGAGGTATCAGAGTAGGCCGTTGGCAAGGGAGGAGAATTTTCTTTATCGCTTCAACTAAGGCTTCATGAGGAGTGAGTGATGATGCCCGCATTGAGTTTATTAATTTTTGGGTAACCTGAGGGCCTAAGTCGCCTGACAAAAGGCACTCCTCTAGTTTTTCTAGTGTTGCCACGTCTAAAGTAGAGGCTTGAGAAAAAAACTCCTTTAAACCCTTAGTGAGTGTTCCTCCAAAATCAAAGGCCGTATTTTTTAATCTCCTCAGCATGGTAAGTCGAACTCGAGGTATTTTGAAGTGATGTTTGCTTTCATTTCGGATATCCTAGACCTTTTTGCGGTGGCTGTATTTGAATTTACCCTTCCAATAAAGGATTGTGGTGAAGACAAATCCTCCTGTTTTGTTCTAACGTAACGGGTGTTCCTTTGTTAATTTTCGTCGAGATCTGAAGTGAGAGTCAAATATTTAAAAACTTGCGTATTAGTCATACTACTTTCTTTATGTTCACTTGCTCATTCTGGTAGCACTGCAGAGGAGCGTACACTTGCCAATGGCTTGAAGATAATAGTCCAACCTGATAACCGAGCGCCGATAGTTAATGCACAGATATGGTATAGGGTGGGCTCAGCTTATGAACGGAATGGAATTACTGGAATTTCCCACGCCTTGGAACACATGATGTTCAAGGCAACTAAGTCTAGCGAATCAGGAGCATTTTCTAGGTTGGTTTCGGAACGAGGCGGGTCGGAAAATGCATTTACTTCTAGTGACTTTACGGCTTACTATCAGCAATGGGCTCCAGAAAACCTAGAGACAAGTTTCGTAATGGAGGCCGACAGAATGAGAAACTTGATTTTAGATTCATCTGAATTTGTTCACGAAAAATCGGTGGTATTGGAGGAGCGCTCTCTAAGGGTAGATGACCGGCCTATTTCAATGGCATACGAATTGCTCAAGGCGAATGCCTTTGTGACTAGCCCATATAGAAACCCTGTAATCGGATGGAGAGCTGATATTGAGGATCTAACCATCTCAGATTTAAGGAACTGGTACGATAGCTACTATCACCCTAACAACGCTACCCTGGTCGTGGTCGGAAAGGTGACAGCGGACAGAGTATTCGATTTAGCGGAGAAACACTTCGGTGCTATTCCCGCGGGAATCATTCCAAAAGATAAGAGAAGGCCGGAAGTAAAGCAGTCAGGGGGTAAGAGAATAGATTTTAGTTCTAGCAAGGCAAAAGTGCCGCACGTTGTGCTCGGTTACAAGGTCCCATCCTACAAGCAAGCTCTTATGGATTCTGACATAGAAAAATGGGAGCCATTCGCGCTCGAGGTTTTAGCTACAGTGCTGAGTGGTTTCGATGGTGCCCGATTGGAATCCTCCATCGTTAGGCAATCGAAATTGGCTACTTCTGCGAGGGCTTCTTACTCTTGGGCAACACTACTCCCAGATCTTTTCATTCTTTCGGCAATCCCTAAAAAAGGAGTCTCTTCGGAGGTCTTAGAGAACGCATTAAAAGAAGAGATCTCAGGGCTTATAAACAATCCTCCTGGTGAAAGAGAGTTGAAGAAAGTGATAGCCCAGACAGTGGCTAACGCGACCTTTCAACTAGACTCAATTGCCTATAGAGCTATGCTCATTGGTACATTGGATTCGGTCGGAATTGATTGGAGGATAAATGATAGCTATGTTGACGAAATAAAAGCTATAAACAGTGATCACGTGGCCCAGGTAGCAAAGAAATACTTTGTGCCTGATTTGGAGACGACTGTTCGATTAATACCGGGAGCCCTGTAATGGAGTCTCGATTTTATGCCTTAATTCTAGGGCTCGTTGTGCTAAGCGGCGAACTCTGTGCTGATTTACGAGTGATCTCCTGGGAGACAAAAAAAGGCGCGAAGGTGAATTTTGTGAGAGCAGCTGAAATCCCTATGGTGGATATCAGGGTCGTCTTTGGAGCTGGCAGTGTAAGAGATGGAAGAAAATATGGTCTAGCAAAAGTGGTAAACCGCTTGCTTTTGGAAGGCGCAGGTGAATTTGAGGCCTCTGGATTTAAAGATAAGCTAGCTATGACCGGAGCAAATCTCTACGCCGATTCCCTTAGGGAAATGGCCTTCATTAGTTTGAGAACGCTTAAAAGCGAAGAATACTACACTGAGTCTTTAGATTTGCTCACTCTAGCTGTTACAAGGCCCCAATTTAATGCTCTTGAGATGAAAAGAGTTGTGGAAGAAATGCAGCTAGAGATCGCTCTTAAAGAGCAGTCTTTAGGTGCTGTTGCTGACGAGAGTCTTTGGGGCAGTATTTATAAAGATCACCCTTACGGCAACTTTCCACTGGGCAATAAAGAGTCATTAGAATCTCTACAGCGGGAAGATTTACTAGCATTTTTCTCAAAATATTACGTGGCTCAAAATGCAGTTATAAGCATTGTAGGGGATCTAGAAAAAGCCGACGCAATTGAATTATCTGAAAAGCTCTCAGATAAAATGCTTCAGGGTAAACCCCCGAGACCTATCCCTGATGTCACAATTCCGGCGGGCATAACCACCATAATTGATAAGCAGTCTAAGCAAACACACATCAGGCTTGGACAAGTCGGAATATCGAGGAATGAGCCTGGTTATTTCCCGCTTTTGGTTGGAAACCACGCTTTGGGAGGAAATTCATTAGTCTCAGTGTTGTTCCAAGAGATTCGAGAAAAAAGAGGATTATCTTATTCAACTTACAGCTATTTTGTACCAATGGAGAAGCGTGGTCCTTTTGTGGTTGGGATGCAGACAGAAAATGAGAAAAAAGACGAAGCCTTGAAAGTACTCAGGGAGCAAGTGACTAAATTTCTACGTGATGGCCCATCAGATACAGATTTAAAGCTCGCTAAAGCCAATTTAATAAAGGGGTTTCCAAATAGGATAGATAGCAATCAAAAAATTCTAGGATATCTTAGTATGATTGGTTTTTACGGGTTGCCTTCGGACTATCTAACGACTTTTCCCAAAAAAATAGAAAACGTAAACAAATCCGACGTGGTCGCTGCATTTAGGGAAAAAATGTCCCTTGACTTCGCCACGGTTGTGGTTGGTGAAATGACAGGTTCGGACTAGCATATTTATGCCAAGCTCTTATCCTGGAGGAGTAAAGATAATTGCTGGAAAATTGCGGGGTAGAAAGCTTAAGGTTTTACCAAAGGAAAAACTTCGCCCATCCCCAAACCGGACTAGAGAAACACTTTTTAACTGGCTAAGTCCCCACATACGTGGTGCACAATGTTTGGATTTATTTTCTGGTACCGGAGCAATAGGGTTTGAAAGTGTCTCCCGAGGGGCTGGTTGGGTTACTATGATTGACGATGACACAGAAGTTGTAGAGGACCTTCGAACTAAATCTGTCGAGCTGGGTATCGATAACTGTGAGATCGTTAAAAAAGAGGCTATCTCGTGGTTGGCTAAGGAGCAGAAAAAAAAGTACGATATCGTATATTTAGACCCTCCCTTTAGAAGTGGCTTACTTGAGAGGGCTTTATCCGAACTCGTTCATGGTTGGCTTTCAGATAATGGGTTGGTTTATGTTGAATTAGAAGCTGATAGAACAGAGAGAATACAAAATTGGAAGATACTAAGAACCGCTACGACTAAGAAAACCCGTTACGCTCTTCTGACAAAATCTAAGGTGTTAGAATAATTCTCTATTTTTGGGGGCTAAAATTTTGAAGACCATTGCTGTATATCCAGGTACTTTTGATCCGATAACTTTGGGACATGTTGACATTGTGTCAAGAGCTAGCCCCCTTTTCGATACTGTCATTTTAGCGGTAGCTGCCAGCACTTCGAAAAATACAGTTTTCTCCATAGACGAGAGAGTTGAGCTTTCAAGAGAAGTGCTGAAACATATCTCTAATGTTGAGGTTCAGAAGTTCGGTGGTTTGATGGTAGATTTCGCCAGAGAGAAAAAGGCGTCAGTGGTGCTACGCGGCTTAAGGGCTGTGAGCGATTTTGAATATGAATTTCAACTGGCCGGTATGAATAGGAAATTGATGCCCGAGGTAGATACGATTTTCATGCCGACATCAGAGAGATATACTTATATTTCTTCCTCGTTAGTTCGGGAAATCGCCGTTTATGGGGGAGACGTTTCTGACTTTGTAGATCCTAAGGTTTGCGAGGTTCTTAAAAGCCGGTTCGAAAAGTCGACGAAAAAAAAATCATGAAAGTGCTCTTAATGAAGCGAATAAAGGACAGAGTTGGTTAATGGCTCTTCTAATCACCTCTGAGTGTATCAACTGTGATGTGTGTGAACCGGTATGCCCTAATGACGCTATCTTTGAGGGCTCTGAGC
>CEUQ01090061.1_pt1 | contig 12711 bp, 9 predicted proteins | sample 361491 | NCBI WGS metagenome assembly CEUQ01 (sample SAMEA2622796, study PRJEB7988) | marine metagenome | biome: marine biome (ENVO:00000447); feature: marine epipelagic mixed layer (ENVO:xxxxxxxxx); material: "saline water (ENVO:00002010), including plankton (ENVO:xxxxxxxx)" | depth 120 m | reverse complement strand
TCAGACGCCGTGATTGGAGCCTTCACTACACGCCCGGATACCATATTCGGTGTCACCTTCGTAACACTCTCTCCAGAACACTCCCTATGTGAGGAGTTGTGCACAGGTACTGAGTGGGAGGCAGACTGGCGCGAGTTGCGCGATGAGTGCGCGCGCATGTCTGAGTTTGAGCGCATCAATATGCTGAAGGAAAAGAAAGGCGTATTCCTAGGCCGCTATGCAATCAATCCACTGAATGGCGAGAAAGTTCCAATCTATGCGGGCAATTTCGTCGTAGCATCCTACGGAACTGGTGCTGTGATGGCTGTACCCGGTCACGACCAGCGAGATTTCGACTTCGCCGAGAGATACGGGATAGAGATTCGCAGAGTGCTAGTAGAGAATGAAGGCGATGACCCTAATGCCCCTTTGAGCGCTGCTTTCGAGGGCTACGGACCCATGGTAAATTCAGGTGCAGACGGCTTCGATGGATTAGCCGGACAGGATGCGAAGGATGCAGTCATCGCCGCACTCGAGTCTGCTGGATCTGGTCACGGAACAGTCGAGTACAGGCTCAAAGATTGGTTGCTTAGTCGCCAGAGATTCTGGGGCACCCCCATCCCAATGATTCACTGTGATGCCTGCGGAATCGTCCCCGTACCATCTTCCGATCTACCCGTAGAACTCCCTCTGGACGTCACTTTCAGCGAGGACCAGAGCGGTAATCCTCTAGCTAGCCACGACTCATTTGTCAACACATCCTGCCCCTCCTGCGGAGGGGCAGCAAAGCGCGAGACAGACACGATGGACACCTTCTACGACTCATCTTGGTACTTCATGCGCTTTTGTGATGCCAACAACGACACTGCTCCGTTCGACAGGAAGGCGGTAGACTACTGGATGGACGGAGGAGTCGACCTCTATATCGGTGGCATTGAGCACGCGGTTATGCACCTACTATACGCGCGATTCTTCACCAAGGTCACTCGGGACGCTGGGATGAACACAGTCGGTGAGCCGTTCGGCACCCTAGTCTGCCAAGGTATGCTAAACGCTCCCGCTCCTTTCTGTTCAGAATGCAACGCAGAATACCATGTCGATATGTTCGGTGGAGACTGCCCAACCTGTGGAGGGGCCCTAGGAACTCGCTCAGTGAAGATGGGCAAGTCGCTGGGCAACACAGTCAGCCCTGGAGAGATGGTGGGCAAGTATGGGGCCGACACAGTCCGCTTGTTCATCTTGTTTGGAGCCAATCCTGAGGCCGGAATGGATTGGTCAGATAGCGCCCTTGAGGCCAACCACCGACAACTCCACTCGATCATAGATGCAATGGAGTCAGCCCTTTCTCTGGGAGAAGCTCCTGGACCTCTTGATGACTGGCTGCTTGCAAGACTGAGAACCAATCAGAAAGCTTGGCGAGATTCGATGCAGAACGTCAGCATCCGTGAGGGTGTGATGATTAGCCACTACGAGATGCTGTCTGATTGGGCTTGGTATATCAGACGCGGAGGCAATAATCGACATATTGCGAAGCAGTTCCTACTAGGATGGATACCAATGCTGGCTCCCGCCACTCCTCATATCGCCGAAGAATTCTGGCATTCAGCAGGCGGCGAGGGAATGCTAGCCACTCACTCCCTAGATGATTCAGAAGAATCCTCACAAGAAGATGCCAGGATTCTAGCCCGTGAGGCCTACCTCAAGGAGTTGATTTCGAGTGGCAGAGGATTGCGTGAGTTGGCAGAGAGGCATGCCGAGGCGGAGATTACCCGAGTAGTGATTCAGACCTCACCTACTTGGAAGGAAGAATTGGCCCGTGAGTCAATCCGACTAGACTTGGAAGAATTTGACTTCAAGGCTCGAGGAATGGACCATCTGAAATCGATGGAAATCTTCTCTGATGAGCAAATGCGTGGAGAGGTGATGCAGACTTGGATGGCACTTACCATGGGTAGCAAGAAGAAGCGCGGACGCATTCACACTTGGTCACAAGGAGAGAAGCAACTGATTATGAGTGCCATTGATGAAGCATCAACCATCAACACGAACTCGGAATTCATCGCTCAGGCTCTTGGGGTCAATTCTGTAGAGGCATACCCTGCAGGTGAAGGCGAGGATGTTGCTGGTAAGGCAAAATTCGCCTTCCCTCTAGAGCCTGGAATAGCGTTCCTCTAGGTGTAAATATGCCCTCAGTAGTCCTTTTTGACGATGCTTGCGGCACCTGCAGTCGCTGGGCTTCTTTCATCAATCGATTCGACAGATCGGGCAACCTCCGCACATTAGGTCAGGACACTGACGAGGGGACTGAATTACTCTCCAACAAACCGGACGAGATGCAAGGTATCGACTCGGTATTCATCATCACTGAGGACGGTGAATGGCACGCTAAGAGCGGAGCCATTTGGAGAATCGCATCCAGAATGGGACTACCATGGTCGTTCGGTGCGGCAATGTGGTTGGTACCTTATCCCATCAGAGACCTAGTCTACGACATCTATGCCAAGTTCAGGTAAGCCTGCGCACGGTGGGTTCATGGAGCCCCTTTCTCTCGAAGTACCGTTGAGTGACGAGAAGAGCGGTAAACGACGTCGGGGACGCCGTCGACGCCGCCGAGGCTCAGGGGGCAGGAACGGAGCCCCTTCGAATAAGAGCCCGGCTGGCGATACACAAGCGGTGAATCGTGCGATTAACCGCTTCAAACAGAACCCTCTTCCAATGGGAATACCCGCAGAGATAGACCCACCTCCAAAGAAAATCGATGTTACTTGGAAGACCAAGGCGGTTTCCAAGGATGTCCAGCGCAAGGCAGGTGATATTGCATGCATTCCTGGCGAATTCGGCTTCCTGCCTGAAGACAGAGTGCAGGAGATCGCTGAGAAGTTAGACCATCTCCCAATCTCCTTAGAGCAGGCACTATCTCTTCGCAGTGCCTTGAATCAGGAGAAGAGCGTATACTCTCACTCCCGATTGATGAGGAGAGCGAACGAACTCTCTAGAAGGTATAATTCAGGCGAGAGCGTGATTGCGCTCTCCAAGCGCTTCGATGCACCTCCAGTCAATACATTCAGGGCAATTCTCACAGGTCGTGGATGGTCGAAGAACCGAATTAAGGAGACTCTGAACAAGCAACCTCACAGACTCAACAAGCGCGACCGTGAGCAATTTGAGTTAGCCGAATCTGTCGACAGGGTCAGCTCGGTGGATCAAAGCGATACCCAGAGCGCCGCTGAGGTTTTTGAGGACATTCTTTGCAATCACTTTGAATCTCTGGGAGTAAGGTTCCGTCGTCAGGAGGAATTACTTGCGGAGCAGAAGGATAGTGAAGGCAGGGCCATCATCACCCCCGACCTCTTGTTCTTAGATGATATCAGAATCAACGGTGTACCTTGCGCTTGGATCGATGCTAAGCATTTCTTCGGAGCAGATCTCAAGTTCCCGCGCAAGAAAACTCAGAAGCAAGTGGACCGCTATGTTGCAGAATACGGTCAAGGCGGAATTGTATACAGGCACGGTTTTTGTGACGGCTTGCGCCTAAAGGGCGCGATTCAACTGGACGCCAGTCCGTTGGATTTGTCGCCTTTGGATGACTTCCACGAAAAAGCCAGAAACGGCTCATGAGAGCCTGCCGACCTTCGTACTCATCCCCTCAAGACCAATCTTTTCCAATTCTGCAATCATATTCGCTATCCAATCGCCTCCGTCCAGGGGGTTGGCCGGGACAATCACAACACTCTCTCCGAGCATGCACAACATCACTTCAACTTCCTCAACACCGGCACTAGCTACAGCCGCCGCTGCCATAGTTACCAATTCGTTGCGAGAGGAATCGTCGAATAGTCCACTCTCGCGAGTGAATGTTCCCGCTGAAACAATCAGATCCTTCCATCTCTCGGCTGTCCAATCTCCTTGCGAGAGAGTTGCCATTTGTCTCGAACCCGCCTCGCTGATTGACTGCTTCCAATCGGGGTTATCGATGTAGATTGAAGTGTGCTTACCCGAACCCTGCCTCCAAGCCAATACTACTGGGGTCGCAAGACTCCAACCTTCGGCTCTCCCCGGTCCATTTCTGAGATCAGAACCGTGGTACGGAGAGCCTGCTTCCAACCTCCTCTCCACCCCTCCGGCTGCTAGAGCAGTAACATCACCTAGGCCAGTTGAACGCTCCCGCTCGACTCTGTGAGCAATCGAATAAGCCCTGCGCATACTCTCTTCGTAAGGCAGACCAACGGCTCTTTGGAATGCCATAGCAGAAGCCACCGCCCCTGAAGCGGAGACTCCGAATCCCTGAGCGGGGGGAAGAGAGATTGTGACCGATACACCCCAAGAGATGTCCATTACCTCTGGGACTTCAGTTGCTAATGCATCCAGTACAGCTTCGTAGAGTCCAGAATCTCCTTCCATGGACTCGAATTTAACAGTCAATCCGAACTCTCCATCTTCTCCGTATGCGACCACTCCTACTCCATCCTCGACGCATAATCCAGCCCCAAGACTGCCTTGTTCGATAGGGTCGTCAGACTCATCACTTACAGTGAATAATAGAGTGATGTGGCCCCCACATCGGCCTTTGCCCAAGTACCGATGCATACTCGCTCATGCGCATTCTAGCCAAGAATGCTCGGACTCAGAAGATGGCTGCGATATCTTCCTCAATCTCACCGAATCTTCCGGAGAGTTGAGCGATTGCCTTCTCAAATGCTACTCTAGGGGTCATCGAACCATCAGTCTCGAAACTCAGTACGAACTCACCAGGAACGTCCTCTAGTGTGATTGCGTCCTTGAAATCCCTCGACTCCTCAGTTCCAGGGCCGACGTGGTTTAGATCGTCAGCCAACTGGTTCACCATATCCAAGTCTTCTAGCCGACCATCACTGTCGAAGTCCTTCGCCTTGATTGTAAGCTTCAGCCCCCACAGAATCTTTGCCTTGGACTTGTTGTTGAGAACTCCGGCCTTCCTTTGTGTGAACGTGACACCGGAGACCGGTGACCACTTTGCATGCTCACTGCCGCGCCCCATGATTGCAGTTGCGTAGAACTCAACCATCTGCCCCTTCGACAACTTGGTAATCGGGATGCTGCGGTACTTCTCGGGGATATTGAGGTGTGCCTCTCCGAGATAACTCATGTCACCGGCAGTAATCATTCTGCCACCATCTGATCCAAACTCCTTGCAGGTGTAAATCATAGTACACATAGGACATCCTCTGTCTTTTTCAACCAAGTCAGCGCACTCTGGACATTCATCTTGGAAGTGAAACTCGTCATGAACGGTTGGAATTGGAATCATTGCCAGTCTTTGTGCAATCATCTCATCGGGTAGAGGGCCATTAGTCTCCCAAACTTCTCCGTCTTGCTCGACGGTTCCCATTTCGAAGCGGACCTTGTCAATAGCCATCTTCGGAGTATCAGAAATTAGAGTTCGACGGATCGCGTTCACGAAGGCGCGATCGGTTTCTGTGAGCAGGATTCGAATGTTCTCGTCACTCTCCTCGATTATCTTCGTCTTCACCATACAATCACCTCATACACGGCGCCCTCGGCGCCCTCCCTTGCTCTTCGTCCCGTCCGTTGCTACGGGGGTAACGTCTTCGATTCGAGTTATCTGTACTCCGGCGCGAGTCAATGCCCTGATTGCAGAGGTCGCTCCTGGTGCGTTGTGTGAGCGGTTTCCTCCAGCGCCGCGATATTTGACGACGACTTGGCTGAATTCTTTCTCAGCCAGCATCTCGGCCATTCTCTCGGCAGCTCTAGTCGAGGCAAATTGACCTCCAGAGTCACTTCCGCCCTTAGTCACCATCCCACCCGAGACCTTGCAGATTGTCTCTGCACCGGTCAAATCGGTGGCGGTCATGAGGACGTTGTTGTGAGTGGTGTAGATGTGTAGTATAGCTTTCCTAGTCATCTCACTCACCTCCCTCACTATCAGGAACTGTATCCTCAACAGTAGGTGCCTTGGCTGAATCAGCCTTGATTTTCTCTACGAACTCAGCGTCCGCGTCTCGCTCAGGAACCTCATCCTCTTCCTCCATCTCGGATACCATGGTGAGGCGTAGTTGCTCCATGTCCTTGCGGAACTGATGCTCTGGGTCCGCGTATGGGGAGTTGGTGGAGTACTGGATATTGTCCTCTTCCACTCTGAGGACGTGGTAACCGGGAACGGTCATACGCTGATTGCCGATACTGATGTGTCCATGGACAATGAGATTACGAGCCGAGCGCATTGTAGGGGCCAATCCCTTGTAGTATACAACCGACTGAAGCCTTCTAGAGAGCATGTGCTCGACGTCAATCTGTAGGATGTCGTCGATATCTGAACCCTCACTCAACAGTCCTTTGCGGTAAAGGGAATCAATCAGATCGCCCTTCTCGCGCGCAAAGTGACCCTCTGAGGAGTCGACTCTTCCGATGAGTTTCATAGCTTGGTTTCTGTGGCGGCGTAGAGCAGACTTCTCGCGCCAAATTTCGCGCATTCCTCCAACCTTCTTCAGGCCATATTTGCTCTTGAGCTCGTGCTCCTCTTCGATTCTTGCCTGCTTCCAAGGGTGAGTAGGGGTGCTAGTCTTGGGTCTTGCAAACTTTGGATCTCCCATCTAATCACCTCACTTCTTACGCTCGACACCTAGAGTTGCACCACTTCTGCCGTTTGAACGCAGCCTCTGACCGCGGACCTTGTGTCCGCTCCTGTGTCTCATACCGCGGTATGCCTTGACTCCGGCCATTCTTGCGATGTCGTCGTCACGAGTCATCTTGACTTCCAGTGCGACGATGTGAGCATCTTCGTTGGTCTCAAGATCGCGCTGGCGGTTTACCATCCACCATGGTACAGCAGTTGCGTAATCGTCTACTGCAGTCCTAAGTCGATCCTGTTCATCATCGCTAAGGTGACCACCTAGGGTCTTGCCATCAATTCCAGCCAAGCGACAGATTTGCTCAGAGGTGCGCATACCGATGCCTTTGATCGAAGTCAACCCTATTGAAATTGGTCGCAGACCATCGATGTCGCTGTCCGCCATCCGCAGGATGTAAGAGAAGTCATCTCCAAGTTCGGCTTCTTCAGGCATTGGTACGGTTCCCCCGTGTTCACCGGTTTCCCAGTGGCCCATTGGGCATCTGCGCCACCTACCTTCCCTATTTGAACCGATTGGCCGCCCCGTAGGGGCGTCTAAACCTACTCTTTACACACCACATACAGGTTTTGTGTACCAGAGGAACGTTCTAGTTGCATATCGGCCATGAAACCCTTCGAACCCTCGATTTGCTTGAGTTCTCGATCGAGCCTTCGTTGGATAGTGGGATGAATTTCAGGATCCAGAGTGCATCTCAGGGTGATTTTTCCAATTCCATTCTTTCCAACCGAGGAAGCGACCTGATCAATTGTATGCAGTTCCGGTGGCCTGAGTCTATGCTGTACAATCTCACCCGAGGCCACAACAAAACCCTCAACCTCTTCCGAATCTAACAATGGATCGGTGTGAATGAGCAACGGCCTGCGCCCTTCTAGTCTGAGCCAACTGTATCCTGAGTCCTCGCGCATTGCTTGTTCAAGCCAAGCTTCCTGCAGACCGCTTTGCACAAGCGCTGGGTCGACAATAGTCAGATACGCTCCATATGGCGGAGGCTCAGTCATCACTACACATTCCGAAGATCTTGGATTACCCTCGATTTCTGCAATGACATTCTTTCTACCCATTCTGACACAGCGATGACTTGCCTCAGAGGCTAGTGAACCAATCCACAGTGACAACCGGTCTACTCTCCCGCCGCCTTGGCTCAGCCATTCCCAAGTGAACTCTGATCCAGGCAACGCCATCCTGACGTTGGCTTCAACCAAACCTCGCTGGTCTTCTCCGAGCCTAGGTGATAAATCGAGTAGTACCGCTGGCCCATTCGGCCCGCTCTGTAGTTGGTCCGCCCATCCCTCTAGGATGGAAGATACTGAAGGCTCCATCTCATCGATGTCGTGATTCTGGGCATCGGTTGGTCTAGCGGGGTCAAGGTGAAGCATAGCAATCGGAGGATGGGCCCTAGTGCCAGCCTCTCTGAGACTACTCCAGTACTCGGTCATCGCACCTTCTGATTCGGAACCATCACCTATGACGACCCTATCCATTGTTCTCTGTAAATCATCTTCCTTTGAGTTGATGTGCATATTTGCAGCGCACAGGACCGCTATGTTACCATCCATCTCTATTCCTAGAACCGGTCGCTCAAGCTCTCTACCATAGGCGATTAGTTGGACTCCAGAACCAGCTGCTGGATCTAAGATGACTCCTGTGGGCAGAGAATCTCCATCTATCCGCTGGGCGCGCGCGAGAGCGACGAACCAAGGAGTAGAGAGGCGACGCATATCATCGGTCATGTGAAATTTGGGCTCGCCTCGCCTTGCCGAGGATGCTTCTGCCCTCTTACTAGCCTCCTTGGCTATGCTCTCTGAGGGGTTGAGAGCCGTATGCCCATCGCCATCCATCACATCACATCCCCACACAACTCAGTCAAGTCTCTTTCGTGCACCTAGGCTATCGGACCCCGATTGATAGTCAACTCGAATCGCAGCCAAGAATGTTCCAATTCGTGCCCATCATTGTTCCCGTAAGCAATTGGAGGTGGAAGCAGAGTGGTATGGGTGGTACCCGTAGTTATCCCTGGCAGAAGACCCCTATCGCTATCTATGTCGAGGCCAATGGCCGACCATCCGAAACCATCGATGTATGTGGGGTCATCTCCAGCGGTGACAATCAAATCTCCCTCATCGAGTTGCTCACCCGTATCTGCATCCGACACAATATAGTGAATCTCAATCTGATCGTTATCATTGATGTGAATCTCTCTCTCATCAGACCCCTTGAAAACGGCAACATCGAGCATTACTTCTGCATTGACTACAGAGAGATGACTTGCTACGATAGTAAATTCACCTTCTGAAAGATCCTCCGTCAACTCAATTTCGCGGAACCCACTCTCATTGGCTTCTAGACTAATCACATCGCTGGTATCGTCCTCAGCAGAGAATAGAACTCCTGATCCAAGAATCTCTAGAACGAGATCAATCGACTCATTACCTCTGTTGTATATCACAACAGTGGCCCTGTCTCCATCTCCTTGATGCTCCCAGTCGCAGCGCAATTCTCCAGGGTAAAGGAATACATCATCCTGTCCAGACAGATTCTCTGGCCACTGCCAGTCACCTTCTCTAGCCATACAGGTATCGAATAGCAAATCGACCTCCCAAGAATATCTTCCATTAATCTCTGGAGCCACCGCGGGAGGTCCAAAAGAATCCTCGAGATCGACGCTGAAATTCCACGCTGCTAGACCCACCCATATGGCCGATAGCAGAAGCACCACGGCAGTTCCAACAGAGAGCATCAGAGTTGCTCTAGGAACAGCCATTTCGTTGATTCCCAAAGGTATCGGAGGATGCTCGACTTCATCGGGGGTATCCGATATCCAAGACCTTGTCACAGTAACTGTGTGATGCCCGTCTGCCATCAACGTTGGCGTAATCGGTTATCTAGAGGGCCTAGAATGACATCAGTCCCGTAATAGCGCTTCCTCGTTGCGTTGGCCTAGCCAAGAAACCACACCAAGCTCGATTGCTACTACCATCAGGGCAATTAGGAATGTAACAGGCTGTGTGATGCCTTGAACGAAGATTAGAGCCACCAAGATAGCCAGAACTAGATCAACTAGTCCCCAGACTCTGAGAGTCCTGCGTAGTTGTAGGATTCCAATCACCCAGACCGTGGTAGAAAGTACAATCAGTAGAGTTGGCAATACTATCGAGGTCGCATATCCTCCCACTCCAGCCATGATTAGCAGCATGTGGGAGTTCGCAGCCAGCATCATCGTCCACTTCTCGCCCTTGAGAGGAACAGTCATCACACATAGTGCCAACAAGATCAGCCCAGTTAACAAAGTCAATTCTGGTAGAATTTCGATTGAAGTCTTGTACCATGGCCCAGTCGACATCACGGCAATCAATCCAGCTGGAATCGCTAGCCCGATTGCAGTCGGCTGGCGATATCTCCAACCCTGCTCTATACTGCTGGCTACAGCGAGTATGCCTGCCGGTCCGAATGATAGTAGGACTACGAATAGGCTCCTCACTCCTCTTCCCGAGGCTCCCTTCCAATCGCCTCGCTCCAATTGCACTCTCTTTCTATCAACTAGGATGTCTGCGAACACATACAGTATCAGAACAGATTCCAGTAGCATCCATGGTAACTTCCATTGCAACAAATCTCCATTGAATGGATCGATAGTGAGTGGGAATGGAAGAGCCTCGACCATAACTGCTCCAAGCATTCTTCCAGCGAGCAGAGGAATCACAATCCAATCCAGTGCAATCGGAATCCTGTCTAGCAACCTGTCCTTACCTATCAGGGATATCGCAGTCAATGTTAGCAACAGGGCAATCAGTACTGCCATATCGAGCAAATCCCTGTTGCTACTACCCGGGCCCAAATGCGAGATTACATGAATCGCTACTAAGCCAACAATTGCTGCTGCAATCGGCATCTCCATGCCCAAGATATTCGGCAATTCCAGATCTAGACTCTCTGCCCTAGCTATGGCGATAGCAATCAATGCAGTAAGGAAAATTCCCACAGTTACTAGTAGCAACGGGTTAGGGCCTGAAAGCAATCCAATGAGAACTCCTGCGCCGAGAACAAGAGCGAGTATGGCAAGGATAACCGTCGGCCGGTGACTAACATCGGTAGTGTACAGCTCAGCCAAGTCATCAGTATCTCCCTTGCTCCTGCTCTTCCTTCTCTTGGCCTCCATCTCACCGCGAATTGGATCATAAGTCGAAATTCCTCCTTCCACAGTCTTAGTTGCCTCGCCGGCCATTAGGATTCTAGCATCTCTCTTGGCCATGCTCTTGAACTCGGAACGAATCTCACCTCTGGCTACTAGCCAGATGGAACTCCCAGCAAACAAAATAGCCGAAATCATCTGTGCCATTATTTCTCCCTGTGAGAATGCTAGAGCCCAAGTAATCACCAATAGCCACAATGCTGCGAGGGCAGGATTGAGCAGCTTCTCTATAGTACCAGAGCGAGGCAAATAAATCGCCAGTACGCCTGCAACCATTGCAACAGAAACCATCGCCGAGTCAAAGTCCGGTAGGACATCGGAGGAAGCCAGTTCCAAAACTGGCTCTTGGCCAGACAGTGCCAATAGGATTGGCAAACTCATCAATGCCAATCCTCCAGTGTAGAGATTTTCTCGTGTTCTCCCTCTGACAAACATCAGAACCATCAGACTCACGCATAACAGGACTGAGAGCGGGACAAATAGGCCATTTCTCCATTGCATTGCAACTAGTGAGACGGCTAGAATAGCAGCCATTGACATAGGCTCGCCTATACGCAATCCTGCGACCTCGCACGCTAGATGAAGAGTGACCAACATCGAAACTAGAATCACCAATGTAATCGCGTTGAAACCACCGAATTGCGACATCAACAGTATTGTCAGCATTGGCAACCATAGTCCGATGGACCACAACTGCAAAGCCCCAGAGTCACGAATAGAGGCAGATACTTCACTCAGCCCTAGGAACTTGGATGCTAGATTGACTCCCTCCTCTCCCATCCTGACATTGACCACTACCATCAGAATGCAGGCTGTAGCAAGATATGCCCCCAATGGATACGGCTCGAGATAGATTATGCTAACAGGGTCTACCTTGTCATTGGCGACCAGCAGAGTCCTGATTGTCTCCTCTGTCAATTCCTCGATTAGAACCCAACTCCAAGGTAGCAGAACGGTAATCCCCGCTAAAGCCGAGGATTCCCGATTTACAGCGAGTACAGCAGTTCCTATGTGCATCACCGCGAGCATTCCAAGCAGCAAGGCTCCTCCATCTCCACCAGCATCTGAAGCTTCAGTTGGGACCAGAATTACCAGAAGAGCCAATACGACAACAGAACCCATCCAAAGGACTCTGTCGGTCACTCTGTCTTGGTCACGTAGAAGAATGAATCCTGTAGTGATCGTGGCCAGAATAGTGAACACTTCATACGAGTCTAACCATGCAATTAGATCTCCAGAATTTTCTCCTAGTACTAGTATTGCCACCAGTGGGACTGCTGCTATACTCAGAGGCGTAACTACTCGCATCGAATCTACGCCTCTGACAACGAGATACGAACCTCCGAAGCAAGCACCTAGGAAAGAGACCATTCCCAGCGCATATCCAACATCTTCTCGACTGGAGGCAACAGCTAGCAGTGCGCCAACCATGCCCATTGAGACAGAAACGCCCCAGAGTCCGGGCTGACCTAGTCCGACAGCCTTGGACGCCTGAGAAAACCAATTCTCCTCGCGCGCAAAGCGCGCAGCCATGGTTGCATTGATGGAAGATACTACCATCAGTAGAATGAACAGAAGAAGCGAGTTATCGAGCGCTAGAATTCGCAGTGACCCGAACTCGAATCCACCGGTTATCGCATGCATACCAATCCACAGATTAGAAGCCGCCACTCCCAAAGCAGCCAGATTGCCGGACTGCCGATGCAGAGCCAAACCGTGCACTAGTATTGTGGCGACCAGAATCATTCCGGCGACACCCATCTCTCCCAGTACAGAGCCGGCAGTCGACCCAATTGCTAACAGAACAAGGGTGGATTGTGCTGCAATCGCATCGTGGTCATGTCGATATGCCACGAATACATTGATTGCAACCAAGGCCAGTAAAAGCCCACCTAATGCTTCGATTCCGATGTA
>CEUQ01189406.1_pt1 | contig 12739 bp, 11 predicted proteins | sample 361491 | NCBI WGS metagenome assembly CEUQ01 (sample SAMEA2622796, study PRJEB7988) | marine metagenome | biome: marine biome (ENVO:00000447); feature: marine epipelagic mixed layer (ENVO:xxxxxxxxx); material: "saline water (ENVO:00002010), including plankton (ENVO:xxxxxxxx)" | depth 120 m | reverse complement strand
CCACATTGGCTCGCAGTTGACCGAGGTGGCGCCGTTTGTCGACGCTCTTGACCGGCTGCTCACGCTGGTAGATGACCTCGAGGCGATTGGCATCAGGTTCCAGCACGTCGATATTGGTGGCGGCCTCGGCATTCGTTACAAGGATGAAAAGCCGCCGGAGCCAGCGGACTATGCGCAAGCATTACGCTGTCGCCTCCAGGACCGGTCGTTCAGTCTGCACATCGAGCCAGGGCGCGCGATCGCGGGCAACGCGGGCATCCTGATGGTTGGCGTCGAGTATCTCAAGATGGGCGAAGAGAAGAATTTTGCCGTCGTCGATGGAGCGATGAACGACTATATACGACCGGCGCTCTACAGCGCCTGGTGTGAGATCGTCAACGTGGATGAGCGGGCGGTACCAATGCGTACGTACGACGTCGTCGGGCCGGTCTGCGAATCTGCAGACTTCCTGGGCAAGGATCGTGAACTGGCGGTGCACGTCGGGGATCGACTGGCGGTACGTTCCGCAGGCGCGTACGGTTTTGGTATGGCCTCCAACTATAACTCCCGCCCACGGGCCGCGGAGGTGATGGTGGATGGGGGTCGGTTCCAGGTGGTTCGCGAACGGGAAACCGTGCGCGACCTGTTCGCGTCCGAGTCGTTACTGACCTGAGCCGCAGGAGCAGCGAATGGAAGACAAACAACCTCGCAAAGCGGTCGCGCTGGTTTCCGGTGGGCTGGATTCCATGCTTGCGGTCAAAGTGGTGCAGGAGCAGGGCGTCCACGTTGAAGGCATCAACTTCTTCACCGGCTTCTGCGTGGAAGGTCACACACACGCGATCCGCAAGAAGGATTCGGCCAAACCCAAACGTAACAACGCCTTGTGGGTCGCTGAACAACTCGGCATCAAGTTGCACATCATTGACGTTGTCGAGGAGTACAAGGACATTGTCCTGAACCCTAAACATGGTTACGGCCAGAACCTGAACCCGTGTCTGGACTGCAAGGGGTTCATGGTGCGTAAGGCATACGAATGGATGAGGCGAAACGGTTTCGACTTCATCCTCACCGGTGAGGTGATCGGTCAGCGGCCAAAGTCGCAGCGGCGCGCAACAATGCCGGTCATCGCCGTCGAATCTGGCGCGGGCGACCGGTTGTTGCGGCCTCTGTCCGCCAAGTTTCTACCGCCTACGCTGGCCGAGCGCGAGGGCTGGATCAACCGGGAAGGGTTGAAGGACTGGCACGGTCGTTCGCGCAAACCGCAGATGGAGCTGGCCGCAAAATTCGGGTTCAAGGAATACGCGCAACCAGCGGGTGGTTGTTGTTTCCTGACGGACAAAAACTACACCGGTAAGCTGAAGGACCTGTGGAGTGCGCGCGGCGAGCGCCGCTATGAACTCGACGACATCATGCTGCTGAAAGTAGGTCGCCATCTGCGGCCGCGGCCGGAATTCAAACTCATCATTGCGCGCGAGGACGGTGAAAATAACTTTCTGAATGGCTACCGGCGGCAATTCACCCATGTCCGTACGGTGAGCCACCCGGGCCCGGTAACGCTCATCGACGGCATCTGCTCGCCCGAGGACGAAGAATTGGCGGGCCGTCTGACAGCCCGATTCAGCCAAGGCCGCAACAGCGAGCGCGTCACGGTGGAAGTGGTGCACGCTGACGGTGCTTCGCGGCAGTTGGATGTGGAGCCGATGCACGCAGATGACGTCCCGAAGGAGTGGTACCTGTGAGCCACCATGAACTGGACGCCCGCCGGCTCATTTGCCCGATGCCCGTGATCCGCGCTCAGGACCGGATTGCGGAGCTGGAAACCGGTGACACGCTGATGGTGACAGCCACGGACCCTGGCGCACTGCATGACATTCCGGCCTGGTGTCGTATCCACGGCCACCAGGTCATCAGTGCGCAGACGGATGACGGTAACGAGGTCAAGGTCGTGATTCGGGTCGCCGGTTGAGTACCGAAGCATCCAGGTCAACCGCCGAAGAACGCGGCGAGGTTACCCGTCGCGTTACGCTGGTAGGTTCCGTTGTTGACGCGGTATTCGGTGTGACAAAGCTGCTGGTTGGCTGGTTTGCCCAGTCACAAGCGCTGATCGCGGATGGGATTCACTCTCTGTCCGATCTGGCGACCGACGCGCTGGTGCTGCTGGCGGCGCGCCACGCCCATCGTGAACCTGACGATGAACACCCGTATGGACATGAACGGATCGAGACGGTCGCGACGGTTGTTTTGGGCGCGAGCTTGATCGTCATCGGCCTCGGCATCGGCTTCGATGCGGCCCGTCGCATGCTGGAACCGGACCTGTTGTTGCGCCCGGAACCCTGGGCGCTTGGCGCCGCACTCGCGTCCATCATTGCTAAAGAATGGGTCTACAGGTACACAATCGCGGCGGCGCGGCGAGTACGGTCGTCAATTTTGGAAGCCAACGCGTGGCATTCGCGCAGTGACGCGTTGTCGTCGGTCGTTGTATGTCTGGGCATCATCGGCACCATCGCTGGCCTCGAATATGTAGATGCCGTTGCCGCGATCGTTGTCGGCTGGATGGTCTGCCGCATTGGCTGGAAGTTCGCCTATCGCTCGATCCAGGAGCTTATTGACGCAGGACTGGATGACGAGGCTGTCGAACGGATTCGCTCCACCATCATGGCAGTGCCTGAGGTTGGGTCGTTGCATGAGCTGCGTACGCGGCGAATGGGTGCCAAAGCGCTGGTTGACGTGCACATCATCCTGTCTGATCCACGAGTCAGTGTGTCCGAGGGACATCAGATCAGCGAGCTGGTGCGTTATCGCGTCATGCACGCGCTGGAGGATGTGTCGGACGTGATGGTGCATATCGATCCGGAAGACGACGAGTTGCACCCTCCTAGTGCGACATTGCCGATGCGCGATGCTTTCATCGAGCGTTTTTCCGCGGCATGTGCCGATGTGGACGGTATTGGTGCGGTGTCCCAGCACACGCTTCACTACTTGGCCGGGAGGATCGATGTTGACGTGGAAGTCCCGTATTCCGCCAGTCAGGACCCGACAAGCCTTGAGCGGGCCCTCAATGCCGCTACGCAGACGGACGCGACTATTGGCACGGTGCGTGTGGTGATGACATCTGCACCAAAATAGTGCAATATGCATGAATGAGCGCACCTAATAGGTGCAATCCTGCCGATCGAGTGAATGGTGCTCGGTGACTCGCACCATTCCGTCGCGCCAACGCGACCTTCATCCATCAACAAAATCAACAGGTTGCAAGCAGGCCTCACGCCTGCGCGTGCGAGCGACGCGATTGATCTGTCTCTGGCACGGTATTTGCCCCACGAATTGAGTCCGGGCTGAATAAGGCCGACTTGAACACGGCCGATCGTGCCCAGCCCGCCACGGTCAAATTGGAAATCTTGAGTTAGGAATTGGGAGACAACATGTCCGCCGAAAATGTGCTGAACCAAATGAAAGAAGCTGACGTCGCGTTTGTTGATCTGCGTTTCGCAGATACGCGCGGTAAAGAGCAACACGTTACGGTCCCGACGAGCCAGATTGAGGCTGACTTCTTTGAAGACGGCAAAATGTTCGACGGTTCGTCCATCGCCGGTTGGAAAGGCATCAACGAGTCGGACATGGTGCTGATGCCCGATCCGAGCACCGCAGTGCTGGATCCGTTCAGCGAAGAAGTGACGATGAATCTGCGTTGCGACGTACTCGAGCCGAGCACGATGCAGGGTTACGAGCGTTGCCCGCGTTCCATCGCCAAGCGCGCAGAAGCGTTTCTTTCGTCCACGGGCATCGCTGACTCGGCGATGTTCGGACCTGAACCGGAATTTTTTGTCTTCGACGACGTCCGTTGGGCCGCCAACATGCAAGGCGCGTTCTACCGCGTCGATTCTCAGGAAGCCGAGTGGAACTCGGAGCGCGCCTTCGAAGACGGCAACATGGGTCACCGCCCGGGCGTTAAAGGTGGCTACTTCCCGGTTCCGCCGGTTGATTCTCTGCACGACATGCGCGGCGACATGTGCATGGCCATGGAAGAGATGGGGCTCACGGTTGAAGTGCATCACCATGAAGTGGCGACGGCTGGTCAGTGCGAAATTGGCACGGCCGCAAATACGCTGGTTCGCAAAGCTGATGAACTGCTCATCCTGAAGTACTGCGTACACAACGTGGCGCATTCGCTCGGCAAAACGGCGACCTTCATGCCGAAGCCGTTGGTTGGCGATAACGGTAGCGGGATGCACGTCCATCAGTCGCTTTCGAAAGAAGGTACGAACATCTTCGCAGGTGACAAGTACGCAGGTCTTTCGCAAGAAGCGCTTTGGTATGTCGGCGGCATCTTCAAACATGCACGTGCGCTGAACGCGTTCACCAACGCGGGTACCAACAGCTACAAGCGCCTGGTACCCGGTTTTGAAGCGCCAACGCTGCTGGCGTACTCTGCTCGCAACCGTTCTGCTTCCGTGCGCATCCCGCATGTCCCGAGCCCCAAAGGCCGACGCGTTGAGGTGCGTTTCCCAGATTCAAGCGGTAACGCCTACTTCACGTTTGCCGCACTGATGATGGCTGGCCTCGACGGTATCCGTAACCAGATCGATCCGGGCGCGCCGCAGGACAAAGACCTCTACGACCTGCCTCCGGAAGAGGAAAAAGAAATCCCGACGGTCTGTAGCTCGTTGGAACAGGCGCTCGAAGCTCTGGATGCCGACCGTGAGTTCCTGAATGCTGGCGACGTCTTCACCAACGACGCTATCGATGCGTACATTGAACTGAAAATGGAAGAAGTCACGCGTTTCCGCATGACGACGCATCCGGTCGAGTTCGATATGTACTACAGCAACTAAGTCTGCCGCGCCGCCGAGAATCTCTTGGCGGCGCGAATGGCATCTCCTGCGATGACACCACAATGGGCCGGTTGGCGTACGCTGACTGGCCCATTTTCATGCGTGGCCAGAAGAATTTGCCGCGGGAATGGTCATGGACGCGGAGGAAACCAACGCGGGCGGTCGCGTGTCTTTAAGCTTGACGCCCCTCCAACCGGGATCGGTGAACGCATGCACGTCTTCCGACTGACTCTCATTCTTGTTGCCTGTTTTGCGCTTGCGCAGCCACTGAAGGCCCAGGTCTACAAGACAGTTGATAAACACGGCAACGTGGTCTTCTCGGACAAGCCCAGCAGTGGTTCAAAAAAGGTGAATGTTGGGCCCGTGCAGACTTACAGTGCGCCCAAGCCGGCGACACCGGAATCAAAAACGGGCACGAGTGCGTCCACTGGAACGGCCACAGCCGATACCGGGACGGCGCGTACACCCGCGCAGCCGGGAGCTGCGACGGCGCCTGAGAAACCGAAGATCCCCAAGCGCTACAAGCTTGCAATTACCTCGCCCAAGCACGATTCCGTTGTCCGTCAGAACGCCGGCAACCTCAGTGTGTCGGCCCGTATCAAGCCGCAGCTGCATGCCTCCGACAGGGTGCAGTTCCTGATGAACGGCCAGCCGGTGGGCACTCCCGGTGCGTCTCTCAGCACTACACTCCCCTTTATGGATCGCGGAACGCACTCAATTGGTGCAAAAGTGCTAGGGTCTGGTGGTCAGCTCAAGGGCCGTGCACAGGCTGTCACGGTCCATTTGAAGCGGTTTTCGATCAATAACTGAATTTCATCGTATTTTGGCCCGGGAATTGCTAACCGCAGTGTATGAACATACCGGTTGCAATCTCGACGCTTACTCGCGGGATACCACTTAACGTGATCGAGCACATCAGCACCGGCGCGTTGCTAATGGACGCAAGCATGCGCCTGTTACAGCTCAACGCCGCCGCTGAAGCACTGCTTGAGCTGAGTGCCAAGCAGGGCGAAAACTGCAGACTGACCGAGCTCTGGCCAGGCGGCGAGATTCTCGAAAGTCTCGCACGCCGCGCCCAGACAGGCGGTGGCGCGGTCACCGAACGTGAGCTTGAGGTCCGACTGCCATCGGCGCGGACCGTGACATTGGACTGTACCGCCACACCGATCGCGGATGCAGGGAACATCGATGCGCACTATCAAGGTCGCGTGGTTGTGCTGGAGTTGATCCAGGTCGACCGTTCATTGCGCATATCGCGTGATGAACGATTGGTGAGCCAGAACGAAATAGCCCGGAACGTGATTCGTGGGCTGGCCCATGAGATCCGCAATCCATTGGGTGGCATTCGCGGGGCCGCGCAACTGCTGGAGCGCGAATTGTCCGCGCCAGAATTTCGCGAGTACACCAGCGTCATCATCGGTGAGGCTGACCGGCTGCAGCGTCTGGTGGACCGGTTGCTAGGCCCGCGCACGGTGCCGGAGTTCAGGGCGTTGAATGTGCACCAGGTCACTGAGCGGGTTGTGGCGCTGCTGCAGGCCGAGGTGCCTCCGGGGGTGTTGGTCAATCGCGACTATGACCCAAGCCTGCCGGACCTGACAGGCGACTCCGAGTTGTTGATTCAGGCGTTGCTGAACGTCGCGCGCAACGCCGCACAAGCCGTTGGTACCAATGGATGGATTGAGTTTCGCACCCGCATCGACCGGAACTGCACCATCGGCTCGACCCACCATCGCATGGCGGTTCGTATCGAGATTGCGGACAGCGGTGCGGGCGTGCCGGAGGAACTGGTCGACTCATTGTTTTACCCGCTTGTGACCGGCCGTAGTGAAGGGACCGGACTTGGGCTGTCGATTGCGCAGTCGCTGGTGCACCAACATGGCGGGATCATTGAGCACAGGCGCGACCATGAGACTGTGTTCTCGGTACTGCTTCCGTTGGGTGAGCAAGATGACTGAAACAGCCAAAATCTGGGTAGTTGACGACGATCGCTCCATCCGCTGGGTGCTTGAACGGGCTCTGGGTCAAGCCGGTATGGACGTTTCTACGTTCGAGTCTGCCAATGAGGTGCTGCGGCGACTGGAACGGGCCGAGCCCGACGCGTTGATTTCCGATGTGCGCATGCCAGGTCTTGATGGCATGTCGTTGTTACGAGACATCTCCGCGCGCAAGCCACACCTGCCGGTCATCATCATGACGGCCTATTCGGACCTCGATAGCGCGGTATCGGCTTACCAGGGTGGCGCGTTCGACTACCTGCCCAAACCTTTTGACGTAGACGAGGCCGTAGACCTCGTGCGGCGCGCGGTGCAGGAGCGGGCGGGCGACGGACAGGCACCAGAACCCGCTGCACCAACAGACCGGGACATCATCGGTTCCGCGGCTGCGATGCAGGAGGTGTTCCGTGCCATCGGCCGGTTGTCGCGCTCCAACATCACGGTCTTGGTGACCGGTGAGTCGGGTACCGGTAAAGAACTGGTGGCGCGTGCTCTGCACCGACACAGTCCGCGGGCGGCACAGCCGTTTATTGCACTCAACACTGCCGCTATCCCGCGCGAATTGCTGGAGTCCGAGCTGTTTGGGCACGAGCGTGGTGCATTTACCGGCGCGCAGGCACAACGGCGTGGCCGCTTCGAACAGGCGGACGGCGGTACGCTGTTCCTGGACGAAATTGGTGACATGCCTGCCGAACTGCAGACGCGGTTGTTACGCGTGCTGGCGGACGGCGAGTTTTACCGGGTGGGCGGGCACGTGCCTGTGCGCGTGGACGTTCGCATCATCGCTGCCACTCACCAGGATCTGACCACTCACGTATCCGATGGTCGCTTCCGTGAGGACCTGTATCACCGCCTGAATGTCATCCAGGTCCGTGTTCCGGCACTCCGGGAACGTCGCGAGGACATCATAGCGCTGGCGCAGCATTTCCTCGCCGCCGCGGCAGCGGAACTCGAAGTTGATCCAAAAGTCTTGTCTGCGGAAGTTGAACAACACCTGATGGGGTTGCCGTGGCCCGGCAACGTACGCCAGCTGGAGAACCTGTGTCGCTGGTTGACTGTCATGGCGTCTGGCTCGGAGGTGCATGTTCTCGACTTGCCGCCGGAAGTCCGCTCCGACTCGGTATCAACGTCCCTTGGCGGAGACTGGGAAAGCAACCTCAGCGTCTGGGCTGCGGAGCGTCTCGCCGCGGGCGAGGAGGGTATTGCCGACCGGGCGATCGCGAGCTTTGAGCAGATCATGATCGAATCCGCGCTGCGAGCGACCGGTGGCCGACGTCAGGAGGCCGCAAAACTACTCGGTTGGGGACGCAACACGCTGACACGGAAGATCAAAGAACACTGTATGTACGAGCATGCTGGCAAAAGTGCCGCGGGCGTTAAGCCGATCGGTAAAGCGGTCGCTGCCGACTAGCAGGCTGTTGAAAAACAGTCTGCTACGCGATGCAAGGACGCAGCGCCGAAGAAGCATGCATGTCAGTGCTTGTTTCTTCGTAGGCGAGCGCGGACATTTGCCGCATTCGACGCGCTGAAACAGGACAGGACGTTCTTTTTCAGAATCCTGCCAGGGGCTGTTGGTCTTACGCCTCCGAACTGCGTTCCATCTCGAGGAAGCGGATCATCCACTGTGCAAACTCGAGGCCTTGTGCACCGGCATGGATCTGTTCGCGTGAGCGCGCTATTGCGTCTTTGCCGATGTCTTCCTCGAGCCAGTCTGCCAGCACCATCATGAATTGCTCTGACATCTCGGGATGGTACTGCGTCGTGAAGATATGCGTGCCCTTTTTGAGCGCGCCGTTTGGGCAGAATTCGTTGCCGCCGATGATCTCGAAACCTGTTGGTAACTCCACAACCTGCTCATGATGCGCGCTGAATAGTCGCAATGTCGGTTGGGTTGGCGTCATCCATGGTTGCGGCGTGTGGAAGCGGGTTGTTGCGACGCCAAAGTCCCAGCCCGCCCCTTCGGCGACCGTACCGCCCAGCGCTCGTACGATTGCCTGATGCCCAAAACACAATCCAACCGTTGGCGTCCGCGCGGCATCAAGTTGGCGCAGGAACTCAAGCAATGCCAACACCCATGGCGCATCGTCGTTGACCGACGCGGGGCTGCCGGTAATGACGTAACCATCATGGCTGTCCGCGGATGCCGGTAGCTCGCCGGCAACTGCGTCGTAGATGGTCTGTGCAAATGCAGGACGCCGTGCGGCCAACAGATCGCGGACCTGTTCACCGTCGTTCGGAAAAGCCAATCGCGCTGGGCGACGATCCGGATTCGTTAGCAGGATGCCAATGCTTTTTGTCACCAAAGACTCGTCTGTTTCAGACCATTCGTGATGGAATAGGGCCCATAGATCAGCCTAGCGCGAGATTTTCGTTCAAGGCAGCACAACATGCCAATTCCCAATCCCAATGACGATGGTTTCCTGGACCTTGGCAGCCACGACAGCTTCCAGGCGGGCATGCCGCATCACACGTTTGCGCGTATGCGTGACGAAGATCCGATGGCGTGGTGCGACTATGATGCTGGCCGTGGCTTCTGGTCCGTCACCCGACACGCGGACATCCTGACGCTCAACCGCGACTTCAAGACGTTGTCTTCCGCACAGGGAATACGGCTAGAGGATCAGACTGAAGAGGAGTACCTGGCGCGGCGTACGTTCCAGGAGACCGATCCGCCCGATCACACCCGCGTGCGCGCTTTGTTGGCCAAAGCGTTCTCAAAAAAAAGCATCGCTGCGTTTACACCACGCATCGAAGAAATGGTCGACAACATTCTTACGGCGGCCATCCAGGAACAGGAATTTGATGCGATTGCCAAAATAGCGCGAGAGCTACCCATGCGCATGCTGGGACAGATTATCGGCGTGCCGGATGACGATTTGCCGTTCCTGGTGGAAAAAGGTGATGAACTGATCGCGAATGCTGACCCGGAATACACCAGCCACGTCATCGATCAGGTGGATACCGATGCGTATCGCATGATGCCATTTCGTTCGCCAGCCGGTGCCGAGCTGTATGACTATGCGCAGGCGCTCATCGAGCGCCTGCGTGCGCAAGGTCAGACGGACAGCGTGTTACACCTCATCACGCAGCCGGACGCGCGCGGTCATTGCATGTCGGATGTGGAATTTCGCAACTTCTTCTGCCTCCTGGTCGCCGCCGGTAACGACACTACTCGCTATTCCATCGCGGCTGGTTTATACGCCATCACCGAGTGGCCCGAGCTACTGAACACCATCCGCATCGGTGACGCGATCTGGGCTACAGCGGCAGATGAAATCATTCGCTTTGCGAGCCCCACGTATCACTTCCGCCGCACGGCACTCAGCGATTTCGAGTTTCACGGCAAGTCCATCAAAGCGGGCGACAAAGTGGTCCTGTGGTTTGCGTCGGGCAATCGCGATGACCGCGCGTTCGAGAATCCAACGGAGGTCCGCCTCGACCGCGGCGAGAACCGCCATGTTGCGTTTGGTCAGGGGGGGCCACACGTCTGCCTGGGTATGTGGCTCGCACGACTGGAGGTTGAACTCCTGTTCAAGGCGCTGGCGTCCCGCGTCGCCACGCTGGAACGCATCGGGCCGGTGGAGTTCTTGCGGTCCAACTTTGTGGGCGGCATCAAACGCTTGCCAGTGCGTATCACCACCCGATAAATCGTAAAGAAGAACGGCAGATGATCAAAGTCACGTGGATGCTGCCAGACGGTAGTGCCGTCAATGCCGAAGTTGCGGAAGGCACCAACCTGATGCAGGCCGGCGTAGACAACCTCGTCCAGCGTATCGATGGCGAATGTGGCGGCTGCCTGTCCTGCGCAACCTGCCACGTCTACGTCGACGATGCGTGGCGCACGCGCGCCGGCGAGACGGACGACATGGAAGACGCCATGCTGGACGCCGTCGAGGCTCCACGCACGGAAGCCAGCCGGCTCAGTTGTCAGATAACGGCAACCGACGCGTTGGATGGCATCGTCCTGCACGTCCCGAGTCCGGACTGAGCGACGAGGCAGGGCGTACCCATCGCGTTGACGTGCATTTATCAGCTCGCGTATGACAGTGTCGGTGGAAGCGAGTCTGGTGCCATGGATGTGGGCGAACGAGTGGCCCGACATCTGCAGGTTCTGCGCGAGCCCGTGCCGCCGCTCGAGCTGGACACGCCTGGGGGGCGTACGTCGCAGGTGCGAGAGTTTCCGGCACGCCGGGGCGGCATTGTTACTACAACAACGGATATCACCGCGTTGAAGCGGCGTGAAGTAGAACTCGTGCGCTCAAACGAAGACCTTGAACAGTTCGCCTTCGTCGCCTCGCACGACTTACAAGAGCCACTGCGCATGGTCGCAAGCTATACGCAGCTACTTGAGCGGCGATACGGCGACAAGTTGGACGACCGTGCCCGCGATTTCATTGGCTTCGCGTCAGCGGGTGCCGTACGCATGCAGTCGATGGTCAAAGATCTGTTGAACTACTCACGGGTAGGTCGCCTCGGCAGTGAGCGGGAGTTGGTTGACCTCAAGCGTGTGATGGAACGGGCTTGCGCCAACCTGACGCTGCAAATTGATTCGAATGATGCAGTGATCAAGATTGATGGCGCGCTACCAACGATTTACGGGTACCGCACCATGATGCTGCAGCTCTTCCAGAATATGATCGAAAACGCGATCAAGTTCAGGGTTCCGGACAAACAACCTGTCGTGCGCAACCAAAGCGCGCTATTTGCGGATCACGTTTGCGGACAACGGAATCGGCATTGCGCAGCAGCACCGCGAGCGCGTGTTCCTGCCGTTTAAGCGGCTACACGACAAGAAATCCATTAATGGGAACGGCATTGGTCTTGCGCTGTGTCTGAAGATTGCGCGTATGCATGGCGGGTGGATCGAGCTGGATAGCGTCGAAGGCGAAGGCAGCTGTTTCGATGTATTCCTGGCCGCATCCAGTGCCGCCGTACAGCCGCCGCGTCAGACGGGAGCCGCCTGACACCTATTGGAGCTGCGCCTCCAGCGCCACGTGGCGTGTACGCTCTTGTTTGAATCGGCGGTGCTGGCTGGGCTCCGGGGCAATCGTCTTGCTCAGTCGGGGTGACGCCAGAGTCCCCGGGTCAATGAAGTGCTCCAGTGCCACCAACGCTGCCCCACGCAGGGACGCGTGTTGTTCGCCTGCCAGGCAGACCTTGAGGCCTGTCACGTTAGCAAGTGTTTGCAGCGCGCTACGCGTCAATCCTCCACCTACGATCGCCGTGCGGCGGCGCGCACCAGGCAGTTTGTCGGCGATCAGGGCAAGTCGCTGGAAGCTCGCCTCGCGCAGCGCACAGGCGATTTCAAGTGCAGTTGTGGACCCTCGAATCCCATGCACGGTACCACTCAAATCGTCACGCCAATGTGGGGCGCGTTCCCCATGCCAGAACGGCAATACCGTCAGTCCGTGAGGTTTGGTTGAAAGTTTGGCCAGGGCTCGATCAAGTGTTGCGTCGTCTGCCGGCAAGCTGAGTGTACGTCGGGCCCACGCGTAGAGGTTGCCGCCATTTGAAATGGCGCCGCCCTGCAAGAATTGTTGCCCGTCAATGCGGTAAGCAAACAGTCCCAATGGTGCCTGGGCGCGTCCTCGCTTGACCATGCGTAAAGCCGCACTGGTGCCGTAGTTGATAGCTGCGTAGGGTGCCGCTGTCGCGCCAGAACCAAAATTGCTGGTGATGCCATCCCCAAGTGCCGGGAACCACAACGCGCCTTCGAGCGCCGGCCAGCGCCTGCCTGCGCGTCCGGATGGGATGGGTTCCGCCTTGACGACAGGTAACGTGTCCTCGCGGATTGGCAGCGCGGCGACGGTGGCCGTATCCCAACTGCCGCTATTCGGGTCAAACAATCCCGTGCCCGTGACCATACCCTCGGCGGTGCGATAGTCCCCGGTCAGTTGCCACGTAAGCCATTCGCCCGGCGAAAGCCACTTCTGC
>CEUQ01184866.1_pt1 | contig 12754 bp, 16 predicted proteins | sample 361491 | NCBI WGS metagenome assembly CEUQ01 (sample SAMEA2622796, study PRJEB7988) | marine metagenome | biome: marine biome (ENVO:00000447); feature: marine epipelagic mixed layer (ENVO:xxxxxxxxx); material: "saline water (ENVO:00002010), including plankton (ENVO:xxxxxxxx)" | depth 120 m | reverse complement strand
TTTATATGTTTCGGGATCAACGTTGCCACCTGAAAGCACGACCACTACATTTTTACCTTCAATATCAATTGTTTTAGCCATTATAGCCGCTATAGCCGCGGCTCCACCCGGTTCTAATACTAGTTTTTCTTTAAAAAATGCCAGGGACATAGCTTTAAGTATATCCTTATCTGTTACGGTAAGCCCACCACTCAGAAGTATTTTGTTAATAGAAAAAGTCAATTTGCCGGGCTTATTTACCTGCAAAGCATCACAAATAGAGCGTTGGTTTTCGGCAATTGTTTCAATTTTTCCATTTTTAAGTGATCTTGCGGTGTCATCAAAGTTTTCAGGTTCAACAGTGTAAAGCTCAACATTTGGTAAAACATGTTTTATGGCGATCGCGATGCCGGCGATCAGTCCGCCTCCGCTACACGGGACCAAAACAATATCGGGTTTTTCATCTAAGGCAGCCATTTGATCGATAATTTCTAATCCCACAGTCCCTTGACCTGCAATTGTAAAGGAATGGTCAAAGGGAGGAATTAGTATACCACCCTTCTCCTCTATAATCCCTCTAGCTATATCTTCACGAGACTCAGAGTTACGATCATAAAATACAATTTCCGCCCCCAACTTTTTCGTGGCCTCAATCTTTATGCGCGGGGCGTTTTTGGGCATGACAATTGTTGCGGTCAGTCCTTCTATCCTAGCAACCTTTGCCACGGCGTGGGCGTGGTTTCCAGAGGAATAAGCTATTAAGCCTTGAATTTTTTCGTCTTCTTCGAGCTGTCTAATGAAATTTATGGCCCCACGAATTTTGAATGAACCAGTTAGCTGTAAATTTTCCGCTTTCATAAAAACCTTTGCATTAAAGGCATCGCTTAATATTTCTGATTGTATCAACGGCGTCTTTCTTATCGCCCCAGCTAATCGAAGTTTCGCATTGATCACGTCTTGATAACTTACTGTGCTATTTCCCAATACCATTAGAGCTGATACTTCAATTACTTTTGAATTTGGACTGTTCTAAATAATATATTTGTTAAAATATAGTTATATTTCAAAATAATACTTTTTCTTAAAAAGCCATCAGTAATTCAATGGCTTGCCTGCCCCAGTTTTAATAACTAGTCTCTATTTCGAATAAATATTAAGGCCGCTAGGTCTTTTACTTAAAGAATTACGAGGATAACAATGTTCCACGGATCTATTTGTGCACTCATCACGCCTTTTGATAAAGGTAAAGTTGATGAAAATTCCTATGAAAATTTTGTCAATTGGCAAATAGAACAAGGTACAGATGGTCTCGTTCCCTGCGGGACAACTGGAGAATCGCCAACACTTAGCCACAGCGAACATAAACGTGTCGTTGAAATGTGCATAAGTGTATCAAATGGAAGGGTTCCCGTAATAGCCGGCACAGGTTCAAACTCAACCGATGAAGCAGTAATGTTGACGGAACATGCCAAAAAAGCTGGTGCAGATGCAGCTCTAGTTGTCACGCCCTATTACAATAAACCTACCCAGGAAGGTTTGTATCTTCATTATAAAGCGATTAATGATGCAGTAGATTTACCCATTATCATATATAATATCCCGGGACGCAGTATCATAGATATGTCAGTTGAGACCATGGCACGCTTGGCCAAATTATCCAATATTGCTGGCGTTAAAGATGCAACAAACGATGTTGGTCGAGCAACACTCCAGAAAAATGCAATTGGTATGGATTTCATACAATTGTCCGGCGAGGATGGAACACAGATTGGATTTTTAGCTCAGGGTGGCGTTGGTTGTATTTCTGTCACCGCCAATATTGCTCCCAAGGAAATGTCAGAATTTCATAAAGCCTGGCGGAGGGGTGACCTTGACGGAGCTCAGGGCTTGAATGAGCGGCTCATGCCTCTTCATACTAATTTGTTCTGTGAATCTAACCCCGGTCCGGTAAAATATGGTGCAAGCCTTCTCGGTAAGTGTAAAGCGGATACTCGTCTGCCATTGGGACCGTTATCTGATAGCAGCAAACAAATTATTGAAGCATCCATGAGGTCTGCTGGATTGCTAAACTAGCTGTGATGGCGGGCGAACCTAATCCGGTCAAAGTTGTGGCACAAAACCGCAAGGCGCATTATAACTACACGATAGAGGAACGTCTTGAGGTGGGCATAGTTCTGAACGGTAGCGAGGTGAAGTCGCTACGAGAAGGTAGGGCAACCATCAGTGAATCATATGCTACTGAGCAATCTAACGAACTTTTCCTGATTAACAGTTACATTCCAGAATATAAACAAGCTGGTCAGTTCAATCATGAGCCTCGAAGACCCCGAAAACTATTATTGCACCGCCGACAAATAGGAAAACTTATAGGTGCGATACAGCGTGAAGGCATGACACTGGTGCCCCTCAAACTTTATTTTAATGATCGTGGGATGGCAAAACTGGAGCTTGGCCTTGCTAAAGGAAAACGATTATACGACAAAAGACAGTCAGAAAAGAAAAAAGACTGGGGTAGACAAAAAGCAAGACTAATGCGTGACAAGGGTTAATTTATTTAGTGAGAGTCAAAATAGGAAATAATCTAAAGTCAAAAAATGTTAAGAGTTTAAAAATGATTAAAAAATGGGTCTGGTATTTTGAAGCGTAATCGTCTACCGCGCTGGTCAGCGCCTTGTTAAAAAATTGGCCAGAGCTTGATCTTGGCACTAAACCCAAATTGGACCATTGATAAATGGGCTTTGACTATTGATGGTGATATTAGAAAACCTGTTAAATGGACTTGGTCACAATTCCTCAGTCAACCTCATGAGGAAATGAATTCTGACGTTCACTGTGTTACTGGTTGGTCGCGTTACGACAATCGCTGGATCGGTATAAAGGCAAGTCAAACTATCGAGACAGTTAAACCATTATCCACAGTTAAACATTGCATTTTTCATAGCAACGATGGTTATAAAACCAATATTTCTATTAAACAATTTACGGAACCTAACGTTATGTTGGCGTTCAAGTGGAATGAGGATTTATTATCAGCAGGGCATTGAGGCCGGGTTAGAGCTCTGTTGCCCAGTCAGTATTTTTGGAAAAGAGCGACATGGATAAGAAAAGTAGAATTTTGCATGCTGATCAACCTGTGTATTGGGAGTTGCGCGGGTATCACAATAATGGCAACCATTGGAAGGAAGAACGCTACAGTAATTAAAACTGCTGAAGATTTAAAAATGATAGAAATCTATTAAAAAAGGAAAAGATATGAGTGTGTTAAAAATTGGTAGTGAGGCCCCTCTGTTTTTATTAGAAAATCAAAACGGGGACTTAGTAAATTTATCCGATTTTTCTGGTAAAAAAGTTCTTCTTTGGTTTGTTCCAAGAGCATTCGGAAAAAACTGAACAGTTGAAGCTAAGGGGTTCCGTGACCGAGTCCAAGAGTTTCAAGATAAAAATTCCGAATTAATCGGCATTACTTTCAGTTCTGTTAATGATTTGAGAGACTGGAGTGAATCATGTGGGATGAAAATAAATCTCCTTTGTGACGCTAAACGTGATGTTGCAGTCGCTTATGGTGCGGCTGAAAGCAAAGACCAAGAGAGGGCTACTAGAATTTCATTTTTAATTAGTGAGAATGGAACAATTCTAAAAATCTACGATGGGTTCGATGTTTCATCGCACCCTGACGAGGTGTTGGCAGATTTATCCTAAATAAATTTGCGGATAGATTGGAAAACGTCATTAAACATTTTTTCTGTTAAACGGCCCGTATTGGTATTGTACCTTGAACAGTGATAGCTATTTATAAGTAAAGGTAAGTTAGGAAGTTTATGCAACGCATTGTGTTTAAATTTCCACATCGAGACTTTTTGGTCTAGAGCACGCAAAACTGTGTTATGAGCGATGCCACCTAAGACCAAAATACATTTGAGGTTAGGCATGGCATCAATTTCGTTTTTAAGGAAAGGGCGACAGCCATTTACTTCACTACCGATGGGCTTGTTTTGAGGAGGTACACAACGCACTCCATTGGTGATGCGACAATCAAGTAATTCAAAATTATCATCAGCATGGTTTTCGTGGCTACCCATTGCAAAATTATAATTAAGCAAGGTGTCAAATAGTAAAACACCGGCGTAATCCCCCGTAAAAGGTCTCCCCGTCCGATTAGCCCCTCTTAAGCCAGGCGCCAAACCCACTATCAATAATTGTGAAGAAAGACTTCCGAATGGTGTTACCGGGGCATTATGCCAGTCTGAGAATTTCTTTTTATTTTCTTTCCGAAAACCAGAGAGACGTGGACAGATTTTACAATTTTGACTTGGTAGTTGTACCAATTTGATCATTACTCACATACTCAATGGATAAATAGCCTATATTAAATATAAACCCCATTTTTCGCATCACAGAGACGCGTTTGGAGCTACAAATTAATAAAATTAACTTTGTTACTATACAAATTATCATTTTAAACACATTTAAAATGGAAATAATAAACCTAATCTTTTTAAAAGTTCCGAAATATTTGTTCAAATTGATTGTTTTTCTTTTTGAGTTGCATTGATAGTGTCATTACAGGGTAAAAATTTCTGATAAAAACTTAAGTTTCATAACAATCCATAGGACAAACCTGATAGGGTGCTAATTGAAGGAATAGTTGCTTCGTTATGATATTTATTGGTATTGGAGGAAATCTCACCAGTCGGAAATTTGGTTCTTCATTGGAAGTTTTGCAATCGGCTCTTCAAGTCCTAGACTCGAACGATTGTAAAGTGGTTAGGTGCTCGCCGTGGTACAGAAGTGCACCCGTACCTTTAACTGATCAACCCGATTATTTGAACGCTGTTTTTGAAGTTACTACGGAGTTTTCGTCTGAAAAACTGTTAGCATTTCTTCACGAAATAGAGGACAAATTCGGTCGTATAAGAACCGTAAAGAATGCAAGCCGTCTCATTGATCTCGACTTGATTGCATACCACAACAAAGCCAATAGGCAAAAAGGGGACAGCGGACTGTGTTTGCCACATCCACGGTTAACTGAACGAAGCTTTGTTTTGTTGCCGCTTTTTGACTTAGCTCCAAATTGGATTCACCCCGTTAGCGGAAAACATATTTTGGAACTAATAAAAGAGCTACCTAAAAATCAACGCTGTGAAAGGGTGTGATTTAAGAAATTTTATAATAACAACAGAAATGCTTGCCATGTTGATGAATTAGCACATATATTGCCCGCCCATTTATATGGAAAACAGATTCTAGAAATTGCAAGGAGTATGACGCATGGCGCGGGTTACAGTAGAGGATTGTGTAGAAAGAATTCCCAATCGCTTTGAACTCGTTATAATGGCAGCCCAGAGGTCTCGTGAATTATCAGTGGGTAGCGAACTTACAGTTGAGCGCGATAATGACAAAAATCCTGTGGTGGCATTACGTGAAATTGCAGACGAAACCATAGAAACGTCGGAATTGGAGGAAGAGCTAATTTTAGGTCTTCAACATCATGGAGAAACTGATGACCCCGAGGAAGAGGCCGAAGAACTTCTTGCTATAGAAGAGGCACTGACTGCATCGGTAGAAGCAGAGTTATCGGCTTTAGCAGAGGAAGCTGATGCAAAAACACAGGCTGAAGTGATGTTTGAAGATGTTCCGGAAAAAGAGCTCAAGGGAGACTAGGCTCTTGCATCAATATATTAATGGACACGTGTTTTTCTTTTGAAATGGACAATAGAATTTGCGTTTCTAAATTTTAAAAACTGGCGGAGGTCAATATGATCCGTCAATATGAACTAGTCGACCGCGTTAAGTCCTATGATAATGCAATAAAGGAAGATGCGCTTAATCGTGCGTATGTATTTTCGATGGTCGCGCACGGTTCACAAAAACGAGCGTCAGGTGATCCATATTTTTCTCACCCGTTAGAGGTCGCAGGCATACTCACAGACTTGCGGTTAGATTCTGATACCATCATAACAGGCCTGCTCCATGATACTGTCGAAGATACTGTCGCGACAATTGATGAAATTCAGGCCCAATTTGGAGAATCTGTAGCTCGTTTGGTAGATGGTGTAACAAAGCTTTCCAAATTTGAGTTGCAGTCAGCCAACAAGCGCCAAGTAGAAAATTTTCGCAAATTATTAATGGCCACATCACGAGACATTCGTGTGTTGTTGGTCAAGTTGGCTGATCGGCTTCATAATATGCGTACACTGGAATTTATTGTCGACTCAAAAAAGAGGGACCGTATTGCCCGAGAAACTATGGATATTTACGTCCCTCTTGCGGAGAGGATTGGTATTCACGCTATAAAAAATGAACTCGAAGATTTAGCTTTTGCAGAGTTATACCCTGATGCACGCAATACTATATGTAAAAGACTGGAGTTTTTGAGAACTGAATCAATAGAAACTGGGGTCAAAGAGGAAATATCGATTGAATTAAATAATGCTTTGAAAAAATCGGGGTTAGTGGCGGAAATTTCAGGTCGAGAAAAAAAACCCTATTCAATTTGGCAAAAAATGCAGCGACAAAACGTAGAATTTGCTCAATTGTCGGATATTATGGCCTTCCGAGTAGTAATGAAAAATATCAGCCAGTGTTACCAAGCGTTAGGAACTATACACGGTAATTATTCCTGTGTCCCCGGCCGTTTTAAAGATTATATATCAACACCCAAGCGTAATGGTTATCAGTCTATTCATACAGTAATAATTGGACCCCATAAACGCCGCATAGAGGTACAAATTCGTACCAAAGAAATGGATGAAGCCGCTGAGTTGGGCGTGGCAGCGCATTGGCAATATAAGCATAAAAGTTCAGCGACTGAAAAAGAAATTTTTGAATATCGTTGGGTAAGAGAGCTTTTAGATATTCTTGAGCATGCCGACGACCCTGATGAATTTCTTGAAAATACCAAGCTTGACTTATTTCAAGAGCAGGTTTTTTGTTTTACACCGAAAGGTGAGTTAATAGCGTTACCTCGCGGTTCTACGCCCGTCGACTTTGGTTATGCTGTTCATTCAGAGGTTGGAGATTGCTGTGTAGGTGCTAAAATAAATGGCCGATTAGTACAGTTAAATACGAAATTGGATAATGGCGATCAGGTAGAAATTGTTACTTCTAAGCCAGGAATCCCATCTCCTGACTGGGAGAAGTTTGTTGTGACTGCTAAGGCGCGCTCAAGAATACGAAGGTTTGTAAAGACTAAGGAAAAAACGGAATATCAGCGGCTTGGCAAAGCGATGATTGAAAAGTCTTTCTCTAAATTTGGATTTAAATTTAGCGAAAACGCTTTAGAAATTATTGTTGCGAAGCTTAAACTTCAAAATTTGAATGAACTATATATTTCGGTCGGGCGCGGAAATTATACCGCAAATAGTATTGTGGAGTTTGTTTTAAATGGAGAATTTGAAGAAAACATTAATAAGGTGACTAGTAGTAATAGAGTTTATAGTTCTCTTGATAAAAATAATAGTTTGGCTGGTGCTATACCAATCCGTGGCCTTATTCCCGGGGTCGCGGTTCATTACTCGAATTGTTGTCATCCGCTACCGGGTGATAGAATAGTGGGAATCCAGACACTAGGAAAGGGCGTGGCTGTGCACACTATAGATTGCGCTAGTCTTGAAAGTTTCCACGAAATGCCGGAGCGTTGGGTAGATATTAGCTGGGATCTAGAGTCAACAGCAGACATGACACATACCGGACGTCTTAATCTTGTTGTTGCCAATCAAAGAGGAGGGCTCGCAAGTGTTGCTACTGTGGTAGCGAATGGGCAGGGTAACATTACAAATTTGAGAATTACAGGGCGTACAGTTACTTTAATGGAGATGTTACTTGATATTGAGGTTAGTGACAGTAAACATTTGAATGATATTATGGCGTCTCTCAGGGGGATTGCGGCTGTAAGTAAGGTATCGAGAGTTATTCAATAGAACAAAATCATTGGAGTATTGTCAAATGGGCGCAATTGATTCAGATGCACATGTTTTGGAAACATCAAAAACATGGGATTACCTTGAAGGAGAAGACAAACGCTTTACTCCGTACATTGTCACTCAAACTTACGGGCCCGAGTTGAAAGCCAATGATGGTCATAGTACTCAGCATAATTATTGGTTGGTAGGTAATCGTCCCATGGGTAAAGATCGTAATGTAGGCACTGAGATGTCTAGAGCGATCGCTGAAATGGAGGATATTCCTGGGCGACTAGCTCATATGGATGAGCTCGAGATTGATATTCAGATTCTTTACCCGACCCTATATCTGCGTCCGGTAACTGACGATATTAACGCGGACTTAGCGTTAACTAGGGCTTACAATAGATGGGTTGCTGATATAAGCCACCGATCTAATGGTAGGATGCGGTGGGTTGCTCTTCCCCCAATGCGGTCGCCAAATTTAATCAGGGAAGAATTGATATTCGCAAAAGAAAATAATGCCTGTGGCATTTTTTTGCGAGGTTTAGAATGTGACAGAGCGATAGGTGATCCGGTTTTTTATCCTTTGTGGGAAGTGGCATCGGAGCTTGATTTACCAATTTGCATGCATTCAGGTAATGGTAGTGTTTTCCATCATGATTTTTTCGAAACTGATACTTCCTTTACAAAATTTAAGCTTGCAGTTATCGGAGCATTCCACACGCTATTAGAAAAACAAATTCCTAAAAAGTTTCCTGCTGTACGGTGGGCTTTTATAGAGGTTAGCTCACAATGGGTGCCATACGTTTTGTGTGATTTAGAAGATCGTTTCCGGCGTAACGGCTGGGACTGGTATGAAAATCCGTTAAAAGAAAATAATATGTATGTCGCTTGTGAAAATACAGATCACCTAGATTATGTTATCAAATACGCTGGGGAGGATAATTTAGTTATTGGTACTGACTATGGGCATCATGATCCGTCTAGTGAGGTTTTGGCGGTTAAATTGCTAAGAGAAGACAGTCGCTTGGGCAAGGGTGTCGCTGACAAAATTCTCGAACAAAATCCCCGTGCGCTATATGGGATAAATTAGCCGTAAAAAATGGACAGTAATTATTTACGTTTAGGGGTTAACATTGATCACGTTGCTACCCTCCGTAACGCAAGAGGAGGGCGGTACCCTGACCCGGTAAGGGCGGCGGAGATAGCTCATAGAGCGGGCGCAGATGGCATTACTGCACATTTGCGGGAGGACCGACGTCATATAAATGACCGCGATATTGAGATGTTACGAAATGAGATTGAACTCCCGTTGAATCTTGAAATGGCACCAACCGAAGAAATGTTGAAAATTGCCCTAGAAGTTTTGCCAGATGCGGTATGCCTAGTCCCAGAGAAAAGAGAGGAAAGAACCACGGAAGGCGGACTGGAGATTAAAAATAATATTGCTAAATTGGAACCTTTTGTTAAACAACTCGGCGACGCTGGTATTAAATTATCATTATTTGTTGAACCAAACTTGGAACAGCTAGATTCATCAAAAAAATTGGGAGCACCGGTAGTAGAGCTTCATACTGGTTCGTTTTGTCTCACGAAGCCCGGTTCAATTGAACATGGCAAAACTTTTGAACAAATTGTTGCAGCGGCCTCGCACGCTAAAAAATTAGGGCTAGAATGCCATGCGGGCCATGGACTGGATTTCTCATCGGTAGGAATGGTCGCTTCTATCCCTTCAATCAAGGAACTTAATATCGGGCATTTTTTAATTGGAGAGGCTATCTTTGGGGGTTTGGAAAAATCTATTATTAGAATGCGTAATTTGATGAACAAAGCTCGATTGTAAATATATGATAATGAGTTCTTGAAATGATCCTAGGTATCGGAACTGATATAATTGATATTCGACGACTGGAAAGAGTTTTAGAGCGTTTTGAAGAAAGATTTTTAAACCGTATTTATACTGATCTTGAGCGGCAAAAATCGGAAAATAGAAAGAATAGAGTCGCTAGTTATGCGAAAAGGTTTGCTGCTAAAGAAGCATGTTCCAAGGCGTTGGGGACAGGTTTCAGACGAGGGGTCTTCTGGCGAGATATGGGTGTAATGAATCTTAAAAGCGGAAAGCCTACTATAGTATTGACGGGTGGAGCAGCACTAAGATTAGCTGATATAACACCCGCTGGCATGACTTCAAAAATTGATATCAGTATGACTGATGAACCTCCGATTGCAGAGGCCTTTGTCATAATTTCTGCTCGAAACAAATGAACTGGATAAATAATACAACATTCATTGACAGCATCGTTTCTAGATGTCTTTATCAAATCTAGTCGATTAAAAATTTGTTCCTGATCCCAATTTTTGACTTTGGAAAAAACATCACATGAAAAATTCAATTTGGGAGACTACCAAAACTATTATTTACGCGGTTTTAATTGCTTTGATTATTCGCACTGCAGCTTATGAGCCTTTTAATATACCGTCAGGGTCGATGATACCTACTTTGTTAATTGGCGATTATTTGTTTGTATCAAAATACTCCTATGGTTATAGCCGCCACTCATTCCCCCTAAGTGCCGGACCATTTACAGGTCGGGTTTTCTCTGCTTCTCCGCAACGGGGAGATGTCGCTGTTTTTAAATTACCGAGTGATAATAAAACCGATTATATAAAAAGAATTATAGGACTTCCAGGAGATAGAATTCAGCTAAAGTCTGGTTTCTTATACCTCAATAATAAGAGAGTTAAGCGGAAGGAATTAGAGCCTTTCCCAATGCAGAATGAAAATGGTAATTTTATTGCCGCTAAACGTTATGTCGAAACCCTGCCAAATGGCAAAAGCTACGAAATTATTGAAAAAAGTGGAAACATCGGTCCACTTGACAACACACCAGAATATCTGGTGCCCCAAGGGCATTATTTTGTGTTGGGTGATAATCGTGATAATTCCTTGGATAGCAGAATACCAAACCGACATGGAATAAATGGTGTAGGATTTATACCGGTCGAAAACCTTGTCGGTCGGGCGGAGTTAATATTCTTTTCAACAGATGGAACCGCTTCGCTTTTTGAGCCGTGGGGTTGGTACCAAGCGGCTAGATTTCAAAGGTTTTTTCAGGGTATTAAGTAGTGGTGAACGTTGGCTACTCATTAGTTAATTTTTGTCGTGAAATAGGTTATCACTTTGAAAATGAGTCTTTTTTAACGCAGGCCTTAACGCACGCGAGTTCCGTTTATGTATCAAAATTAGAGACATATGAAAGATTAGAATTCCTCGGCGATCGAGTGCTGGGCTTAGTAGTAAGTGAATTTTTAATGGGTAAGTATCCAAACGAAAATGAGGGCCAATTGTCCCGCCGTTTGAGCGCCCTTGTTGATCGTGAGAATTTAACCTCGGTCGCCGCCGATATGAAATTGGAAAACTATATTATTTACGGTGGTGGTGCTGAATTAAATGATTCTATGCAGGCGGATGTTGTGGAGGCAGTTTTTGGAGCAATTTATTGTGATGGTGGGTTAGAGCCCGCAAAAAAAGTCATAGAAAAATTCATCTGTCGTCTAAGTGATAATGCTCAAGTACCGCGAATAGATCCAAAAACCTCCTTACAGGAGTGGGCACAGGGAAAAAAAATGGGACTGCCTTCTTACAAGGAAATTGGAAAGGAGGGTCCAGACCATCAACCTATTTTTTTTATACAGGTGATGTTGGATGGTTTTGAGCCAAAAACTGCTCGGGGGTCTTCGAAGAGGGCTGCAGAACAGGCAGCCGCTTTGAAGCTACTTAATGATGTCACGGAAATTAGTGATGATTAGACGTGAGATAACTCGTTGTGGAATAGTGGCCCTGATTGGAGCTCCAAATTCTGGAAAATCAACCCTTATTAACCGTGTTGTGGGAAGTAAGGTGTCAATTGTGACCCATAAGGTTCAGACAACTCGTACTCGAGTTGTTGGTGTGTTAACAGAAGACAATAATCAAATCGTTTTTGTAGATACACCAGGTATTTTTACTCCAAATCGTCGGTTAGAGAAGGCAATGGTCTCAGCGGCTTGGGTTGAAGCTGCGGATGCAGACCAGGTTATTCTTATAATTGATTCAGAAAGGGGAATAGGAGAAGAAACCCAACTTATTATTAAGGGCATAAAAGACTCAAAGAAAAAAGTTTATGCAGCCCTAAATAAAATCGATCTAATACCTCGACCTCAACTTTTGGAATTAGCCGAAAATCTTAATTGGTCAAAGTGTTTTGAAGACATTTTTATGATTTCCGCGCTAAAAGGTGATGGCGTTAATGCTCTCCTGCTTACTTTGGGTGAATGCCTCCCAGATGGTCCTTGGCTATATCCCGAAGACCATCTTAGCGATATGAATGATCGTCTTTTTGCTGCGGAAATAACCCGTGAAAAATTGTTTTTAACCCTTCATCAGGAATTGCCCTATTCCCTGACGGTTGAAACAGATTCCTGGGAAGAACGACGAGATGGAAGTATAAAAATTAACCAGGTGATTTATGTTGAGAGGAAAGGGCACAAGGGAATTGTCTTGGGTAAAGGCGGACAGCAGGTGAAACGTGTGGGTGCCCAATCTCGTAAGGATCTTGAACAGCACTTTGGCCGGCGCATACATTTGTTTCTTTTCGTTAAAGTTCGAGAGCATTGGAGGGAGGACCCAGAACGTTATAGAGAAATGGGTTTAGAGTTTACGAGTTGAAAAATTCTTAGCTAGCGGCTGATATTGTCTTCGTGTAGAGATTTTCCCCCTTTAGACCCCTGATACTAATCGTTAACGCACCAGTTTTTGCGTTGATTTCTCCATGTCCAAAATAAATATAGCCGGCACTCGGAGGAAAATTTCCTTTAGGCGGACGGGGTGT
>CEUQ01111308.1_pt1 | contig 12771 bp, 7 predicted proteins | sample 361491 | NCBI WGS metagenome assembly CEUQ01 (sample SAMEA2622796, study PRJEB7988) | marine metagenome | biome: marine biome (ENVO:00000447); feature: marine epipelagic mixed layer (ENVO:xxxxxxxxx); material: "saline water (ENVO:00002010), including plankton (ENVO:xxxxxxxx)" | depth 120 m | reverse complement strand
CACTATGGGAGCGGGAGTTGAAATAGATTTATCCTCTTTAAACTTTTAGGAGTTGGAAGTAAGGATATAGGTTTCTTCAGTATGGTGCGATTTAATCGCCCATCGAAGACCGTAGGTGCATGGAGTAGGTTCCTTGCTTAATAGTTTCAGCCTACGCAGATGGTATATAACTATTTATTAGTTATATCCGGAAGAAGGTATTGAGCATTTGTTTGATACTGGGAGGATAGGAAGATGCCAATGCGCATTGATGACAAGAAAGTTGCTGTTGAAGGACTTCAAGAAATAGCCAATAAGGCTTTTTCTGCTGTTGCAGCTGATTATCATGGAACTTCAGTTTCTGAGTTGACTGCCTTAAGGAAGGAAGCAAGGGAATCGGAAGTTCATTTGAAAGTAATACGTAATACTTTGGCTAAAAAGGCTTTAAGTGATACTAAATTTTCTTGTTTTGAAGATCTATTAGTCGGCCCAACCATGTTGGCTTTCTCTTTAGGGGATCCAACTAGTGCGGCTAAACTAGTAAATAACTTCACAAAGGTAAATAAAAATTTTCAAGTCAAAGGTATATCTTTAGGAGATACCTTATTAGAGCTTTCTCAATTATCTGCTTTAGCAAATATGCCGAGTAGAGAACAAGCTCTATCTCAACTGGCTGGGATATTGAATGCACCTATGAATCAATTTGTATCTATTCTTAATCAAGTTCCTTCTACATTAGTTAGAACGTTGCAAGCGGTTAAGGAACAAAAAGAACAGGCAGAATCTTAATTATTAAATAAATTGGAGAATAATAATGGCATTAAGTAAAGAAGAAATTTTAGAAGCTATTTCTGAAATGAGTGTAATTGATATTGTTGATTTAATTTCAGCAATGGAAGAAAAATTTGGAGTTTCAGCTGCAGCACCTGTAGCTGCTGCTGCGCCTGCTGCAGGTGGAGGAGATGCAGGAGCTGAAGAAGCTGAAGATGACGCACCTGTTGATATTCATTTAAGTGATGTAGGTGATAAAAAAGTAGATGTTATAAAAGCTGTTAGAGCAATAACAGGATTAGGACTTAAAGATGCGAAGGCTTTAGTTGATGAAGCTCCTTCTGTAATAAAGGAAGGTGTGGATAAAGCTGAAGCGGAAGAGCATGCAAAAGCTCTTGAAGAAGCTGGAGCAAAGGCTGAACTAAAATAATTGGTTTTAATTTAAATAATAAAGAGGTTTTTATGAGTTTTTCTTATACTGAGAAGAAGAGGGTTAGAAGAAGTTTTGAAAAAATATCTAGTGTTATGGAGCTTCCTAATCTCCTAGCAACACAACTTAATTCTTATGATTCTTTTCTTCAAAGATATGTAGATAGCGATAAAAGGTTAAATGAAGGGCTACAACAAGTCTTAAATTCTATATTTCCTATTGAAAGTCACAATGGATTAGCAAGAATGGAATATTCTGGATATTCTTTAGGTAAGCCAGTTTTTAACGAAAGGGAATGTAAATTAAAAGGCATAACTTATGAAATCTCTTTACACATTCAATGTAACTTATTTTTTATTGATAAAGACTCTGGAAAATTAAACGAAGGTAAATCTCAGTCTGTTTACATGGGAACAGTCCCTTTAATGACAGAACATGGAACTTTTATTATAAATGGCACTGAAAGAGTTGTAGTTTCTCAATTGCATAGGTCACCCGGACTCTTTTTTGACCATGACAAAGGTAAAAGCCATTCATCAGGAAAGGTTCTATACGGAGCAAGAGTTATTCCTTACAGAGGTTCTTGGTTAGACTTTGAGTTTGATGCTAAAGACCTAGTTTACGTAAGAATAGATAGAAGAAGAAAATTACTCGCAACCATTTTATTAAAAGCACTTAAATTAACCAGTCAAGAAATTCTAGAAAAATTCTATGAAACTGAGATATATAAACTTAAGAAAAATGACATATATCAGCTACAAGTTATACCTAAGAGGTTAATGGGCAGAATTTCTCCTATAGATATAGAGTTGAAAGGAGAATTGTTGGTCAGAAAAGGAGATAGACTTAGTGCAAGGCATATTAGAAAAATAGAAAGCGTAAAACTGAAAACCTTAGATTTACCCAAAGAAGCTTTATATGGACAGGTTATAGCTAAAGACTTACTGGATAAAAAAACAGGAGAAATAGTCTTAGAAGCTAATACTGTGGTTGATGAAGATATTTTTGAGCTGATAGAAAGTTTGCAATTATCAGAATTAGAAATGCTCTATATTAATGATATTGAATCAGGCCCTTATATAGCTGATACTCTTAGAGCTGATAGTACAACAAATGAAATTGAGGCATTAGTAGAAATTTATAGAATGATGAGGCCTGGAGAGCCTCCTACAAAGGAAGCTGCAACAACTTTGTTCACTAACTTATTCTTTAATCCAGAAAGGTATGATTTGTCTGCAGTTGGCAGAATGAAGTTTAATAAAAGACTTGGATTGGAATCGCTAGAAGGAAGCAATATTCTAGACGACGAAGATATTCTAAATACACTTAAAACCTTAGTATCAATCAGAAATGGGAAAGGAACTGTAGACGACATCGATCATCTTGGTAACAGGAGAATAAGGTCTGTTGGTGAAATGGTTTCTAATCAATATAGAATTGGATTAGTCAGAGTAGAAAGAGCTGTAAGAGAAAGGTTAGCTACTGCAGAAGCGGATAACCTTGGTCCCCAAGATCTAATTAATGCTAAACCAGTTTCAGCAGCTGTAAAAGAATTCTTTGGTTCTAGTCAACTTTCCCAATTCATGGATCAAAACAACCCTCTTTCTGAAATAACTCACAAAAGAAGAATTTCAGCATTAGGACCAGGCGGCCTTACTAGGGAAAGAGCTGGGTTCGAAGTTCGAGATGTGCATCCAACACATTATGGAAGAGTATGTCCTATAGAAACGCCAGAAGGACCTAATATTGGTTTAATTAACAATTTAGCTGCTTACGCTAGAACCAATGAATACGGGTTTCTTGAGAGTCCTTTTAGGAAAGCTGAAAACGGAAAGGTTTCTGATAATTTTCATTATTTATCTGCAATAGAAGAAGGTGACTTCGTTATTGCCCAAGCTAGTGCTTTATTGGATTCGAATAATAAGTTTACTGAAGAACTAGTTCCTGTTAGGTTTAAAAATGAGTTCTCTTTTATGCCTCCTGAAAGAGTCGATTTCATGGATGTTTCTCCTCAGCAAGCTTTCTCTATTGCAGCTTCCTTAATCCCTTTCTTGGAACATGATGATGCAAATAGGGCATTAATGGGATCTAATATGATGAAGCAAGCTGTTCCAACCTTGCAGTCAGATAAACCTCTTGTTGGGACAGGAGTGGAGAGACTCGTAGCAAAGGATTCGGGCTCTTGTGTAATTGCAAGAAGAGGGGGGTCAGTAGAAAATATAGATGCTAGCAGGATAGTTGTTAGAGTGAATGAAAAAGAAATTAAGGCGGGTGATTCAGGAGTAGATATTTATAATCTTATTAAATACACAAGATCTAATCAAAATACATGTATTAATCAAAGACCTATTGTTTCTATAGGAGACAAGATTAGTAAGAATGATATCTTGGCAGACGGACCTTCTGTAGATTTAGGAGAATTGTCATTAGGACAGAATGTCAGAATCGCTTTCATGCCTTGGCATGGATATAATTTTGAAGATTCTATTCTTATTTCAGATAGATTAGTTAGAGATGATAAATTTACTAGTATTCATATACAAGAACTTACATGTGTTGCTAGAGATACTAAACTAGGACCAGAAGAAATATCAGCTGATATACCTAATGTCGGTGAAAGTGCCCTGTCAAAGTTAGATGAATTTGGAATAGTGTATATAGGTGCTGAAGTTAAAGCAGGTGATATCCTGGTAGGCAAGGTAACACCTAAAGGTGAGACGCAACTAAGTCCTGAAGAAAAACTTCTAAGAGCTATCTTTGGGGAAAAGGCTTCAGATGTTAAAGATAGTTCCTTAAGAGTTTCCTCAGGTGCTGATGGAACAGTTATAGATGTACATGTCTTTACAAGAGACGGTATAGAGAAGGATGGAAGAGCAGAATCTATAGAAGAATCTGAGTTAGCGGAAATCCAGAAAGATATAGATGATGAATTAAAGATACTAGAACAAGCTGCATTCTCTAGACTGCACAATCTTTTAGTAGGGAAGAAAGTGGTTTCAGGAAAAGGATTGAAAAAAGGCTCAACTATAAAGGCCAGTGACCTTGAAGGTCTTGATAGAGATGGTTTGTTTAAAGTCAGAGTCAATAATGAAAATACTAATAAACAGATTGAAAATATAGCAAATAGTCTCAAGGAATATAAAGAAGATTTAGAGGTGACTTTTGACAGCAGAAAGTCAAAAGTAACTGGAGGTGATGACCTAGCTCCAGGAGTATTAAAGATTGTAAAAGTATACTTGGCAATAAAAAGAAGGATACAACCAGGCGATAAATTAGCTGGTAGACATGGTAATAAAGGAGTGATTTCGGTAATTATGCCTGAAGAAGATATGCCATATGATCAAAATGGAGAACCTGTAGATATTGTTTTAAATCCATTAGGAGTTCCTTCTAGAATGAACGTAGGGCAAGTTCTAGAGACGCATCTAGGTTGGGCCGCTAAAGAGTTAGGAACCAAGATAGGAGAAATGATAGATAACAAAGCTCAAACATCTGATTTAAAGAAGTTTTTATCTGAAATATATGAAAAGAATGGCTCACAAGATTTAGGCTCTCTAAAAGATGCTGAAATTCTTGAATTGGCAGAAAATTTAAGACACGGAGTTCCAATGGCAACACCAGTCTTTGATGGAGCAAAGGAAACCGAAGTTAAGTCTATGCTTGAATTAGCAGGATTGCCAGTAAGCGGGCAAACTCAATTATATGATGGAAGGACTGGGGAAAAGTTTGATAGACAAACTACTATTGGATATATGTATATATTGAAATTAAATCACTTAATTGAAGATAAAATGCATGCAAGATCAACAGGCAGTTATAGTCTTGTAACTCAACAGCCTCTAGGAGGAAAAGCTCAATTTGGAGGACAAAGGTTTGGTGAGATGGAGGTATGGGCATTAGAAGCGTATGGAGCAGCCCACACTCTCCAAGAAATGTTAACAGTTAAATCTGATGATGTAGCTGGAAGAACCAAAGTTTATAAGAATCTAGTTGATGGTAATTTTGAGATGGAGACTGGTGTGCCAGAATCATTTAATGTTCTTACTAAAGAAATTAGATCTCTAGGAATAGATATTGATTTAGAGCAAATAGATTAGGAGTATAAGTTGAAAGATTTAGAAGATTTATTAAAAACCCAAGGTCATGGAGTTGAATACAATGCGATTAGAGCAGGTTTGGCATCTCCTCAACAAATAAGATCTTGGTCTTATGGTGAAGTAAAGAAACCAGAAACTATCAACTATAGAACTTTCAAACCTGAAAGAGATGGACTGTTTTGTTCAAAAATCTTTGGGCCTATAAAAGACTATGAATGTGTTTGCGGAAAATACAAAAGAATGAAGCACCGAGGTGTTGTTTGTGAAAAATGTGGAGTTGAAGTTACTTTGTCTAAAGTTCGAAGAGAAAGAATGGGCCATATAGAATTAGCTGCTCCAGTAGCCCATATATGGTTTTTAAAGTCTTTACCTTCTCGTTTAGCTTTAGCTTTAGATCTAACTTTGAAAGATTTAGAAAGAGTTCTTTATTTTGAATCGTTTATTGTTATTGAACCAGGCATGACAGACCTAGAAGTTGGCCAACTTTTAACAGATGAAGAATATTACGAAGCATTGGAGACCTGGGGTGATGAATTTGAAGCGGGTATGGGGGCAGAATCTATTCAAACCCTTCTTAAGGATTTAGATCTAGAATCTTCTATAAAGGACATTCAGGATGAAATGCCACTAACCAAGTCTGAAGCTAAATTGAAGAAGTTCGCAAAAAGACTAAAGCTTCTTAAGTCATTTAATGAATCAGGCAATAGACCTGAATGGATGGTTCTGGAAGTTTTGCCAATCTTACCCCCAGATTTAAGACCTTTAGTGCCTCTTGAAGGAGGAAGGTTTGCTACTTCGGATTTAAATGATCTCTATAGGCGTGTTATTAATAGAAATAATAGACTTAAGAGACTCCTGGATCTAAATGCTCCTGACATAATAACCAGGAATGAAAAAAGAATGTTACAAGAGTCAGTAGATGCTCTTTTAGATAATGGAAGAAGAGGAAGAGCGGTTACAGGATCAAATAAGAGACCTTTAAAATCATTGGCAGATATGATCAAAGGCAAGCAAGGTAGATTTAGACAAAATCTATTAGGTAAAAGAGTTGATTACTCAGGAAGGTCTGTGATTGTAGTTGGACCTACGTTAAAACTACATCAATGTGGTTTACCAAAGAAGATGGCTTTAGAGCTTTTCAAGCCATTTGTTTTTGGAAGGTTACAGCAACTTGAATTAGCAAATACTATCAAGCTTGCAAAGCGAATGGTAGAAAGAGAAGAGCCAGAAGTTTGGGATATATTAGATGAAGTAATCAGGGAACATCCTGTAATGCTTAACAGAGCTCCTACTTTACATAGGCTTGGGATTCAAGCCTTTGAACCAGTTTTAGTTGAAGGAAAAGCGATCCAACTCCATCCTTTGGTATGCAAAGCGTACAATGCAGATTTTGATGGGGACCAGATGGCAGTTCATGTACCTCTTACTTTGGAAGCTCAATTAGAGTGCAGAGCTTTAATGATGTCTACTAATAATATTCTTTCTCCTTCTAACGGTAAACCCATAATAGATCCTTCGCAAGATGTGGTCTTAGGTTTGTATTACATGTCTAGAGAAAAAGTTAATGATCTAGGAGAGGGAAGGATTATGTCTTCACCTGATGAGGTTAATAGGGCTTATTACTCAGGTGTAGTTGGTCTTCAGGCTAGAATAAAAGTTCGATTGAAGCCCAATAAGTTAGATGATGAACCAGCGGAAATAGTTGAGACTACAACAGGTAGAACTCTACTTTATGAGCTATTGCCTGCCGGCATGCCATTTGATTCAGTAAACAGAACTTTAGACAGTAAATCTATTTCAACATTGATTGATGATTGTTATAGAAAAGCAGGCCTCAAGAGGACTGTTATCTTTGCTGATAGATTGATGTACATGGGTTACGAGTTTTCTACTAAATCAGGTTCTTCTATTGGTATAGATGATTTTGTTATACCTGAAGATAAAGAAAGAATAGTTTCTGAAGCTGAGAAAGAAGTTAAAGATATTGAGTCTCAATTTGCTTCAGGATTGGTTACAAAAGGAGAAAAATATAATAAAGCCATTGATATTTGGACAAGAGCTAATGAAATGATTGCAAAATCAATGATGGATAATATTTCAAAAGAAGAAATTGAAGAATCTGACGGCTCCAAAGTTCTATCAGATTCATTTAACTCAGTTTTTATGTATGCAGATTCTGGATCTAGAGGGTCTCCGGCGCAGATTAGGCAGTTAGCCGGTATGAGAGGGCTTTTAGCGAAGCCAGATGGGTCTATAATCGAGACTCCTGTAACTTCAAATTTTAGAGAAGGACTTACTGCACAAGAATATTTCATATCTACTCACGGGGCTAGAAAAGGCCTTGCTGATACAGCTCTTAAGACGGCTAATTCAGGTTACTTAACTAGACGGTTAGTTGATGTAGCCCAAGATATGGTGGTCAGCGAAGAAGATTGTAAAACTTCCGCAGGCATTTTAATGAAACCAATTATTGATGGAGGTCAAGTTTTAGTACCTCTTGGAGATAGGGTTCTTGGAAGAACAGTTGCTGAGGATGTGAAATCTGCAGATGAAAAAGATGTTTTACTCAAAGCCGGTACACTTCTAGATGAAGATATTGTTGATTCTTTGGAGGATAAAAATATTTATGAGATAAAAGTTAGGTCTGCAATTTATTGTGAAACTATACATGGAGTATGTTCACAATGTTACGGTAGAGATTTAGGTAGAGGACATAAGGTAGATATTGGAGAATCAGTTGGTATTGTAGCCGCTCAATCTATTGGTGAACCTGGAACTCAATTGACCATGAGAACTTTCCATATAGGTGGAGCAGCATCTGGAACTTCTGCTGAAGATAATATAGAGACTAACTTTTCTGGAACTGTCATTTACGATACAAGAACAGTAAAGAAGAAAGATGGAACGTATATATCATTAGCCCAGTCCTCTGAGATAAATGTAATGGATGAAAATGGCAGAGTTGTAGAAAGTCACAAAGTTCCATACGGGACCTTATTAAACTTTGCTTCTAATGCGAAAGTAAGTGCTGGAGATATAATTGCTAAATGGGATCCTTTAACGAGACCGGTAATAGCTGAAGTTGCTGGAAAAGCTAAGTTTGTAGATATTGAAGATGGAATTACTGCAAGAGTAAAGCAGGATAACCTAACAGGTTTAAGCAATATTGAGATAATTGATGCTATTGAACGACCTAAGGGAGAAGCTCAAGAAAAGAGACCAGCAATACATATTGTAGATGGAAGAGGTAAAGATAAAACCTTACCTGACTCAGATGCACCTGCAATTTATACATTACCAGGTAATGCATTCTTGCAATTAAATGATAGTCAAGAAATAGAGGTTGGATCTGTAATAGCTAGAATTTCTCAAGAATCGGCTAAGACTAAGGATATAACTGGTGGATTGCCAAGGGTTGCTGATTTGTTTGAAGCAAGAAAACCTAAGGAGCCAGCAATTCTTGCCCAAGCAACAGGTCTTGTTTCTTGGGGAAAGCCAACAAAAGGTAAAGATAGATTAATTATTACAGATGAGAATGGTACAGAACATGCGACATTAATACTCAAAACACGACATATAAATGTTTTTGAAGGAGAAAGGGTGGAAAAAGGAGATATTGTTTCTGATGGTGCTATGAGCCCTCATGATATTCTTGCTTTAAGAGGTCTGGAAGAACTTACTGATTACATTGTAAATGGAATTCAAGAAGTATACAGGCTCCAAGGAGTTAGCATTAATGATAAACATATAGAGGTTATTTTGAATCAGATGCTTAGAAAGGTTGTTATAACAGAGCCAGGAGATTCAGATTTTATTCTTGGAGAACAAGCTGAATTTTCAAGAGTGAGGGAAGCCAATCTTTCTTTGCGTGAAGCAAAAAAAGCTGAAATTCAATTTGATAGAATTCTATTAGGTATTACGAAAGCATCTCTTGCAACAGAATCATTTATATCAGCTGCTTCGTTCCAAGAAACAACAAGAGTCTTAACTGAAGCAGCTACAACAGGTAGAGTAGATCATTTAAGAGGGCTAAAAGAAAATGTTGTAGTTGGAAGATTAATACCAGCTGGTTCTGGTCTGGCCAAATTACATTCTGAAGTTGAGAATGTAGAAGAAGAATTTGAGATTGATCTTGAGAAGGCACTAAGCGAAGCTTTGAATGAAGAAGAGTAATACGTTGACGACACTTTAATGTCCTTTTACAATTCGCGACTTTTATATAAAGATAGATAATGGCAACAGTAAATCAGTTAGTTAGAAAACCAAGGAAAAGGAAGGTTATAAAGACAGATGTTCCTGCTTTAAAAGGATCTCCTCAAAGAAGAGGAGTATGCACTAGGGTTTATACTACAACTCCAAAAAAGCCTAATTCTGCTTTACGAAAGGTTTGTAAGGTAAGGCTTACTTCTGGTTTTGAAGTAATTTCTTACATAGGTGGAGAGGGGCATAACCTGCAAGAGCACTCAGTAGTCTTAATTAGAGGCGGAAGAGTAAAAGATTTACCAGGAGTAAGGTACCACACTGTAAGAGGTACATTGGATACTGCCGGAGTTGATGACAGAAAACAAAGACGTTCAAAGTATGGTGCGAAAAAACCCAAATAATTATGTCTAGAAGAAAAGCAGCCCCAAAAAGAAAAATATTACCTGATCCAAAGTTTGGCAATCTTAAGGTAGCAAAATTTATGAATCAGATTATGACTCATGGAAAAAAATCTGTAGCAGAAAAAATAATTTACGGAGCTTTTGATGAAATTTCTAAGAAATCAGATCTAGAGCCTATCGAAGTCTTTGAAAAAGCGTTAGAAGAAGTAGGTCCCATGGTAGAGGTTAAGGCTAGGAGAGTAGGTGGAGCAACTTATCAAATACCGATGGAAGTCAGGCCAGCTAGAAGAAGCGCCTTAGCTATGAGATGGATAGCAACTTATGCAAAATCAAGATCAGAGAAAAATATGACCTTAAAACTTGCTAACGAACTTATAGAGGCTTCTGAAGGACGCGGAGAAGCCGTTAAAAAGAAAGAAGATACTCACAGAATGGCTGAAGCAAATAGAGCTTTTTCTCATTTTAGATTTTAACAACCCTAAATAACTAGAATTATGGCCAGAACTACTCCGTTAGAACTGTATAGAAATATTGGTATTTGTGCTCACGTAGATGCAGGAAAGACTACTACAACTGAAAGGGTTCTTTTCTACACTGGGATATCTCATAAAATTGGCGAAGTTCATGATGGAGCAGCTGTTATGGATTGGATGGAACAAGAGCAGGAAAGAGGAATTACTATTACTTCAGCAGCTACAACCTGTTTTTGGGAGGGTACGGCAAAGCAATATAAACAACACAGATTTAATATTATTGACACACCAGGTCACGTAGATTTTACAATTGAAGTAGAAAGGTCTTTACGAGTCTTAGACGGTGCTGTTGTTGTTTTTTGTGGAAGTTCTGGAGTTGAACCTCAATCAGAAACTGTATGGAGGCAAGCGAATAGATACGAAGTACCTAGAATTGCTTTTATCAACAAAATGGATAGGGCTGGAGCTGATTTCCTTAGGGTGGTTGATCAAATGAAATCTAGGCTAGGTGCTAATCCTATTCCTATTCAATTAGCTATTGGTGCGGAAGATGATTTTAAAGGTGTTGTTGATCTTATAAAGATGAAAGCCATATATTGGGATGGAGATGATATGGGAACTACTTTTGAATTAAAAGAAATCCCTGAAGAAATGATGACCGCTGCTAATGAATGGCGTGAAAAAATGGTAGAGTCCGCAGCTGAATCCAATGAAGAAATTATGGATAAATACCTAGAAGAAGGAGATTTATCTGAAGAAGATATAATAAAAGGATTAAGAGAAAGAACATTAAATAATGAGATAGTTCCATGTCTTTGTGGGTCTGCTTTTAAAAATAAAGGCGTTCAAACGATGTTAGATGCGGTTGTAGATTATCTTCCAGCTCCAAATGAAGTGAAAGCTGTAACGGGTGTCTTAGAAAATGAAGAAGAAGGATCAAGGGAGTCTGATGATGAAGCTCCTTTTGCTGGAATAGCATTTAAAATTGCTACGGATCCATTTGTAGGCTCATTAACTTTCGTTAGGGTGTATTCTGGAACATTGAATACAGGCGATTCAGTTTTCCTACCTATAAAAGGTAAAAAAGAAAGGGTAGGGCGAATGCTACAGATGCATTCAAATAAAAGAGAAGAGATTTCAGAAGCAAGGGCAGGAGATATCTGTGCTGTTATAGGACTAAAAGACGCAATAACAGGCGAAACTTTATGTGATGAAAAGAATAAGATAACTTTAGAGCAAATGAACTTCCCTGAACCAGTGATTTCGGTTGCTGTAGAGCCAAAGACCAAAGAGGACCAAGAAAAGATGGGAATAGCCCTAGGAAGGTTAGCTCAAGAGGATCCTTCTTTTAGAATGAGAACTGATGAAGAGTCAGGCCAAACTATTATTTCAGGTATGGGCGAGCTACACCTTGACGTTCTTGTGGACAGAATGAGAAGAGAATTTAATGTTGAAGCTAATATGGGAAAACCCCAAGTGGCTTATAGAGAAACTATCAAGAAACAGGTTGAGCAAGAATCTAAGTTTGTTAGACAGTCTGGTGGAAGAGGTCAGTATGGCCACGTATACTTAAGAATCGAACCTCTTATTAATGCTGAAGACAGTGATGAGACTTATGAGTTTGTAAATGAAATAGTTGGAGGGGCAATTCCTAGAGAATTTATACCTGCAGTAGATAAAGGATGCAGAGAACAAATGGAAGCAGGTGTAATAGCAGGCTACCCCCTTGTTAATGTTAAAGTTTCTTTGTATGACGGTTCTTTCCATGACGTTGATTCTAGTGAAGTAGCTTTTAAGGTTGCGGGATCAACTGCCCTTAAAGAAGGAGCTCAAAAAGCTGATCCTGTAATTTTAGAGCCAGTTATGAGCTTAGAAGTGGTTACTCCTGAAGAATATATGGGTGATGTAGTAGGAGACCTTAATAGACGAAGAGGAATAATTCATGGCATGGAAGATGGACCCTCAGGGAAGATAGTTTCAGGGGAAGTCCCTTTAGCTGAAATGTTTGGATATGCTACTGATCTTAGGTCTTCTTCTCAGGGTAGAGCAACATTTACGATGGAGCCATTAAAGTATGCAGAAGTACCTTCTAACGTTGCTGAAGTGATCGTTAATAAAAACGACTAATCTTTTAACTTAGAAATTCTTTAGAACCCCTTTTATTAAAGGTTTTTTTGCACTTTTTTGTTGACACATGAAGGTCACAAAATTAGAATTGCCGCTCGTTTTGTTTTAGGGGCCTTGATCTAGATTTTTTATAGGTATAAGGCGGTTTTTTATTAATAAATCAACCTACACCGTAGGGGGGTTTTTTTTACGCTATTTATTTGAAGAAATAATTAGAAGATATATGCAAGATCAAAGCATCAGAATAAGGCTTAAAGCCTTTGACCATAAGCTTATTGACCGTTCTGCTA
>CEUQ01025099.1_pt1 | contig 12791 bp, 10 predicted proteins | sample 361491 | NCBI WGS metagenome assembly CEUQ01 (sample SAMEA2622796, study PRJEB7988) | marine metagenome | biome: marine biome (ENVO:00000447); feature: marine epipelagic mixed layer (ENVO:xxxxxxxxx); material: "saline water (ENVO:00002010), including plankton (ENVO:xxxxxxxx)" | depth 120 m | reverse complement strand
TGAGGTCGATAAAATAGGACGTTTTGTTGCTTTGATTCCAGCTGCTCAATCTCTTGGTAATACTATAGGTGCCCCCATTAATGGCTTAGTTTTGGAACTTTCAGGAGTCAATGAAATGCTAATACTTACAATGTTGGTATTTATTCTTGGTGCTATTGTATTTACGTATGTGGATCGCAAGAATATCATATCAGCTCGTCAATAATGCTGTTTGTTCAAATAAGGAGAACCTATGAGTAAAGAGAAAGTTACAATAAATGAAAATGAAGCAATTGAATTGTTGGCTTATATTTTAACCAGCTCGGAAGGCCTAATGGAGGAACCACCTCATTACGCAATACTAAGAATGGTCTCAATTGCCGACCGCATGGCTGGGATGTGGGCACCGAGAGCTAGCGGAGATTTAGCAAAATATCTTGATGACCTTAATAAGAGAATGCCCGTAGAATCTGCAGCCACACAAGGAGATGATATTGAATCGTTTGAAAAGTATTTAGAAGCAAAAATTGGTGAATTAGCGAATATCGTAAAAGACAGAGATTTTGAGGATCAAGATCATGGCTCTTGAAACACTGGAAGCCATCCGGACACGGCGTGTTGCCAAATACTACGATCAGAATAAGTCAGTATCTGACGACTTATTATGGACTATTCTGGAAGCAGCAAGGTGGGCTCCAACTGGAGGCAATGAGCGAGTGCATCATTTTATCTGTTTAACCGAGAAATCATTGATTAAAAAAATAAAGTTATTTTTTCCTGGAATGGTAGCTGGGACTCCATCTGCATTGATTTTTATATGTATCAACTGGAACCTTGTCTTGGATAATATGAAAAAAAGGCACCCTGAAGTCAGTTATGATGTCGGACATTATTCACAAAATATGCTTCTTGCAGCCCATGCTTTAGGGTTGGTAGCCGGACCGATGTCTTCCTTTAGTAAAGAAGCAATATGCATATTATTGAATACACCCGATGGAATTGATCCCCGCTTTTGTATTGGAATCGGCCATCCTGCTAAACCACCTGCACACATGCCCTCCTGGCCAAAGAAAAAATTGAAAGTCGAAAGCCTTGTCCAATGGGGGCCTTACTAAGATGGCACTTACAATAATTGAAAACGCATGTGTATTTGATGGCTTTCATGACGAATTATCAGAAGGTCAAAACCTAGTCATCGAAAATGACATCATTCGAGAAATATCAAGTGAACCAGTAAAGAGTCAGTCTGGCACAAGGATAGATGTAAAGGGAGGTACAGTTATGCCAGGCTTGATCGACGCCCATGTGCATGTCACGGACTGGAACGCATCTCCAGCTGAACTAATTGATCAGCCCAGCAGTTTAACAACCCTATTTGCTGCAAGAAATCTTAAAAAGATGCTGTATCGTGGATTTACCACTGTCAGGGATGCTTGCGGCGCAGATTTTGGTTTAGCAGCAGCGGTTGACCAAGGGATAATCGAATCACCTCGCCTCTTTTTTGTTGGTCAAGCCCTCAGTCCAACTGGTGGTCATGGAGATTTTCGTAATCCTGGAAATGACAGCATGCAAGATTTATGTAGCTGTTCAGAACGAGGTCTGAGCCAGATTGTCGACGGCGAAATTGAAGTTAGAAGAGCAGCCCGCAATGAACTCCGAAAAGGTGCACATGCTGTAAAAATTATGGCATCAGGTGGCGTGGCTTCGCCAACGGATCCAATTACAAATCTTCAGTTCTCAGAAGCAGAGATTATTGCAGTTGTGGAGGAAGCAGAGTTTTGGGGTCGTTATGTTATGGCACATGCCTACACAGTTGAAGCAATTAAGCGGTGTTTGGAATTTGGTGTACGCTCAATCGAACATGGCAATCTGATCGATTATGAAACAGCTAAACTGGCTAATGATAGCAGCGCCTTTGTGGTTCCAACGCTAGTCACTTATCAGGCAATGTATGAACGCGGCGCTGATATCGGTCTACCAAAACACAGTATTGATAAGTTAAATGATGTTAGAGATGCTGGATTACGCAGCCTTGAATATTTGAAGGCAGCAGGAACAAAAACTGGTTTTGGTACTGATCTTTTCGGTGATTTGCAATCGGAGCAATTGCGTGAACTAATGATTCGTGCCGAAGTAGATTCCAATGTGGATGTGCTTCGATCTGCTACATCGATCAATGCTGAGCTTCTGGGAATGGATGGCAAGCTCGGTTGCATCAAAGCAGGTGCGTTTGCCGATCTTCTTGTGATTGATGGTAACCCTCTTGAGGACTTGATGCTGCTACAAAAAGAAAGTCAGCATATCACTCACATCATGAAAGCTGGCAAACTGCATGTTGATAATTCGTCTTGAAACTTAGAATAATCTCAATCATTGTTCTTGGAACAGTCGTTAATTTCTGGGTAGCGCTTTCACCCTCTATTCTAGGTGCTTTGGTTGATTATCAAGGTTTGAACATTGATGCTGCTGGTCGACTTATTTCCTATAATCTTATGGGCACCACTGTATCATCGGTTCTCGCAATTTATATAGTACACAGGCCATGGGCTAATCTACAACTAATGATGCTCGCATGTGTTTTTATAGTAATAATCACAAGCGGCGCTTCAGTATGGTTTGAAGGAGATTATACTGCACTTAGTGTTGTTCGATTCATTAACGGATTGGGTGCTGGTCTTGGGTTTACAGTTTCCACTGTTGCAGCCATTGGCACGCCAAATTTAACAAGAACTTATGCAATTCTCTATGGGTCGGCCTTCCTAGTGGGTGGTATTGGATTAGCATTATTGCCCTATGTCTATGAGTTTTCTGGGATTGAGGGTGTTTCCTATGGGATAGGTCTGGTCAATCTGTTGGCGTGTGGATTACTGCCGTTTTTTCCAAAAAAAATCTCACAAGAAAAAAATATTGCTGAAAAATCATGGTTGCAGTTGGATCGTGCTTTTATTCTGATGTCGGGCCTAGTATTTGGGGCATTGTTTCTGCACTATCTATTCAATAGTGGTATCTGGACATATTTCGAACGTCTGGGAGTTGCCTCAGGAATGTCTGTCAAAACTACCGGTGCTATACTTGGTTCAAGTACGTTGGCTGCAATCCTTGGGATGATAGTTGCATCAATCCTTGGTAACAGATTGGGATATTTACGACCTATTTATATGGGAACAGCCACCATTGCCATTGCGACTCTATCTTTGTTATATTCGTCCTCGGAGCTTGTATTTGCTATAGGTACGAGCCTCTTCAATGTAAGCATTACCTTCGTAACTCCTTACTTTATTGCAATTTTGGCAAATCTTATACCAAATGGTATTGGAGTTTCAATAGCAAATGTAGTGACAATGGCAGGATACACGGCAGGCCCATTTATTGTATCCTTTATGGTTGCAAGTAATGATTTTCAGCTATCAATTTTGGTGACAGCATCAGGTTTTATAGTTGTATATGCAATGATTATATTATTTTCTCGCATACTGAGAAGAGAACCAACCGGGTACATAAAGTTAAAGAAGCATTGCCAAGTCAGATAATAAGAAGCGATAGTGTTTTTTCAATTATGGTCATATGAAGTAAGCATCATAAAAAAAATAATTAAATTAGAAAATAACCAAGATAATATTAAATTAATAGAATAAGGAAAGAATTTTAGTTTCATCAGTAATTAGGGGATATCAATGTCAGAAACCACCGATGTAAGCACAGCATTAAAACCAGAATTTCTTATTGTTGTTGATAAGATCTACCGAGATATGTGTAACCTCCAACCAGGGACTAAGGTTTTAATTATTGCCGATTCCCGTACTCCACGGCATGTTGTGTCAGCATTTATGGGCGCTGCAATGGCAATGGGTGCTGATGTCTCGGTATCAGAAAATCCAATGCCACCACCACCAACTCTACAACCTGGTTATGAATGGAATTCAATGGTCAAGGCTGCGTGCAAAGAAGCCGAACTGATCATTGATTTGGCGGTTGGTTATGCAGACTTTCTAGCAGAAGCTGTTGAGAGAGGCGCTCGTATTATGAGTCCTGGAGATGGGACGGGCGGCCATCATATTGAAGACACATTAATTCGAACTATGTTGGCAGCTGACATACATGAGCTTCGAAAAGAAGCAATTACCATTGGCAATATGTTTACTGATGCAAGTACTTTAAGAATGGTATCGGAAGAAGGTACTGATTTTGAATTAGATATCAGTGATCTTGAAGGTGTTTCATCAGACGAGTTTATATGGGATCCGGATAAAAAGAAAATGACTGGCACGTGGGCCGCATTACCACCTGCAGCTCCAGGCATCGTAATTCCCAAAGGTCGAGGCAATGGGGTCATGGCAGTTGATGGGTTTTTGTTATATGAGCCAGCTTATGATCATGAAAAACCTACCGGTCCTGTATTTTTGACATTCAAGGACGGCAAAATTATTGATGTAAAAGGTGAGCCTTTGTTCGCAGGAAGACTCAAACAATGGTTCAAAGAGCAGCCTGATGATTCTGCAGAGTACGGTCCTGTCCACTTGAATTTAGGATTAAATTCTAGAGCAATGCTGACACAACACCCTGAATTTGAAAAGTTGCGTGGCACCATTTGTTGCGGTATAGGCGACAGTAGTTTGCTAACTAGAATGTGGCAGGGCTCAAAACTTGAACCCAACATTTCGCATATGCACTGGGATATTTTGTTGATGAGACCAACTTTGTACCTTGATGATCATCTAATTTGTGAGAATGGCTTCATCCAATGAAATCAATACTTAATTACTAAGCCTCTATAACTCAAAGCATTAAAGACTTTTTCAAAGCAGTTGACAGCTCCTAGTTTGTTTATTTGGGGAAGTTTGCCATTAACAATTATCACATGTTGAATTATTTGGTGAGTCCAGAAATGTCGGCCAGGGCATTAGCCCGGCGTTTGCCGGTGTTTTTCTCGACCAGAGATAAGCAGCTCTGTGTTCAACGTCAGGACAGGTTCTAGCTTGATCAATTTTCCCACCTGTTTTCACCTTCAGCTCCACTGCAAAAGAATTAGCACTTATTTGGTCAATACCATAACTGATATTGGCATCGACATGATTGACTTGGGAAATAAACACCACATAATTCATCCCTGTCTCCATCAGGTCAGCGGGCAAAGTCGTCATATTTACGGTGAAGTCAGCAAAACCGCTCTTGTCTTCAGGTGCACCACTGGTATAGATAACCTCGCCATGGCAGTCGCTGACAAGTGCAAAGGTCAGATCTTCCCATTCAGTGCCTTCAAGTTTTCCGCCGATAGTAAAAGGATTCCAACTGATATTAAGCGCCTTGTTGGCATCGATTTTTTTAAAATCATCAACAGCACTCCCCTCCTGTGATAGAAATATGGGACTGGGTTGCGGGACTTGTGTTCGCATTTCCGGCCCACCAATACGCACAGGTGCCAGTCGATATTTACCATTGGGTCCGTTAATTTCCCATATATATTGATTAGTTGCGGGATGTGCCGTTTCTAGAGACACCAGATCATCATATGATTTTGACTTCCTGGTGTAGTACAAACCATTAGTCAGGGCATAGGGATCATTCTCAACGAAACTCGCTAATGGCGTATTACTAGTACTGAGGTAAACAAGTGTCTCTAAGTTTTTGATTTGACTCCTTTCGGTATAGATTATTTCAGCCATAAAGTGATAATCCGTGGGTATTAACTGTCCATTGTGCTCCTGACTATAGGTTACATATTTTTCTATCCAGGTCATATCCACGTCACGTTTCTGCTCCGCAGTTGCCATTTCTTCTGGTGAAGGACCACAGCTAATTAGAATGAAGGTGAGTGATATAAGAATAGTTTTTTTTATAAGAATAATCATAATAAAGGATCACTAAAGGCAATAACTAAACTAAACTTACAACCTTTGACCTGAAAGAACTTCACTCACAATGTAAAGACTTTCACCAATCTTTTCATCATCATCTTTAAGTTTTTTCTGGGCAGAATCATTAAAAAAAGCTTTCTCAAAACTTTCAAGATCTGGCCAATCTACTATTGTTTGAAAACGAAAATTTGGCGCTATATCTTTGGGCCAACTTTTAGTGATTCGTGAAAAGTCTGTATGAATGACTCCTGGCATTGATTCAACATAATTTTTGTGAGTTTCCTGTCTCCACTTTATAAATTCCTCTTCACTTATTTTTTCTGACAAATTATAAAGCACAGTTAATCTGATCATTGAGCTACTCCTTAGTCTTCAGTTATTTTATCTTACTATCTAAATATCTTATATTTAAGTTAGAATATTCAAGATGATAAATTCACTACAAGATAAGGACATAAAGCTATTACGAATGTTCCATATCATTGCAAGAGCTAAAAGTTTTGCAACCGCTGCAATAGAATTAAATATTAGCCAGTCTGCAATTAGCACCCGAATGGCTGAACTTGAAACCAGAATAGGTTCTCGTCTTTGTGAGCGTGGTCATGGACATTTTAAATTGACTAATCGTGGAAAAAGAGTGCTTAAAGCCTCAGAAGAACTATTTGGTGCTTTAGATAATTTTATAACTGATATTCAAGAATACGATGGAGAAATAACTGGAGAGTTTCATATTGGACTAATAGATAATAGTGTAACACTTGATGACCCTAGAATTCGAAATGCCATATCACATTTTACTCGTATTGCTCCTCTAGTAAGTATCAAGCCCTTTATTGGGCATTCATTAGAGCTAGAAAAAAGAGTTATTAATGAACAACTGGAGTGTGCAATAGGACTTTTCTATCATAAATCTGAGCAGCTTATATTTGACCCTTTATTTGATGAAGAGCATTTACTTTATTGCTCAAATTCAAGTGATTTATTTGGTATAGAAGATAACAGGATAAACAGAAATCTTTTAAAGAAGACTCCTTATGTTAGTTGGGATCATTCTGAAAAATTTTCAGAATGGGAGCCTCCATACGACTTTAATATAAGAACGTCTTCACCATTTATAGAAGGTATAGTTTATTTAATTTTATCAGGTAGATATATTGGTTATCTGCCGACACATTATGCAGAACCATGGGTCAGAAAGAATGAACTTAGACCAATAAAGCCCAAAATTACTTCTCGTAAAATAAAGTTTAACTTGATCCGTCGTAAAACCTCGCATACCTCAAGAATAATGAAACACTTTATCAAGACTATTGAAATTCAGACTTAGTATTGATTTAAGATTAACTCAAAGGAATTCCAGATTTTTCTAATTCTATTTTCAAAGGTTCAAGCTCTTTTTCATAATGACGCCATTTACCTATAGATGAACTGTAAACTGGTTGCCTGACTTGAGAGGCGCTGCCTGTAGTCGAGACTTGTTTATTGTTATAAAACTCTTCACATTCATCTTCCCATGGTAGATCTAAAAAATTGATAAGTCTTTTCGCTTGATTAGGTAAATCAGCTACAACTTCCTCATACTCAATATCATAAACATGACCCTTTGGTAATACTTCTCTCCAATGTTGCATCAGATTGAAGTATTCTTTGTAATACAATGCAAGTTCTTTTAGGTCATAAGAAAATGGATATCCATTTTTAAAATGAAATTTAAATATTGAATAGCATGAGTCCATAGGATTTCTTATAACATGGACTATTTTTGCATTCGGTAATGCACCATATATCAGTCCAATATTAAGTGAATTAAGGGGTAACTTATCAACAAACCTTGGACTGTTATCTCTAATTGGTTGAACTAATCTCAGATATTCATCCCCCAATTCATCCATGGGTAATTTAACAGTATTTTCTGCAAGTGAAAGACGATTACTAATTTTCCCATCACCATGTTTCTGAAGTTGACTCATCATTGCAAACGAGAAACTACTAAGCTCACCTGCATTTTGAACTAAACTATGTGAAGAGATTATTCTTTCAATTAAGGTTGAACCTGTTCGAGGCATTCCAAGAACAAAGATCGGAGCAGTGCTAAGATCCCCTCCTTCACTTAAATTAGAAATTTGATCAGCTGTGAAAGTTGTTTTTAAAGTATCAAAGATTTTAATATCATCTTCGAAATCGTATTTAAGATACTTTCGTTTTATATTTGCACCATGTTTTAACCATTTAAAAGATAATTCGTATTCTCGTAAATCTTCATACTCTTTTGACAATGCATAAGCAACATGGACTGCACCTCGCCAATTCTTAATTTTAGATCGTTCAAGTTGTACCAACTGATTGATATGATTATCTTCTTTTGTTTGCTTTTTCAGTGAGGATCGGAGTGCTATCATTTCATAATCATGCGGATCCAATCTGATAGCTTCATTGCAGGCTTGATCTGCCTTCTCTAGCTTGCCTAAAAAACGATAAACTGAAGCCAATCCTCTATGCACATTAACATTTTCTTGAGACATCTCTTTTGCCTTCAAATATATATCTAATGCTTTCAAGTGTTCATCACAACGAACCAGTACTCCTCCCAGGACTAATAAATGATCAAGTCTTGTTACTCCTAAATTTATTGATAGTAAAGCTGATTTCAATGCTTCATCCGTATTGCCAGCCACGACATAGCATCGTGCACGTTGAACATGACGTTCAGCACTGGCAGGTTCTAATTTAGCTGCTTGATCAACGGCAGTCATTGCATCTTTGATGCGTTGTTGTCTAATTGCTATTTCCCCGTCTAGCGCCCAAACATCTGATACATCATGATGTTTATCTTTAAGTTCCACAACAACAGCCAGAGCAGATGTTAAATCACCAATCTTTAATAGGTGATCCGCTTTTTTTAATTGTGAAGAAAGTTTTTCTGGCATTACTTAGAATTACCTAAAGCATATAAAATAGAGTAGATATCATTTTCCTTAAAAGTTAGATTCTAAACAATATTTAGGTATGGATTGGATTAAATAGGTAAAAATCGATCAAAGCCATCATTTTTATCAATGACTGTAAATCTTAATAATAGCTAAAATTGGACTATAAGAAGATTTATTCTATTTAAGTTTATAATTAAACCCTATGCCAATGGTTCTGGGCCTGATAAGCCCCCTGTGCCTATCTCGTTCGCCAAACTGATCAGCGGAACCATACATTGATTGGCCTAGTTCATCACTCAAATTATTCCCAAATAAGGAAATACTGTAATTATCCTTTGACCAAGTTACTCTGGCGTTCCATGTAGTAAATGACTCCATTACCATGAAATTGTCATTTGATTCTTCGAAATTACTGAGTACATCTCCCTTATACGCCGCATTTACATTGATAGCAACATCGGCACCTGAGCTTGTCGAAGGAAGTTGATAGGTTCCAGATACAAACATTTCATTTTTAGCCGAGCCTGGAAGTCTAGCGCCTGCTGTGATGTCCCTATCTGTGGCGCGAGAGTAGGTAAAATCTTCAGTAATCTTTGCATCTGCATGAGAATAGCCAAAGTTTAAAGTAAAATTGTCTGTCAAGTCACCATTTATATCAAATTCAAAGCCTTTACTCTCAGCTCCTGGTACATTATCAACAAAACTTATACCGAAAAGAGATGTGAGTGTGGCTTGGAATTCTTCCCAATCAGTATCAAATCTAGTGAAGGTATAAGTAAAGCGATCATTCAAGACTCCTTTGATACCAAATTCAATATTAAGAAGTTCGTCAGGGTTAAAAGTTAAGAATTCCCTATAGTCTGTGCCCCATGGATCAAATTCTGGTAGTTGGTTTGCTCCACTGGCTCGAAAACCTTCTGCATAGGTAGCAAAGATCATAGTATTGTCGTTCACATCATAAGATGTATTCAATTTGATGATTGTGCCATCATCCTCACTGTTGGTCGGGTTCATGCCGCCTAATAAGAAATCATCCGTGGCAGTGCCGTAGTAATAAAACTCAAATGTCCGAGACGCATACGGAAGCGGAATACCTGCCTCACCAGTAGTTTCATTGTCATATCGTCGAAAACCGGCTGTAACTTGCCATTGATCATTTATTTGATAAGAGACTTCACCAAATATTGAGAAATCTGTAAATTCTTGTTGTTGACCTCCGTATGCTAGGACATCCGTAAAGTCGACGCCTGTGGTACCAAAATAAGCATTCGTATAATCATTTACGCCAAGCAGTGGTTGCCACATGTAAAAATCAAGATCTCGTTTTAAGTAGAATAAACCCCCAATCCAATTTATTTTCCCATCTGATTGAGAGGCTAATCTGATTTCTTGACTAAATATGTCTGTTTTTTGCGTTCTATCAAGCGGTGCAAAAACTCTTGGATTACCAAAATAATATTGAGGTAGATTTACCCTTAAAAATCCTGAAGAATCTGAGACTGAAAATGATTCGAAATCAGTAATGGCTGTTGAAGAGGTTAAACGTGCAAACCCTAGATCCTTTTGGATATCAAGATCAATCATAGTAACCTCGCCATCTGATGGGTCTGTATGCGCCGTATAGTCGAGATAGTTCTCTTTACTCCCATAATCTGGATTATGTTCATTACGACCATCAGATTCAATTTCTTGATAGTTAATATTAAGACCAATCTCTAATGTATCAGAGGGATTAGAATAGAAGCTTGCTCTAAGATAGGTATGAGTGGATTCATTATAATCATCAATCGGTGTTCCAGCAGCAGCAGGACTTCCTAGAATATCAGTTGGATCAGCTAATACTACCGCACCAGTATCTCTTGGTGTACCTTCTTGCTTTACAAGATCAACTGCATCTATGAAACCACCAAGTTTCTGATGACCAAAAGTCCCTCTGAAAGCAAGGGTATCTGACATCGGAATATTCGCTGTTACATTAAAGTCATAATTAGAATCGCTAGAATGAGAAGTTGATGACATTTGAGCTTGGAGATCAATAGTTTCTTCTTCATAACTAGGTTTGTTGGGTATAAATCGAACGGTTCCTCCAACAGAACCCGCACCATAAAGTGTGCCTTGAGGCCCTCGTAAAACTTCAACTCGATTGAGATCAAAAAGTTTCATCGGGAAATACATCGGTACCTCTCCAAGGTAGGTTGTTACCGTAGGCTGTTGTAGCATGGGGTTGTCATCTTCATTCCCGGCATTATTAACATTCAATCCTCGCAACTGGTAGGTGTTATTATTTCCCCCGACTCTTGACCCTTCATTGAAATTACTTAGACCTGGTATTGCTCTAAGAAAATTTTGTGGTTCTGAAACCCCTAGTTTATCGATCACATCTCCTGTAAGTACACTGATGTTGTAAGGTACATCTGTTACTGACTGATTTCTTTTTGTTGCTGTGACAATTATTTCTTCTAGTTCATTAGCCTTGAGGCTAGGGGCATTCAATGCTAGAGAAACTGCTAAAGCCACAGACATATTCTTAGCTACATCATTATTAACCTTCATTTTCATCCTCAAAATTTATCTTTCATATAAAAAAATCATATTACATGTAGTACGTTTTGATACTTATTTTTTTTTAAAAGTTTACTTCATTTTTTTCTGATAGATAGTTTATTGGAGTTATATACCTAAAATTGGACTTAAATAAGCACATTATTCTATTAAGAATATCCGTTTTATCTGTATTTATAGGGTAATTAGAGGAACTAGCTAAATATGTTCTTTAACTCTTTTTTTGTCACTTTACCCATTGAATTCTTAGGTAATCCATCTAAAAACTTAATGATTCTTGGTATTTTATAGTCTGATAGGTACTTTGAGCACCAATTTTGTAATTCTTCCTGTGAAATTGTCTTATTCTTAAGAATTATTGCTGCCACGACTATTTCGCCCCATTTATTGTCATCTTTACCAACTACAGCACATTCTTTTACTTTTTTATGCTTTAAAAGAACATTTTCTATCTCTAGAGCAGATATTTTATAGCCACCACTTTTGATAATATCAATAGAATCTCTTCCTAATAATCTGTAATAGCCATTTTCCATGACTGCAACATCGCCCGTTAAAAACCATCCATCTTTGAAAGATGCTTGAGTTTTTTCTGGCAAATTCTGATACCCCATAAATACTTGTGGGCCCTTTAAGAGTATTTGCCCTATTTCACCCTCTTCCATGATTTCATTTCCATTTTCATCCTCAAGTTTGATTTCAACATACGGCAGAGGCTCTCCCACAGCTCCGGGCCGTCTTTCACCATCGATCTTATTCGACAGAGCCATGCCCACCTCAGTCATGCCATATCGCTCTAAGATTTTTTGTCCCGTTAGAGCCTCCCATTTTTTATGGATTTCAGGCGCCAGTGCTGCTGAACCGGACATCATAAGCCTTAATTTTTTGAAACCATTGAATATTTCTGCTTCGTCTGTTTTTTCCAGCTTCTCGATTAAAGAAAAATAAATTGTCGGGACGGCAGTGAATACAGTGTAGTCTGACTGCGAAATTTCTTTGCAGACTTTATCAACATTGAACCCTCCAAGCATGCTTACTTTTGCCCCAACATAGAGCGGACAGCAAAGCGAATTAATGATTCCATGAATATGGTGCAGGGGGAGTATAAGTGGAACGTGATCGTCTTTTGTCCATTTCCAGGCTTCAACCAATGCAGTGATTTGTGCTTCGATGTTTCCGTGTGTCGTTATGACACCTTTGGGTTTATTGGTGGTCCCACTGGTGTATATGATCATTGCTTTTCTATCGTTGCTCAAGGTTGGCAGCGACATGCATTCTGCTGCATTGATGTTTTCGATATTCTGAATATCAATGTTATTTTTTTGAGGGATGTTTTTCTGCTCTTCACAATTATTGGATGAAATAATCAGTGATATATTCGAGTCAGAGATATAATGATCAAGCTCCGACTCTTTCGCTGAAAGGCTTAGTGGAACTGCGATTGCTCCCGATTTCCATATCCCCC
>CEUQ01100709.1_pt1 | contig 12797 bp, 9 predicted proteins | sample 361491 | NCBI WGS metagenome assembly CEUQ01 (sample SAMEA2622796, study PRJEB7988) | marine metagenome | biome: marine biome (ENVO:00000447); feature: marine epipelagic mixed layer (ENVO:xxxxxxxxx); material: "saline water (ENVO:00002010), including plankton (ENVO:xxxxxxxx)" | depth 120 m | reverse complement strand
CAGGACCAGTGGCACCGGTTGCTCCACTAGGACCAGCAGCACCAGCAGGACCAGCAGGACCAGCAGCACCAGCAGTACCACTAGGACCACTAGCACCAGCAGGACCAGCGGGACCGGTAGAACCAGCGGGACCAGTGGGGCCGGTAGAACCAGCGGGACCAGTGGGGCCAGTGGCTCCTTGAGCACCTGTTCCACCAGCAGGACCAGCAGGGCCAGCGGGACCAGCGGGACCAGCATCCCCCTGAGCACCTGTTCCACCAGCAGGACCCGCAGGACCAGCGGGACCAGTAGCGCCTTGAGAACCGGTTCCACCTACCTTAGAAAACGAAATTAAAGTTTTATTACCTGTAGAAAATATATCACTAACTATATCGTCATCAGAACTAGAGTAAACGTAATTTACAGGGATTTTATAATAAGAACCACTATCAGAAATATTTCCGTCTATTTGAAAATTTAAAAATTTAGTATGATCGTCTTCTTTAAATATTCTAAAAGTACCTTTAATTGTACTGGTTGAATCATCTAACCCAGAAATCCAATGACCATGAAAATTACCATCTATACCAGTGGAATGAACATATAAATAATTAGGAGCGTGTTCTCCAGTAAGCCCTGTCCAAGGTAAAGCAAACTGGCCGCTGGTGGGATCAAAAGCTGCCCCCGTTTGACTGTTAAATTTATATATAGTACTGTCACCCCCGAAAGTAACAGCATTTTGCAATACTACTTGAGTACCATCTCCGCTAACTCGCAGAAAGTCACCATCTAAACCACCCGAAACATCCATTCTCGATAGTTTTGCTCTTTTTAACTTATTATCAGCCATTTTATATTCCTTTTACTATTACACTTCCTTACCGTCTATAAAGGTTTTATAGAGTGGAATCTCTGCGGAGCCAGTGAAATTTTCCCAGTTACCAGTTGGCTCGTTAACTATTAATAAATCTCCGTGCAAGAATGAATTCCAGCCAGAATACTCAAATATCTCGCTTTTAAAAATATCCCCACTCTGTAACACATACATTAAGTTTAAATATTCTGGTGATGGATAGTTGTGAAGTATGCTAGCTTCATCATATCTTGTCGACGTAACCTCTCTCTGTTGACAATAACAATCGTATCCATAATAAGCGTCCCCATGACCAGATTGACATTCTCCAGAAGTAAAACCAGTTATACTGGAATCACAAATACTTTCCCAGCCATTGTATATAGCCCATGGTGCAGTAGTTCCTGATTGATGACACCAAACTCCAACACTACTGTCATTTTCTCTATTATAGCCATTAGCAAAATCGCCTCCGGGATTTTCTGTACCATAAGAATCTGTTTTTTCTACATCGCTTATAGAAAATACAGTAGCCTGATTTTGTGCCGTATAAAGAGTGGTAGTTCTATATTTTGTCTCAGTAGATCTAGAATTCACAGGGACAAGACTTATCAAATTTATTATTTGTCTATTTGGAGTATTTCTAATATTAAAATATCTGTCTTTTAAAGTTCTAGTAAAACTATGTAAAGTTTTGTCTCCCGATGCCCATAGTCCAGAATAGTTATAAGTTCCAGAATGGGTTACCCCTGAAGTTAAATTTTGTTTGATATCTACATTCCATAAATTTTTATTTTCTTTAAATGATTCAGGTGCGCCTCTACTCCATTGACCCGCTGGTGAATTACTATCATTCCCCCCGTCTATTCTATAATAACTGCCCAACCCAGTTACAGTATACCCCGACCAAACGAAATTTATATATCCGTAAGAATTATCTTGCCATTCGAAACAATTAGTGAAAGGTAGAATTCTATAAACATGCCCAATATTAGGAGTAAAGCCCGCGTTATCTGAAGTATCATCACTAACGAGCCGAGCATTAAAATCACAAGTTTGACCATCGCAAGTATAATTAGAAGTTCCTGAGCCGTTGTTGTAAGTAGGAAAGGTCCAGTGTATCTCTCTATCAGGGCAGCCACATGCAGATGAACCGGTATAGCTTTTAGTGCTAGCGTACTGTACATATAAATTACCAGTTTGTCCTAATGGGTTATCTGTAAAAGTAAAACTTCTTTTAAATTCACCAGATTGCGTAATAACCTCGTAAATTATTTTATCTGGGCAACCGCTAGTGGTAAAGCATGGAACAAAACAGTCATTAGTAGCTTTAGAAGAACACCATTGATTGTTTTGAGATTTATTCGGGTCTACCCCAGAGTTGTAACAAATACCGTTGTCAAGATCGTGCCATTTAGTTGTCCACGAGTTATTAGATTTAGAAGTCACAGTTGGTGTTATAACCCTTCCATGTTTATAATCGCTACTGTAACTACCCATTAAACCTGTCCATATTTCATAACCTTTAATACTGGTTATTCGACAAGAGTCACCGTCAGGTATTTCGAATGTCCTAGTTTTAGTATCAAGACAGCACTGCTCTTCCTCTGTTTGATCTAATACTTCAATACATATTCTGGGCGACCGTTTTTGTCTTTTTGCGGTGGAGTTATCGCAATTTACAGATGGACTAGCTGCAACGGCATAGTAACATGTGCTTGTTTCGGGAGAGACTGTTATTTTTGACCCGTGAGTACCACTGAGTTTATCATTTTCCTTTGTATACCATGTATATTCTATAGGGTGCGCTCCTTCCGCGTGCACGTCCAAAGTTTGTTTTCGACCTCTTTTTATTTTAAACGTAGTGTCATTTTTTGGCCATACTATATTTATATCGACAGCGTCACCCACGTTGACCGTTAGAGATTCTCCCATTACTTTCGAACCTTCGCAATTTGATAAAGGGATTGTACTTGGATCAAGCCGAGGGTTATAGCTAGCAATAGGGACATAAACATTACCATCATCAGATTTACAAAACTGTTTTCTTACTCTGCTGATAGTGCCATATTGAGTATATATGCCTTCTCCCTGCACCTTAGTACAATTAGATTCCACATTTAAAAGCCTGCCATTTATATTTTCCGCTTCACTCTTTGTACATTCATACCATACTACATTTCCTCTATATGCTGTAGCTACAATATCACGAATTTCCCCCTCATTAACCGACCATGTACCTCTATGGGTTAGTGAAGAAGCTATAGAAGGTAATAAAGAACCACAATTGATACAACCGGATTCGCAAGCCGCTTGACTGGTATACCCTCTTTCTTGCCAGCCAAATACGTCTTTATATCCACCCGCCTGAACATCCGAAGACTTTTTATAAGAGCCACACGCTCCAGAACAACACACTTCTGCGGGAGAAAACGCTTCGCATGGATCAGTATGAACGCAAGAAATAGCAGAGGGGCATCTTCCCTCTTTAAAGCATTCATGTAAACAATTTGTGTTTTTTATTTCATTAGATATAAAGCATTGACTTTTAGCTATATCGTCGACTATAGTTAGCGTCATACAAGTTGAACCACAAACAGCGTTGTCATCTTCAGAAGTACCATCTCCAGATATAAGTAACCTGCCAGAAGTTTCAATTAATTTTTGGGAAAATTTATCATAATATTTAAAAGTTTGCACAGGCATACCAGACACCTCATTAAAAGTAAACTCTTTATATATTAGATTTGCAGGATAATCATACTGACCTGTAGAATGGTTTTTAACACCAATGGTCCAATCCCCGCTTACGCCTCTAGTAGTTGGGAAACTACCTTTATGTGGACCTTTACATTCTTCAGAAATTATAAATTTAATATTACTGTTATCAGTTGACCCATCATATCTCGTACCAGAAACTACATTAAATGATGGTAGAGAATCTCCTTCTAGCCAACCAGAAAAAATTCTATAATGACTTTTTATTCCTGTCGAATCATTGTTTGGGAATCTATAAGAACTTTTTAAGTAATTACTATCCCTACAATTCCCTGTCCAAACAGGGGCAGTCGAACCATATATAGAGGGGGTAGCCAAAGACATTATTTGTCCCCTTGCTTCTAGCCCCGTTATTTCTGGCCGCACACAACCAGTTTCTAAAATAACGTCTTTTACTATAACTTTTCTTGGAGTGGAGTATACTCTATCTCCCTCCCAGTGTTCAGCTGAGAATGTTCCTGTAAATCCAGATTGTATGCTTTTAACAATTAAATGCGTGGCGTTTTGATCTAGATCACCCGTTGAATAATATTTCAAATACCTAGGTTTTAAATTACTAGTTATATGTATGTTGTTTTCTAATTGAGAAGAGTAATCTATTTCTTTTCTTCCGTCGCCAGAGTCGAAATAAAATTTTGTTTTTGATTCGCGCGCATCAATCAAATTGGGGTCTTTATAGAATGAAACTATTAAATCTTGACCCTGTAAAGGATATACATATTGATTAGCATAATCTTTGTTGTCTTTTTGAATTATATTTCCAGTTGACGGTAGTTTAACATTTAGTGAATCAGAGTTGTACATTTCGAAGTCTCTGTATCCACCATCAGATATCAAATATATTCTACTAGAGGTATGCTTTGCTGTAAGCCCGTCTTTTGCGATAGAGCTAAATTTACCGGACACGTCTTCTTCTATGGGGGTGAACCCGTCAAAACCATATACTGCTGTATTATGGAATAAAAAGTCATTTATATAACCACTATAAAAATTATTATAGTTTCTTGTGCACCCCACGGTATGATAAACACCTGTCGAAGAATTAGAATAAGCATGTAAAGCCCCGGTATACTCTTTAGCTTCGCCTTGTCCAGTCCCATTAATATAATACTTGAGAGAACCGCTTTGACGCATTAAACAAAAATGGTTCCACCCGGAATAATTAGCCTCTGAAACGCTTACTATATTTAAATTTTCTCCACTCCAACCTGTATCCATAGGAATATAAGAAGATACCCCACTCCTAACAAAACCAGTCAATCCCCCAAAATCGAAGAGGCATTGATCGGTAGAATAACCTGTTGCGTTAGACTTTGCCCAAAAAGATATTGTAAAATCTTTATCTACGTTTAAATCACTTGCGTGATCGTAGCCATACCCAGATATAAATAAACCAGCATCACCATTAAAATAAGCAGAGCTTCCTTCATTATCCTCAAAAGAGTGCCCACCCCTTCTATAAACCTGAGCGTAAGTTATATCGCTTAAAGTCTCAAAAAAAACAGTCGCATTTTCTGAACCTCTACCGTCAAAGTTAGCGTCATAATAATATAATTCACTTGGTACTGAATTATCTACGGTAAAAACTGCTTTGGCCCCGCTCGTCCCCGGCGTACCCTCTTCGGTCCAACCTACAGTATATTGATCTGCACCTTCGTGAGTACCATCGAATTCACTAGACAACCTAAACCGATGATTAACCATGGAACTATCAGATTGATCGAATTCATAGGTTAATCCCTTGTACAAGGTTATGTTTCCAAGATTTTGAGGTTGAGCTCCATTTGGTTCCGCTATGGAATATTGCTGTCCAGAAATTGTAACTACATAAGATTTAGCTAAAGGTCTAACGTCATCACCGTTGCAAACTTTTTTGGTGAACCGGGAGTGGTCTTGTATTGAGTCATTAGAAAAAGAAAGATGCAGCAGGGTATTTGAACCCGCAGCATTATTCTTACTCCTTCTTTGTCTGCGCTGTCTTGACATTATTGTATATCATTAAACATGTGCGAAAAATATGTTCCATTTATATTAGTTACCTTTAGCGCGTCGGCAGCACCAGATGAAACAGTTATACCTGCAAATCCATCACTAAATTTATAATCGGTGTGGAAAGTAAGGGTGTTATTTCCTGTGTTATGTTGCCTTATGTATATTAAAATTGATCTTCCGTTATCAAAATTACTAGGGGTGTTTAAAGTAGCCGTACCACTAATTGTATAATCAAATATACCTGTTCTTTGAGCATTCGGGGTAAATATATTTCCAGTTTCAGCCGTATAAATATCTTCTCTTCTTTGTATAGACTCGTAAACCGTATATGGAGTGGTGTATTTATCATTCACCGTACCAGAAAGAGTTTCGTTTAGAGTCGCTCTATCGCCCGTACTTAGTCCTCCTCCACCCCCACCTGCTCCTGAAGGGCCAGTGGGTCCAGCTGCTCCAGCGGGACCAGTAGGACCAGTAGCTCCAGCGGGACCAGCAGGACCAGCAGGGCCAGCAGGACCGATCGGCCCTTGTGCGTCAGAAATAGATATACCCTTAAAGTGTCTAACTTCTATTTGTTCGCTTACCCCGGGAGCTTCAATAAATTGAATTCCAGAAACCCCACCTATGCTATAATCATCATCAGGATCTTGAATTAGTCCACCAACAGACACAACTACAGAATTCGTTCCAGAAATCCCACTATTTAAATAAAACCCCGTCGTTGAACCATCTCCTTCAAATCTATAAGAATGAATTTGAGTTGCTTCGAACCCTCCAACTGCACCAGTGGCCCCTGAAGGACCTATAGCTCCAGATGGACCAGTAGGACCCGTTGAGCCTGCTGTGCCTGCTGTGCCTGCCGGACCAGCGGGACCAGTACTACCTTGAGGACCAGTAGGGCCAGCAGGACCAGTAGGCCCACTAGAACCGACAGGTCCAGTCGGACCAGCTGCACCTGTTCCACCAGCAGGACCAGCAGGACCAGTTGCTCCACTTGGTCCAGCTGGCCCAGTAGGTCCGCCAGCAGGGCCTTGGGGACCAGTTGCTCCGCTTGGTCCAGTTGGACCGGCAGCTACATTTTTAATAGTGATATACGCTTGATTATTAGAAGCGTCTTTAGCCATATTAGAATGGTTTTCGCAATAATAATATAGCTTATCGGGAGCGCTATGATCTATAGTTAACTGAGAATAAGAACTTGTTGATCCAGCATCACCAACAGATACCCAACCATTAGTATATTTAGTATTACCATTATGAGTTCCATCTTCCCCAACCGAAAAAGCAAAAACGTGCCCAGCGTTAGTAGAGTTAGATACGTCAAATTTATATGTAAACCCTCTATAGCCAGTTATATTTAAACTACGGGTAGCATCTATGTAAAATCTATTTCCTACGCCCGGATCGGAGACAGTTATTGCAAATACATCCGCGTAACTAATAACACCACTTGGCCCCGTTGGACCTATAGCACCACTTGCGCCGCTTGGACCAGTTGCACCAGCAGGACCAGTGGGACCAGCTGGACCACCAGCAGGACCAGTGGGACCAGCGGGGCCAGCAGGGCCAGATGCACCAGCAGGACCGGTTGGTCCTTGCGTGCCTACAACCTGAATAGCCGCGGACGTACTACTTGAAGTAGTGGCTTGACCCGGGTTACCGCCCGTAATTATGTTAGCTTTTGACATTTAACGAGTTACCTCCGGGTAAACATTCACATACCCATAAATTAATCTACTAGAATATACTCCCGAATGAAGTTCTATATCATACACCCCTTTAACTACAGGAAGCGCTGAAGATTGTACAGCGGTTATCTCTAAATCAAAATGACCGCTAGATTCCATGCCAGCAGTCGGAGTTAAAGAAAGATCTAATAATTTGCCAGTACTTCCATAAGAATGTCTAATTTGCCCACTTAAAGAATAACCATTTAAATTGATAACTGAGCCGTCATCATTTAATGCCCCAATCCTTGCAGAATATTTAGTACCCTGCGTTATCTCTAGATCATACTTCGTAGCCATAATATATTAAATATTACACTACAAAAATTAACAGACTACGCACCTTCTTTGAGAATTTTTTTAGCCTCTTCTGATAAATCCCCCATTGCTCCCTGCCCGGGACTATTGGGTACATTATACGACGAAGCGTGTTTTTTAAATTCCCTCATTAGGGTATCCTTGAGTCTTGCTCTACTTTCTACTGGAATAATACCAAACCTAGAGGCATGCCGTTGAAGGTCTGTCAAATTATAATTATCTAATTGTTTTTCATAAACTTCTGCGTCGAGAGTTTTATATTTAGAAACCCCATCATCTCCCCAAATCTGGTCTAAAGTTTGTGGAGTATGTTCTGTTTTTCCATGTGCTTGAGAAAGAGAGTCAAGCTTATCTGCTTTTTTTGCTTGCTTTTTGCTTGTTGATTTAATTTTTTTGGGCATTATAATTTCCTCTATATAGTCAATGTACACTTTTTAGACGATAAAATCCAAAATAAATAAAAAAAACCTAGCCCGAAGGCTAGGTTTGTGTGTGTTATTTAAGTTGTAAGTTATACCATGATACCTGCAACAGCGCGAGAATCGATGCAAACACGACCCTCTTCCAAGAATCCGTAGAAACCTACTTTCTCGGAACGCTGACTCCACTGATCATCAGCAAAGGTCACAAACTGACCGCCGCTTTCATCGTGGGTAGCAACAGGGCGAATAAACGCGCCCTTACTGTTATCAACGCCAACGAGAATTTCGTCAGTACCAGTAGCGAAATCGCCTCCGCCCGGACCGTTGATATCAGTGCTAGTAGCATAGTTATCGAACAATGTATTGTACTTCTTGCTAACGCCGAGCTCATTCAACTCAACTAAGTTGACGCCGAAGATCTCTTGCGTACCAGCTGAACGATAGATGCCCTCACGAACATTATCAGGCAGCGCAATAGAGGTAGCTTCACCAGCGGCTGTACCACTGTTAACTTTACCATGACGAGTATTCATCGGCTGATAAGCCCAACCGCGAATCTGCTGCATCATCTCAGGACTGAGATAGAGGTCAGTAATTCCATTGCTGTAGGCAACGTCAGGCGTACCATTAGCAAAGGACTCGTTAAGCCTCTTAATGCGAGTCATTAGTCTATTGAAGTCATCAACTTGAAGCACGTTGGCCTCCGTTGACGGAATTACATGCAAGTTGCTATTAGTGTTCGCTTCGGCAAGAGCCTTGAGAACAACAGCCCAAGCATTACGCTCTTGCTTCACGAGAATCTCTTGAGCCATTCTTTCGATAGCCTTGGATACAACGTCAAGACGCGCTCTACGAGCATACTTTTTCAGCCAGTTAACTGCACTGTCAAGTCTGTAAGTAGCGATCTTGAGCTCTTGCATTCCAGCAATATGGCTAGATGGAAGACCACCGGCCATACTTTGTGACCACACGGAAACGTGGTTGTCATTTTCCCCATAGTACAGATCCAAGGGGAAACTCGGGCTATCGTCTTCATCAAAAGGCGCATCGGTGAAAATTCCACCTGCTGTGCCAGCTTGATTAAGAACCTGTTGAACCACGGGCCCAAGGAATGCTGCAAAAGCTTCTTGAGCCTCGCGCGCAGCAACTTGATCCTTAGATCCCATTGCGCGTACTAGCTCAACCTGCTCGGGAGTATTTTTTAATTTTAATTTCATAATATTTTACTCTCCTTGTTAAATGTTAAAGGTCAATCCTTACAAGAACGTGTCCGTTAGAATCTTTGGTGCCCAAAGTTCTACCGACTACATTACCTCCACCATTGGTGGTAGTAAGTTCGCCAGCGTTATCAGAATACAAAGCTGCACCCGGAGCCGGGTCGTTTGTAACCAATACGGAACCACTGTAAAGAACAATGCCTCGTGTTAAAATCGGAACTGCTTGACCGCTTAAGGCAACTTCCATCTCCGCAGCTTTGCGAGGATTAAAGATAAGCTTTTCGCCGTTTTCATCAGTTTCTTTAACGTCGTATAACGTCATGCCCAATACGGTATCGCCGCTTGCTGCAATGCCAACTCTATAAGGAACTCCGTATCTTTCAGATACAGTATTCGAATAAGTTGCGCCCACTGCGCCAAGCATTTCTGGGTGCGTATTCGCAGAACCAGAAGCGTTTAACCAGCCAACTGTAGCATCGATAGAAACCAAGTGACCCTTGGTTACGCCAACACCAGCAGCTTCATTTAAGGCAAATAAGTTAATAACGTCATGTTCGTCGTAATCTCTTAATGGTCTTAAGTCACATGCCATAATATTTTATTCCTTTATACTAAATTATAGTTTAATGTCGAAACCCTCAACCGTGAAGGCTTCCTTGTATTTGTCAAAAACAGTAGGATCAGAAGCCTCAGAAGTCACTGGGACGCCTTCGGTCTCTAATTCTGCTTGTTCAATTGCTTCGTCAACCACCTCTTCAGTATTCTCCTCAGAGGCTTCAACTTCATCTTCAGAAGCTTTAGACTTAGACTTCCAACCAGCGATAAGTTTTTCAAATTCTTCGCGGTTAGAGGCTTTGTTTAACTCTTGCATGAAGGTGTAGCATTCCGGGCAACCAGCTGGCGCACCAGCTTCTTCAGAAGATACAGAAGCTTCCGCTTCTTCTTTCTTCTCTTTGTTGCTAAGCAAAACGCTCATTTTTTTGGAGTATTCGGCGTAGCCGTCTTCGTCCAAATCTTGGATATCAGAAGCAATTACTTCGCGCTCGTCTTCTGTTAGATCGTATTTCTCGTCTAAAGAAGTCATGCGCTCTTTAAATTGTTCTTGTTTATCTCTTTCAAGCTTTTCGGCTTCAATCTGCTCAATAGCGCTTTTAGCGCTTTCGAGTTCTTCTTTCATCTTCTCGTGCTCACCTTGAAGTTTATCATGGTCTTCCTTGGCGGCACTCAGAGCGTCCTCGACTTCACGCTTTTCAGCTGAATATTGTTCTGAAGCCTTTTCAAGCTCGCTCTCAATGAAATCAGAAATATCAGACGCACTAAGCTCTTGAAGAGACTCGTCATTAATGTCTTTTATATTCTTGATTTCCATAATAGTACTATCCTTATTTTCATTTACATCAGTTTTTACCTGATGTGAAATAGTTTTTTCATTATTTATGTTTTCTTTAATTTCAGAGTTTGAATGAGTTGCATTCTCCTCTTGATTTTCAGAAATTTCTGTAGCAGAATCATCGTCTTTTAAAAGAATATCAGTATTTTCCTTATTAGTAATTAAACCCTCCACATCTGCCGCTGGATTTTGAGTTAGCCCTATTCCGAGTGGTACAACACTAGATCCAGTAACTTTTCTAAATATTTCTTTTCCGTCTTCTGTATAACCTGTTCCGCCATAAGACTTCATGTTTTCTTTTAAGTCATTAATCTTATCTTTATCTGATATAATCTCAGCATTTTCTAAATTTTTTTCTCCCATTTCCGCTAAAGCCACAACATACTCGTTAAAGCCTAATTCCCAACTAGCAGACACGCTAAGATAATGATCACTATCAGGGTCTCCAGAATTTTCAATTCTTTCTGCAACTCTAGAATCCACGACCTTCCAGACTACTCCTCCTAAAACTACATTAAATGGACCGTTAGTATCTTTTACCTCATCCAAGGATAATGGTTTATCTGTTCCAAACTCACTAAAACCGGCGGTTAAGACACTGCCAATAACATGCTTTCTGTTGTGCTCTACGTTTATGGGTTTATTTTTAAAGTGTTCGTATATTTCGATTGATGTTTTAGTATCGACTACATCTCCATTTTTATTTACTCTATTTGCAACAAAAGAGTTGAATGCAATTGGTAAAAGATCCACGTTCTTTTCGACATCTATATTTGGAAGAAATTTTTGTAATTTTTCTATGCTAGCCATGGCTAGATAGATATCCTTTTCTTCTGATACTATCGGTTTAACGGGCGCGCTAAAGTTAGTTTTATATTTAAAATCCATTTTCAACTCCTTAAGGCGTTATTTCCTCTACGAAATATGTGATTGTCACATTTGCTGTCGCGCTACCTACTACCGCTTTATTTTCTCCAAATGCAATACCTGATCTTAGGTGAGTACTTCCTGCTGGAGCGTAAACTATGACAGCAGAGCCATCTGATAAATTAGTAGCCCCAGAAGCAAGAATATCAACGATAACTACTTGTTTGCCTGCTCCGGGTGCAGCGATGATAGTCGTAGCTGTTGTTGCACTTGCTGATTTTAATCTCAATAAATTTTTCATATTACCATTCCCATTCTATTTGTTTGTAATTATCTACATATAATTCTTCTATACTAGAAAAATTATACTCTAGGTTTGATTGAGCTATTTCTTCCCTAGCTTTGCAATAGTCTTTTTCAGAAGGTAGCCATCCGAGTGTTAAATCTAAATCTTCACTATCTGTTTCAAACTCATCTTTCAGTAAGTATTCCGAATCTCCAGATTTAATTCTGAGAAACATGTTTACTCTAGCTAGGGCTTCCAGACCTTTGTCGTTGCAACCGTCAATTTCCGCACCCCGAGCGTAAACCTCTCTTAATTCGGTCACTGTTACTTTGTTTTCATTTTCTAAATTATGGGTTTCTGTTTTAGAAGACAGGGCGTCGAATATTTTTAAAGAGAAAGCTATAGCTTCTTCTTGAGAAGAAACTTCTTCACTTTTCGGCTCAAGGGGCGAACCTTCGAGCTCTAATTGACTTAGATTAAACTTACAACCCATGCAAAGTACAACTTAAATTACACAAAAAAACATAAAAAAATTAAAAAGTATATTTAAAAGTATCCACGTCCTCTTCGTACAACTTACCTATAATCTTTTTTGTTTTGTCATTATAGTATTCCCTGTAATTTTTTCTATTTATTTTATTAAAATGGTATTTATCTATTTCTAGATTATTTAAATAATAGCTTTTTGTATTAGGCCTAAGGAATCCAGAAGAACTAGGCCTTAGTTCTAGGTCCATTTCGAACATTGACAATTCCGGGACCTCTTCTTGTATTTCGTATCTATATTGGATGTTCATTCTCTCATACTTTAATAAAGCCATTTTAGGTATTTGCTCTAATCGATATAAATTATTATTAATTTCTTTAATAGAATTTGCAATTTTTATATTAAAGCACTCCAAATCATCTAATTTATTGAATTTATTTGCATTGAACGCACCCAACTCTTCACCCGGGAATAATTTTAATAT
>CEUQ01185136.1_pt1 | contig 12804 bp, 15 predicted proteins | sample 361491 | NCBI WGS metagenome assembly CEUQ01 (sample SAMEA2622796, study PRJEB7988) | marine metagenome | biome: marine biome (ENVO:00000447); feature: marine epipelagic mixed layer (ENVO:xxxxxxxxx); material: "saline water (ENVO:00002010), including plankton (ENVO:xxxxxxxx)" | depth 120 m | reverse complement strand
GCTTGACAGGCCGGCGTGAACTCCAGACTTCACCACGGGACCAACCGTGGTTGCCCTAGATAACCAAGGGCAAGGGATTGAATTCTGGCGTGGCGGATGTCGTATTGCAACCTGATAGGCCTTATTCACGTTTACTTGTTGTTCTGAAATTGTTGGTTTAACTCGTCTGGTTGAGCGGGACGCATCAGTAACTCAAGTGCATTCCACAACGTTCGTGACACTGGATCGAACAGAATCGGGAAGATCAGTCCTATTGGAGCTGCGATTAAAAGCAAAAACGACGTTGAAACATCGGTACCAAACACGACTAGAGCTAAAGACACCACCGTAAGAACTAAAGCCGAGCTGACCACCGTGTTTACTGCGACCGCCCCTAAAGAATGACCCTCCATGCGCTCAAAGTGCAAGCCACAATTTGGGCAATCTTCCACCATGGCAAACATGCCCCAAGTTGTGAATAAGCCGCGGCGACCGCAGACACCACAAGCCAAGGTCAGCCCACGCCAAAGAGTTTTCATATGTTCCGGATGACCTTTTTCATCTGACGAGCCAAATCGCCACGTTGTCCAATCTTCACTGTGTCAAGACCCCGCCAAATTGCCAACATTTGTAGTTCGTCAGCAAGAGCTTCAATAGCTTGTTCGTTCATCCTGTTTGCTTCAGAGTAAACCCCCAGCACGTTCAAAACTCCAGTTTTCATGTCAGCCTTTACATCGACTCTGGCAGATAGTTGGTTGGCGTGAAGAAACGGTAAGACGTAGTAACCATGGACACGTTTGGCTGCGGGTACATAGATCTCCAAACGGTATTTGAAGTCAAATAATCGTTGAGTTCTTGGTCTGAACCACACCAATGGATCGAAGGGGCTGAGAAGCACAGACTTTGACATTTCGTCTGTGATTTTCGCGTTAGCTGGGAGATAAGCAGTGCGATCCCAACCTTCAACTTGAGCTGCTATTAACTCCTGACGCTCTGCTAACTCCATCACACGTTGACGCCCATCAATCTTTGGCAATCTGAAGTAATCGATAAGGTCCTCAGTGCTAGCGATACCAAGGTGATGTGCTGCTCGCCGAATTAACTCGTGATGGGCATCGATTTCGGAAATCGAATTGTCTAAGGCATTTGTACCCAGAACCTTTGATGTCTGGTCGTAAAAGCGTGTGAAATTATTTCTGTGACTTACGGATACTTTGCCGACCCAAAATAACCATTCGAGCGCGACTTTTGATTCCGACCAGGCCCACCAAGTCCCACCTTTCGGTTTGCTTTCGAGTTGCCTGGCACTCACCGGACCGTGTTGCTCTACATAGCTTGCAACCTTCTTAATAAAGTCCGGATTTTCTGCCGCAAACTTTCTAATACCCCCCCAGACTTCGCCTTGTTCGGCCCGACGCATGCGCCAAGTGAATAGAGATAAATCTTTGACCGGTAAATAGCTGGCTTCGTGACACCAATATTCCGTCAATTCGCGGCGATCATAAGCTGCGTCTTGAAGAAGCTTTGAGAGATTGTCGTGACCGCCACCGAGACGCGCTCTAAGTACAAGTAAATGAGAGCGGGCGATCGCATTTACTGCGTCAATTTGCAACACACCGAGCTTGGAGAAAGCCCATCGTAGATGTCTGATATCCAGACGAGTTGAAGAAAACCGGTTGGTGGTTTGTAACCCTTGAGCGGATACCGCTATTGAACGAGCCTGCGCTGATGACAACTCAATATGTTTAACAACCGACATCTCTAGATGAAGGTTTTAGAACAAAACCCTCAGCGCTCTTCTTTAAAGATCACGTGTTCTCGGATTACTGGGTCGTACTTCTTGAGTTCAATCCGCTCGCGACTGTTTGTTTTGTTTTTACGTGTGGAATACGTATAGCCAGTCCCGGCTGTTGATTTGAGTTTGATTACTGGGCGCTTATCGCTTTTCGCCATCAGACTTTCTCCCCACGACGTCGTAGATCAGCTAAGACTGACTCAATCCCGCGTTTGTTGATGATCTTGATGCCTTTCGCGCTCACGGTCAACGTAACATGCCGCTTTTCGTTTGGCACATAGAACTTTTTCTTCTGGATATTCGGTTTAAACCAGCGCTTGTTGCGGCGGTGAGAGTGAGAAACGGTAAAACCAGTTGTAGGTCTGCGACCAGTTACTTGACAGACGTTGCTCATAAGAACTCTCAGCTTAAAGAAGTGTTGGGGTACGTCATCGCTATGACGGCTTTTTAGGTTAACAGCGAGGTGAACCAATCACCATCCCCAACTCGCCAGTCTTCCTGTTTACAGATGAGGAATGATCTCCTGGCCGACCTTCTCAAGCACTTCAAACCTAGGATCGAAGTTTGGGAGAATCATTAGTTGATCAAGCCCCCGTTCGTCGAGTTCGACTAGTCGTTCAATTATTTGGTCTGCCGTTCCAACTATGCACGTAGCGTCGATCAGTTCTGGGGTTACAAATCGTTCTTCCTCAGGGATAACCCAACAGTTGTGTCCCGCATGAATTCGCTGATGGATTCGCTCTGGGTCGTAGTCCTCCAGCATTGAGGTGTACTCGTCCCAGATGCTGTCCAGCCTACTTCCCGGCGCGCGACCGAATTGTCGGAATTGATCGTAAGAATAATGAATTGAAGCCATTGCCATTGCTCCCGCTTCTGCTTTTACCCTTGGACTTTCAATTGTCTCTCCGTCATCGAGTACGACGATTGTTGTAAGAGACACAGTTAGGTAGTCATCTCTGTTTAGCTGTCGCCCTGCTTCCGTAGAACCCCGTTCAATCATCTCCCACATTCGGTCCATTACTTGAGCGTCCGGAGGAATAGACATAACTGCGCCATCACCGTGCTTGCCCGCCAATGCCAGGGACTTTGGACCAAACCCAGAGACATACAGAGGGATCTCGTCATCGAAATTGACGAATCCTTTATCGGGCATGATGTGACGTATCGGGCTTACTTGTCCGTTATAGGAGTGACTTGCCTCCTCACCTTTCAGGAGTGGTTTTAATGTTGTGAGGTATTCGTCAAACTCTGCAATTTTTTGAGGTTTGTGACCCATTATCCGCATAGCCGTATTACCTGTGCCTAAACCAAGAAAAGTTCTTCCGGGTGCTAAGGCGTTGATAGTGGCGATAGATGCTGCGGTGACCGGAGCTGGACGTGTTCCAGATACCGATACGCCGGTCCCGATATTGATCTTTGATGTGCGGTCAGCCACTAAAGCCAGAGCCGCATAGCAGTCGGACCAAAGCATTTGGCTGTCGGCCAGCCAAGCGTGGGAATATCCCAGTTCTTCTGCTCTTACGACATAGTCAATATCGCCAACATGTGACGCAACACAAACTCCAATATCCATGACGGCACCCTAGAACAAATTTCTTAGCGTTCGCCTATGGCGAACAAACCACCTTCACGAGACCCAACATAAATTCGGCCGTCCCAAACTGCTGGCGTTGACTCGATACAACCGCCAATTTCAAGCCGCCAAATTTCAATAGGTTCAATCTTTGGTTGTTGAACACTGTAGGCACGGAGATAACCCCCGCAGTCTCCAACTATTAGAATGTCATCAACAACGACGGGCGAACTCCACAGGGGCCCCTCAAGAAATATTGTCCACAATATTTCTCCAGAAAAACGGTCGACTGACATTAACCGACCAGAGTTTGTGGTCACGTAAAGTACGCCCTTATGTAGAGCTGGGGTACTCCAGATGCCGCCGGGCAAAGTGTCATTTTCGTGTAGAGACCACACCACGGGTGTTTCGGGTTCTCTTGGGTCTAATTTCACCAATTGCCCCACTTCGCGTGACCGCGATGTTGAGCGTTCGTATTCTGCGGCGACATAAAGAAAACCTTCGTCGTCGATGACGATAGTGGCGTCAATGTCGTCACCCATCCACCACCGGAAAGTTCGTACCGGCGTGCCCCCACCCCGTAATGGCGCTAGGTCCCAACCTTGAACGAGCCCACCGGAATTAGCAAACCAGGCCGTGTCACCGGATATCGCTACCGAGTTCTCAATAGAGACGTTGTTGTCGCCCAACGCCCTAAGTAACTCATCATCCCAACCAGGTGTCTGGAAAATTATTTCAGGATCCACAACAACTAGACCTGAATCATCTGTTGAGCGATTCAACCGGATTACGTGCAGCCAACTATTTTCTCCACCAGTGATGAGGTGATCATCAAGTATTAGAGGTGCGGCATCCCAGTCGTCGTTCCACATCATTGGATTGACTTGGCTGCCAGCCAAACTCCAAAGCTCAGTTAGATGATCAGGTCGGTCAAATGCCAAGATTCGCAGCTGACCATCGCGTGAACCGCTGTAGATAAGAGGAAAGCCATCAGGATCCACAGTGAGGGAACCCTTCACGATGTCACCTGTTACGAAGGGCTCGATCACCGGTAAACCCGTAGATGCATCGAGGAGGTGGATACCTCGGTCGTACGCGCCGACAGCAAGCCACGTTTGGGTTCCCACCTTCCAAACTGCTGGTTGTCCTGTCCACCCAATTCCGCACCAATTCGTAGTACGACCTCCAGTCGTGGATAACGAACACAAGTTGCCTTTTTCGGGGAAGCGCCACAACACGTCCGGCATCAATGGAACAGGACCACGTCCGTACCATGACCGTGTTGGTGAGCCGCGAAAAGTGAGAAGCCCCTCGACGGTATCGCCCCAAGCGGTATGGACTTTTTTGGGGTCCCACCACCCTTGATAAGGCTTGCTTGTAGTGGTCACAAGAGGCGCATTGGGAACCGTTGTTGAGCTGTTAAACCAAGTTGTCGAGGTTGTTGTTTGCGGAACGAGAGATGACGAAGTGGTGATCGGCGAGTATGGAAGAGTGGTTCTAGTAGTAACCGGCGCTACTAAACCCTCAGTTGAACATGCACTGGACAGCAAAAATAAGAATATGACTATGTCCCTCCAAAAAGCTTTTAGAGAACCCGAACGGTTTTTGGACTCGGTTCGGAGAGGTCGACAGGTCATTATGGCGGAGAGCCTATGCCGCTGGGTGAGATCAGCCGCGTCGCGCAATTTTCATTTAACGTTCATGTTTAGGGAGTAGATCTATATTTGATGAGTTCATCAGACGCGCCAGCCGTAACTAATGCCGTCATTGGGGTCGCCGACGACGATAAGCGAATTCGTCAGGCATTGGAACGCGCATTGAGATCTGAAAGCTATGAAGTTCTGACTGCATCTGATGGTTTGCAGGCCATTGAAATATCTAGCCAATTGGATCTTATGATTCTCGATCTAACGATGCCTGAACTTGGGGGGATAGAAGTGTGCCGCCGTTTGCGGTCTCAAGGATCGGAATTGCCAATTTTGCTTCTTACGGCGCGTCATGAAACCGAACATCGAGTTAGAGGTCTTGATTCGGGCGCTGACGACTACCTAGCGAAACCGTTTGCTCTTGATGAACTGTTAGCGCGCATAAGAGCGTTGCTAAGACGTAACAGATCTTCTGACTTTGACGTAGCGCATTTGTCTTTTGCAGATCTTTCGCTTAATAGACAAGCACGACAAGCTCATAGGAATGGTGAACTGTTAGATCTGACGAGAACCGAGTATGAGTTACTTGAACTTTTCTTAGAACATCCCAACCAGGTGCTGACCCGAGACCAGATTTACGAAGCAGTCTGGGGATATGACGCGGCATTAGCGTCAAATAGTTTGGAGGTCTACATCGGGTATCTCCGCCGAAAAACGGAGATAGATGGTGGTCATAGGTTGATACGAACAGTCCGTGGTATCGGATACGTCCTTAGGTCCGCATGAGTTTCCGTGCCCGAGTAGCCATTTTGATTGCTTTGGTAGTCGCTATCGCCGTGGCGTGCGTAGCTGGATCTTTTTTGTATTTAGCAAGAGGACAAGCTGTCGACAGTATTGATTCAAAATTGCGGTTGAGAGCCACTGACGTCACCCTGCTGGGTGAAAAATTTGGCCGGCCCCAAGAATTTGATCGTCGGCTTTTTGGTAAGTACTCCCCAGACGATGTGTTGGTTCAAATTTTTGATGTGAAAGGCCGAATTTGGGCGAGCAATGTTGAACCGCTCCCTATTCGGCCCGATGACCTTTCAGTTGCCAGAAGGGAACTTAGGTCGCGAATAACAACCGTTGAGATAGAAGGCTATCGAATGCGGGTCCTAACGTTTCCCCTTCTGCTGCCTGGCCGTGCTGCGATTATTGCCCGACCAATGGATGAAGTTGATGCACAACTTGCAGCTTTGTGGCGGATGAGTATTCAAATCTTTGTTATCGGGGTAGCAGGGTCAGGCCTGATTGGGTTTGCGGTCGCGGGGCGCGTAGTGCGCCCGGTTCGGCGCCTCACCGAAGCTGCCACCAGAGTCGCTGACACACAAGACGTTGATCAACCGATCGATGTTAAAAGAGATGACGAATTTGGGCAGCTAGCTTCAAGCTTCAATGAAATGCTACGGGCCCTAAGCCTTTCCAGAGAACAGCAGCAACGACTGGTGACTGACGCTAGCCACGAACTTCGCACTCCGATTACGAGTCTGCGCACCAACTTGGAATACATGCAACGAAGTTCTTCGATCGGAGATGATGAGCGAAGACAGATTATGGATGACGTGTTGTTCGAACTTGACCAATTAACTGGCTTGGTTACTGAACTAGTTGATTTGGCTACAGATCAACACCACATGGACGAAGCAGAGCGCATAGAACTTGATGAACTAGTTGACGCTGTTGTGCAGCGTCACCAACGGCGAACTTCTTGCAGCATCGGCTACACCGCCACATCGTCACAAATTATGGCAGCGCCCGCATTAATTGAAAGAGCTGTGTCGAACATGATCGATAATGCGCTGAAGTGGAATCCGCCGAACTCATCGATTCAAGTTGAAGTAGAGAATGGATCGATAAGAGTTTCAGACAAGGGTCCGGGCATACCAGTGGAAGAGCACGAGCAGGTTTTTGAACGCTTTTATCGAACAGAGAGCGCGCGGTCATTTCCGGGATCTGGCCTGGGTCTTTCAATTGTCCGCCATGTAGCTGAGAGTTTTGGAGGACAAGCGCGGATTATCAATCATGATCAACCGGGTACAACAATCGAACTTTCCTTCCCACCATCGGTGTAATCGGATGGAGAGAGCTATTTGTTGATAGACAAATTGGCACCCCCAACGGGATTCGAACCCGTGCTGCCGGCGTGAAAGGCCGGTGTCCTAGGCCGCTAGACGATGGGGGCTAGCAGGCCCAGACTAGGGCGCCGAAGTCGGGAAACCACCGATCTACGAAATGGTTGCTCAGTTGTTAGCAACTTCAACTAACTCCCCAAGCAAATGACTCAGATAATGATAGATAGCGCTTTGGTGTTGTTGAGGGTCGTCATCGTCAAGAAAATTTGGTTCATCCTCTTCGCTGACGTCTAAATGCGTGCCGAGCACGAGCCGTAAATCATTGATACTCATGATCCAATAATTCAGAGTTTCCTGGTTAAGTTCAGAATCATTAAGTGTGGTTTCGACCGCATCAAGATGCGAGAGACGTCTTTCTAGAAGCTGGTCTCTCATTGATCTTTGGTATTCCACTTCATGCTGGTCGTCATTAGCGTAGGCAGCTGGGTACAAACGTCTCAGTGAAGGATCTACTGCTCCTTCGGGTGCCGTTGAAAGAACCAACTCGCGTAGTTGCTCGATCAAACTTGATAGCAACTGTCGCTCGTCTTCGGCAATCTTGATCTCTACGTTTCCGTTTCGCTTTAGCCGGAAACGTCGGTCAAAAAACATCTCAGGAGTCTTTCTGCATAGTTGCCCACAAGCCATATTCGTGAAGTCTGAACACATCGAGTTCAGCTTTCTCTCTTGTCCCGTTTGATACAACAGCTCGACCTTTGTTGTGCACATCAAGCATGAGTTGAGTGGCTTTTTCAGTGCTGTACCCAAATAGTTTCTGAAGGACGTGCGTTACGTAGCTCATAAGATTTATTGGGTCGTTCCATACCAAAACAATCCATGGCACGTCTTCGTCTGTTGATGCTGTCGGGTCGTCATCTTCAGTAAGGACTGGTGCGGTCTCCACTTCGGTCTCAGATTGGCTGTGTACTTGGGTCAACGGGATAAGCATCTCAGGCGACCTCAATTTGTTGTCTATCACTAACTAGAAGTAGCCGAATAGTTGTTATCCACAAGAGTGTGGCCCCAGTTATGTGGCAACCCACAAGCAACACGGGCAATTTAGTGAAGTACTGGGTGTAACCAATCGCTGCTTGACCGAGAGTCACGGCCAGGACAATGGAAGCTCGTCGTCTAAACAAACATTTTTCTAGTCGCCGTGTCCTAACGACGAGGAGGAGGTTTAAGAACACGAGGAGCACTACAGCAGAACCATGTATTTTTGCTACGTCCGGAAATGAAAACCCTAAACGAACAACGTTCTCATCTCCGCCGTGAGGACCGCTGGCTGTGACGATTGTGCCTGTCATAATCACAACGACTGTTGCTATGCCAATCGCTAGAGCTTGGTAGTGCAAACTTCTTCGCAACGATGCAGCATTGGAAGCGGCGTTATCAGGTCGAGCAATATCTTCGAGCACCACAGAGTTCCAAACCAAAACCATTGAAAGTAGAAAGTGACCCATAACTATTGGTGGGGATAGATGACTTAAGACTGTGATAGCCCCGAGAATGATTTGAGCAGCGACTCCTGCTACAAGGCCTAAAGACCACTTGGTAAGGCGCGCTGAATTTGGGACCCGTCTCATTGACCCCAAAACCGCAAGAACCACTGCGACTGAAACAAGACCAGTGATGAGTCGGTTACCGAACTCCACCCAAGCGTGGAAATTTGCTTGTGGAATTAGTTGACCCGGTTCACAATTTGGCCAGTCGCTGCACCCGAGACCGCTACCGCTGAGGCGGACAGCAGCTCCAGATACCACTATTAAAGCAAGAAGCCAAAGGGCTATTTGGGTTAGCCGGTGGTATTGGCGAGGGTTCAAATTAACAATTTCCACAGTCTCGAATTTACGACTCAAATAACATTCTGAGCTAATCAGTCTATCTAGTTGGGTCAGAAGGCCTTGGGGGCGTATCGTGGCCCACGATGGAGCACGGTACAACCACCATCAAAAGTGGTGACGGAGGAGTGATGTCGACACTCTCTGCTTTTGTGGTGCTCACAAAGCCACGCATTATTGAGCTTCTCTTGATCACCACTGTTCCCTCAATGATTCTTGCCAAGGGCGGCATGCCAGAAATTTCTTTGGTTATCTTGACTGTCGTTGGCGGAACTCTCGCTGCGGGTGGCGCGAATACATTCAACATGTACATCGACCGAGACATAGATCGGTTAATGGAGCGGACCCAAGGCCGGCCCTTAGTAACTGGTGCCGTGTCTCCCAAGGCGGCTCTGATCTTTGCATTTGTGCTTGAGATTTTGGCGTTTTGCCTGTTTGCAGTCTGGGTGAATTGGCTCTCCGCTGTTCTTGCAGTTGGAGCATGTCTATTTTATGTCTTCGTTTATTCTCTTTGGTTGAAAAGAACTTCAAAACGGAACATTGTCATTGGTGGTGCTGCTGGCGCAGCTCCGGCCCTGATTGGTTGGGTTGCCGTAACAGGTTCTCTGGACCTCAGGGCATTTATCTTGTTTGCCATTATCTTTTTTTGGACACCCCCACACTTCTGGGCCTTAGCTATTAAGTATGCGGATGACTATGAAGCAGCGTCGATCCCGATGCTTCCGGTGGTTAGCAGCATTCGCAGTACCGCCATCCAGATGATTGCGTACACGGTTGTCGTTATGGGTTTGTCACTTTGGTTTCACAGTGTCGCTGGAACTAGTTTCCTTTATTTATCAGTTGCAGTAGCAGGTGGTTTGGCATTCCTGTGGCGTACGATTGAGTTGCTTCGCCGACCTAATTCGGTGCAAGCCATGAAGGTTTTTACATACTCGATCGTCTACCTGGGGGCGCTGTTTATTGCCGTGGCTGTTGATGTGTTGGTATATGGAGTTTCCGCATGAATGTCTCTCAGCAAAATAAGTGCCGAAAAGACTTTGACAGAACAAGCTTTCGAGTTACATGACTGGCAATCTGGTGAGTAAAGTGCACACTCAGCACCTGTGCGGGGTCACCCGCGCATCTGGGCACAGCCAACCGTTAGGTAGGCATCACCCCCTAGTTATCGAGGCAGCAATCAGCAGGACACGATGAGCGAAAACACCACCGCTTCAACATCCCCCGGCGTGCCCGTGGAAGACCCCACCCCCTTTGGCTGGCTAACTACCGCTGACCACAAGCGAACTGGACGACTCTTCATTGTTTGTTCGTTGCTATTTCTGGTCTTAGGAGCTGTTCTTGATTTGTTAGTCAGATTGGATCTAACTTCAGCGACCGAGTTTGTAACTCTTGGTGCCGACGGCTTTGCTCAAGGGTTCGCTTTTTCTCGGGAAGCTCTAACGCTGCTGTTCCTAATTCCGGCTTTCCTTGGTGTGTCGATGTATATGGTTCCCTTGCAGATTGGCGCTTCAAACCTGGCGTTTCCGCGTGCCGCAACGGCCTCCTTTTGGACATGGAAAATCTCGGCGGTTGTGCTAATTGGCGCCTACCTAGGTAATGGAGGTCCCTACGGCGGCTGGGCTAACGGAGTTGATTTGCATCTCCTTGCCCTGAGTGGGCTTGTAGTTGCCTTACTTTTGGGCGCCATCAGTGTTGCCACAACAATCATGACCATGAGGTCACCGGGCCTCTACATGGATGAGACCGCACCTTTTACATGGTCCTCTTTGGTTTCAGCTTCAATGCTGGTTGTCAGCCTCCCGGTTTTGCTTGGACAGATAGCGATCCTTTACGTAGACCATCGATACGGGCGTGTTTTCTTACTTGGTAACTACGGCGTGTGGGAACGCATCGATTGGATTCATCGAACCCCTCAGCTATTCATCTATGTGGTCCCCGTCCTGGGTGTTGCAGCAGAAATAGTTCTTGCTACCGCCCGTCGTAAGGTATTTGAGCCTCTGGCGATGTATTTCACCATTGGGCTTGTTGGTCTTTTTGGGTTCGGGGCATGGGCCAACTTTGGGATAACTGGAGAAGGTGCTGACATCATTGATGGCTTTGAAGGCGTGGTTTTGGTGGCGCTGTACGGAGGTGCCCTTCTCGGGACAGTGGGGCTCCTTGGCCTGTTAGGTCTGGCAATAATCCAAAATCGTAAGTTGCCGAAAATCAGCACGTCGCTGCTGGCCGCTTTTGGCGCCGGAAAATTGGTGCTGGTCGGCGCGTTTGTGGGCCTAATTGGAGCCGCAGTTGACTGGCTCGAGATAGCGGGTCGAGGCAACGACGGCAACCCTCAACTTCGTATGACGACTTGGGTAACAGGTCAACAATCTGTATTGATATACGGGGCCGGGCTACTAGGCCTATTAGCTGCCATTCATTGGTGGGCGCCCAAGATTTGGGGCCGCCAGTTGAATGAACTAGTTGGTCTCTTGAATTTCCTAGTTATCGGCACAGGAGCACTTCTTGCGTTCGCTGGCCCCACCCTTTCGGGACTCTTCACAGAGCAACCAGACTTTGTCTACACAGATCCAGCTACAACTGCTCTATACGCGAACTGGGTTGATGACAGCGGAGCTGAAGGGCTAAGCGCTATCGGAGCTGCAGGAGTCGCGATTCTTATAGCGGGCGCTGGTCTGCTTCTCCTTAACTTGTTTATATCCGTGGGCTTGAAAAAAGGCCTTCGGGCAGATGATGATCCCTGGGGCGCACAATCGCCTGAATGGATGCTGCCATCACCACCACCAATGGGCGAAATAGATGAATTGCCGATGCTCAGCTCAGGGACCCCGTTGCTGGATTCGGCTGAAGCTGAGGAGGTAACTACGTGATGTCTGATACCACCCCAACTCTCGCATCTGGACAACCTCAAAGGCCCAGAACTCAGCTCGTAGCAACTGGGTTCGCCTGCGCGGCGATCTCAATGATGATGGCAGGGGCGCTTGGTTTCTATATGGCTCGGCGGCATGCTTCAGGCCCCCATCCGGGTTCTGATTGGCTTGACGGTTTAGCCGTCCCAAACCCCCAATTTGATTACGCACTTCTAACTCTTGTGGCGTCGATGATCACGGCCCATTGGGCATTGTGGGCAAGTAGGCGTCGAGACACGGCACATGCTTGGACAGCTATCGCTACAACGCTTGTGTTGGGGCTCGGGTTTATAAATATGGTGATGTATAGCCTCAATCGCATGGGAGTAGAGATAGGCGCTGGGGAATATCAGAATCTTGCGTTTGCGACGACAGGTCTTGCTTTGGCTGTCGTTGTTGTAGGACTCCTTTATCTCGGGCTAATGGGACTTCGGTCTCTTGGTGGCAGCGTAGGACAGCAAGGAAGTACGACCTTTGGAGCAGCAGTTTTCTTTTGGGATTTCGCAGCTCTTGTATGGACTGTGACCTGGTACACGGTTTACGTGGTGAAGTAGGGGATTGATGCTCGGAATTGCAAGCAGATACTTTGCTGGACGCATAACACTTGCCACAGCGGCAGCGGTTGTACTTGGGCTCGTTACGGGCATGGATGGCGATGGCCATATCGTCATGTTCGGGACCATAGTGTTAGGCACAGCGGCCGCCGCTTTTGCGCTTCTAGCGGGCTTAGCCTTATCAATTGGCGATGGCGACTCAATAGACAGAGACCGCGCCCACACCCATCCAGCTGTCCCTGCTTGGTGGCCCATCATGGGGGCTATCGGGCTTGGCGTGTTGATGGTTGGATTAGTCGTTGATGGTTTTATCGCGATCCTTGGTATCGCCACGCTGCTGGTTGCAGCAGTCGAGTGGAC
>CEUQ01188483.1_pt1 | contig 12819 bp, 11 predicted proteins | sample 361491 | NCBI WGS metagenome assembly CEUQ01 (sample SAMEA2622796, study PRJEB7988) | marine metagenome | biome: marine biome (ENVO:00000447); feature: marine epipelagic mixed layer (ENVO:xxxxxxxxx); material: "saline water (ENVO:00002010), including plankton (ENVO:xxxxxxxx)" | depth 120 m | reverse complement strand
ATTAAAGGGAAATATCTGAAAAATCATATAAAAATCAGTAATAATTATGGAAAAAAGATCATTTTTCATCGTTGGCAAACATGCAGTTATGGAAGCATTAAAAAATCCTAACAGACAGGTTAAAAGATTATTTTTAACAGAAGAGTCAAAAAAAATAATTCACAGGAATAGTCCAAGAATAAATTTATTAAAAGATATTAAGGTTCATTTTAAAAATAAAAAAGAATTAGATAATTATTCTAAAAAAGATCAAATTACACATCAGGGTTTTGTTGCAGAAGTTGAGCATTTAGAAAATATTGAGATTAAAGAGTATATTAAAAATAGAAAAGGCTCAACACTTGCATGTCTCGATGAAGTTACTGATCCAAGAAACATAGGATCTATTATTAGAAGCGCAGCATCATTTAATATAGATGGAATTATCGTTAAAGAAAGACACTTTCCAGATGAAAGCAAAATAATGTATAAATCTTCTAGCGGATGTATTGAGCATACTAATATATTTAAAGTCTCAAATATAAATACGACTTTAAAATATTTAAGGGAAAAAAATTTTTGGATTTATGGCTTTGATTCAAAAAGCCAAAAAGATTTTACAAAGGTTAAATGGTCAGGTAATATTGTGCTATTATTTGGATCTGAAGGTTATGGCATAAGTAAACACACTGAAAAATATTCAGATTTTTTAGTAAAAATAAATATTAGCGACAAAGTAGAAAGCTTAAATATATCTAACTGTGCTTCAATAGTTTTTCATTATATAAGTAGTAATAAGGTTATATGAAAATTTTTATTTTATGTGGTGGTTTTGGAACAAGATTAGATCATGAGGGTAAACTCAAAGCAAAGCCTATGGTAAAAATAGGTAACAAACCAATTTTAATGCATATTATTGAAAATTTTGTATCTCAAGGATTTAACGAATTTGTTTTTTGTTTAGGTCATAAATCTGAAACTATTATTAATTATTTTTTAAAAGATAAAAAGAACAACAGTAAAATAATTAAAAAATCAAAAAAACATATAACATTTTTTTTTAAAACAAATTCTATTAATTTTGAAGGAGATTTAATATTCACAGGGATTAAGACTGGTACGGGAGGAAGAATGCTTGAATCTTATAAAAGATTAAATATGAAAAATGATTTTATTATGACCTATGGAGATGGATTATCAAATATAAATATTAAAAAATTAATCAACTTTCATTATAAAAATAAATCCCAAATTACTTTGACTGCTGTAAGACCTAAACAAAGATATGGAATTTTAAAACTTCAAAAAAATAAAGTCAAATTTTTTGATAATAGTAAAAAAAAATCTGATGTTTATATTAATGGTGGTTATTTTGTTATAAATAAAGATGCTATTAAAAAAATTAAAAATAAAAATATTTATTGGGAAAAAGAGCCCTTAAGTTTTTTTCTAAAAAAAAAAAAATTATATGCCTATAAGCATGAAGGTTTTTGGAAAAGCCTGGATACACTTAAAGACAAAAATGACTTTAATGAAATGATAGAGAAAAATAAAATGCCATGGAAGAATATACAAAATTAAGAAATTTTTGGAAAAATAAAAAAGTTTTTATTACAGGCCATACTGGATTTAAAGGTAGCTGGATGTGCCTGATGTTAAATCTTTTTGGAGCTCAAATTTATGGATATTCATTAAAGCCAGAGAAAAAATCATTGTTTAATCAATCGCATTGTTCAAAATTTTTAAAAAAAAATATTTTTTCGAATATAAAAAATAAAAAAAAGTTAAGTCAATCTATTAATAAAATAAGACCTGAGGTTTTATTTCATTTGGCGGCTCAACCACTTGTGCTCGAAGGATACAAAAATCCTATTGAAACTTTTGATACAAATATAATTGGAACAATTAATGTTTTAAATGCAATGAGATCATGTAAATATTTAAAATCTGCAGTCATTATTACAACAGACAAAGTTTATAAAATAAATAAAAATGATAAATTGTATTCAGAAAATGATGAATTAGGAGGCATTGATCCGTATAGTGCATCTAAAGTTTGTGGAGAAATTTTAACTAGTACATATATCCAATCTTTTTTTAAAATGAGTAATTTAAGAAATAAAATTTCAACCGCTAGATCAGGAAATGTTATTGGTGGTGGTGATTATGCAAAAAATAGATTGGTCCCGGATGTAATCAGAGCTATTAACAGTAATAAAAATTTATATGTAAGAAATCCAAATCATATAAGACCTTGGCAACATGTTATTGAACCTACATATGGATATTTAAAACTAGCACAACTTCAATTTCAAAATAAGTTACAGAATATAGATTCTAAATGGAATTTTGGACCCAATAAAAAAAGTTTTGTTAGAGTAATTGATATAATCAAGGAAATTTATAATTTAAAAAAAATTAAATATAAATTTGATAAAAAAAGCAAAATACAAGAAACAGAAACTTTAAGACTTAATAATAAAAAAGCGAAAATATTCTTAAAATGGAGACCAAAATGGGATTTGAATAAAAGTTTAAAAAATGTAATTGAATGGAATGATATTTACAAAAAAAATAAAAATGCACGAAAAATATGCGAAAAACAAATAATTAACTATCTTAAATAATAAATTATGAAAATTTCATACGGAAAAAATGTTTATGGTAATGAAGAAATTAAAGCTGTTTTAAATAAATTAAAAAAAACTACACATATGGGAGAGGCTGTTTCTAAATTTGAAAAAAAAATAGCTAGTATTTTTTCAAAAAAATATGGTCTGATGGTTAATTCTGGTTCATCTGCACTAACATTGGCAAATAATGTTCTTAATTTTAAAAAAGGAGATGAGATAATTACACCTTGTCTTAATTTTGGTACTGCTGTTTCATCAATAATTTTAAGTGGAGCAAAACCAATATTTGTGGATATTGAAATTGAAACTTTGCAAATAGATACAGAAAAAATTCAAGAGAAAATTACAAGAAAAACTAAAGGTATAGTTGTGCCAAATTTAATTGGAAATATCCCTAAGTGGAAAAAAATTAGAAATATTGCAAATAAATTTAATCTTAAAATTATTGAAGATTCAGCTGATACACTTGGAGCAACTATCAACAAAAAAAGTACAGGTATTTATAGTGATATATCGATAACTAGTTTTTATGGATCACATGTAATTAGTTGTGCGGGTAATGGTGGTATGTTTTTAACTAATGACAAAAATTTGTTTAATAGAGCTAAAGTTTTAAGAAGCTGGGGAAGAATGTCTACTCTTATTAAAGACTCAGAAAACATTAATAAAAGATTAGATATAAAATTAAATGGTTTTGATTATGATAAAAAATTTGTTTTTTCCGAAGTTGGTTATAATTTCGAACCTTCTGAAATTGGTGCATCTTTTGGCCTTATTCAATTAAAAAAATTTAAATCTTTTAGTAAATTAAGAAATAAAAACTTTAGATACCATTCTGCTTTTTTTAGTAAATATAAAAATTACTTCATTTTGCCAAAAATAGACAAAAATGTAAGAACTAATTTTTTAGCTTATCCAATTATAATTAAAGAAAATAAAAGTTTTAACAGAAAAAATTTACAAATTTTCTTAGAAAAAAAAAATATTCAAACAAGACCTATTTTTAGTGGAAATATCTTAAGGCATCCGGCATTTAAAAATTTAAATTCACGTCAAAATAAATTAAATTCATTTAAAAATTCAGATTATATAATGAAAAATGGTTTATTGATCGGTTGTCATCAAGGTTTAAAAGCGGCTGATATTAATTACATACATAATTGTATAAAAAAATTTATAAATATTTATGGATAACCATAAAAAAGTAAGCGATTTAATCGCAGAATTTCTAAAGGAAAAAAAAATAAAGCAAGTTTTTGGTATTATCGGATCAGCAAATTCTCATATTTTTGATTCAATAGATAAGCTTAAGTATACAGAAATAATCTGTATGCACCATGAGCAGTCTTTAACTATGGCAATGCAAACTTATTATAGAGTTACAAAAAAAATGGGTGTAGCTTTAGTGACAGCAGGAGGAGCAAGCGCAAACGCTATCACAGGAGTAATAAGTGCATGGGCAGATTCTATTCCTGGTATTGTAATTTCAGGTCAAGAAAATTTAAAATATGTAAAAAAATACGAGAAAAACAAATTAAGAATGTGGGGCATTCAAGGTTTTGATAGCTGTAAAATGGTAAAAGAAGTTACTAAATATTCAAATCGAATAAAAAACCCAAATAAAATACTTTACGAATTAGATTATTGTTTTCATGAAAGCTTAAATCTTAGACCTGGTCCTGTTTGGCTAGATATACCAATAGATATACAAGGAAAAAAAATTAATGTTAAAAGTTTACCAAGATTTTCCCCTAAAAAGATTAAAAATATTCCAAGTAAAAATCTAGAACTTAGAATTAAAAAATTGATTAAAAATTCTGAAAGACCAGTTTTTTGGCTTGGTAATGGTATTAAAATTGCTAATTGTAAAAAGCTATTAAAACAAATGTTAAAAAAATTTAATTTCCCCTTTTTTCAAAGTTGGGCAGCTATTGATATAATAGAAAGCAATCATGAATTAAATTTTGGTAGACCGGGTGTTTATGGAAATAGAGCTTCAAATCTAATATTACAAAATTCAGACCTGGTAATATCAATTGGTACAAGATTATCTATACCTATGATTGGATATGTTGAGGATGAATTTGCAAGAAATGCAAAAGTAATTTATGTGGATATTGATAAAACAGAATTTTCAAAATTTAAAAATAAAAAAAAATTTATTCAATATAGTTATGGTGCTGAAAAATTTATAAAATTTATTTTAAAAAATTTTAAAAATTCAAAAAATTTAAAAAGAAAACCTTGGCTTGAGTATTGCAATAAAACATTAAAAAATTTTCCTCACCTAGAATTTCCTACACATAATGATAGAAATGGCTTTATAAATTCATACAAATTTATAGACAAAATCTCTAAAATATTAAAAAAAGATTCTTGCATTGTAACAGATATGGGAACTGCACTATTAAGTGGTCACCAAAATATTATTTTAAATGAAAAACAACAAATGATGACATCTACAGGTCTTGGGGAAATGGGTTATGGATTACCAGGAGCTATAGGCGCATGTTTTGGATTAAAAAAAAAGGAAGTTATCTGTCTAAATTGTGATGGTGGAATTATGATGAACCTTCAAGAACTTCAAACCGTTGATGAATATAGATTACCAATAAAAATATTTATTTTTAATAATGATGGCTATCTAATGATTAAACATACGCAAAAAAATCTTTTTAAAGGAAATTATGTTGCTGTAAATAGAAAGACAAATATATCGTGCCCAAATTTAAAAAAATTATCTGAAACTTTTAATATGAAATATTTTAAAATAGATAATTGGAAAAACTTTAATAAAAAAATTGAAGTAATAAAAAAAATAAAATCACCTGTAATTTGTGAAGTAATGATGGATCCAGAACAGTATTTTCACCCAAAACTTGGAACATCTATGGGAAAAAATGGCAAAATTATATCACCCCCGCTTGAAGATTTATCACCTTTAATTAACAGAAAAAGACTTCAAAAGAGTATGATAATTCCAATGCACAAAAAATCAAAAATAATTTAAATTATTTAGTATTTTTTAGATTATATAGAATATTAAATATTAAATCCTCTTGACCTGCCACTAATTTTTTTTTTCCTATCGCTTTAAAAGCCTCGATATCGTCTAGTTTAAATTTGTCAGAATAGTAGTCCACTTTTGATGCAAAACCAGAAAATAAACCGTAGTTTGCACTCATTATATTTTTAGGTTCAGAAAATGGATTTGTATATTTTATTTTTTCCTTTTTAAGTATTTTGGGAAATTTTTTTGCAATCGAATAAATCTTTGAAAGTTTAACTTTTGATTTTATGCCTAATTTTTCAATTACAGTTAAAAAAACATCCATCTGTGTATTTCCAGCTCCTGCACCAAATCCCTTGATAGAAAGATCAATAATTTCTGCTCCTGCAAGGTATGCAACAACACTATTCCATACAGCTGTTCCTAAATTATTATGGCCATGAAAACCAATTTTAATTTTGAATTTTTTTTTTATTTCCTTTATTATTTCTAATAAATCATCAGGCAAAAATATACCTGCTGAATCCATTATTATGATAGTTTTAATACCTATGTCATTTAACAATTTTACTTTTTCTAAGTAACTTTTTTTTTTATCAAAAACTAAATGTGCCATCATTAAGACACCCCATGTTTCAACATTATTTTTTTTACAAAATTCAATCTGAGAATAAGTAGTATCTATTTCAGTAGAATTGGTTCCAATTCTGAAAATATCTACTCCACAGTCAATTGCTAATTTAAGATCATCATTTCTAGAAAAACCTGGGATAGAATGAATTGATAATTTTGTATTTTTTAAATTTGTCCTTGCCAATCGTAATGCTTTTTCATCAGATATTACCGATCTTCCTATAGTTAATGAAGATGCTCCTATACCATTGCCATGCCCAACCTCGACTATATTTACTCCAGTTATATCTATAAATTCACAATATTTTTTTATTACGTTTGAATTAATCATATGATTAACCGCATGATTTCCATCCCTCAATGTTACATCGCTTATTATTAATTTTTTCATTAATTATTCTTGTGTAATAATTTTACTTGTTTTGATAAATATACAGCCGAAGATGTTATAATATCTAAATTGCCAGCATATGTCGGCAAATAATCTCCTTGGCCTATTACTCTTACGGTGACTCTAAATATTTTTTTATTAAAAGTTTTAAATAAAATCGCATTATACTGAGGAATATAATTTTTTATTTTAGCATTTATTTCGTTTAAGGATAATTTAAGTTTTGAAAATTCCTTTACACTTAAAGGTTTTTCAAGTTCAAAAAATAAAGAATTCATCATATTAACTGGTGGATCAGATGGGTTTATAATTATAATAACTTTCGTCTTTTTAATTTTTGACAACTTTTTAATAGCGCCTTCAGTATTAATTACATATTCATTTATATTTTCTCTAGTAGCTTTTCCTGCACTTTTTGCAGATATACTTGATACTAATTCAACATATTTTAATTTTTTTAACAAAACTTTTTTAAAAGATGTAATTATAGGAATAGATGTTTGGCCACCACAAGTTATCAAATTTATTTTTTTTGGAATTAAGTTTTGGTTAAAATAAGGAACTACATAGTTACCAAATTTTGATGGGGTAAGGTTTATATAAAATATTTTATTAAGATAATTTTTTAATTTATCTGTTATTTTTTTATTGGATTTTGCAGATGTACAATCAAATATAATTTTTGTTTTTGATAATTTGCTTATTACACCTTTGACGCCCTGATCAGAGTATAAAAAATTATTTTTTCTACAGTATTTAGCACCTTCAGAGTTTTTATTTGTATTAAAAATATATATTTTATTAAAAATTCTTTTTTTTTTTAATTTTATGTAAAGATCAATGCCAATTTTACCAGTACCGATTATTATTACATCAAACATTTATTGTAGATACAATAAAACATGAATTTAAACAATGTTTATTATTGTAATTAAAAATGTATATAATTAATTAAATACGATTATACAATTAAATGAAAAAATTATTAATTATTGGTGCAAGTAAATTTATTGGAAAATCTTTCATTAAATATTTTGACAAAAATAGAAACAAAATTAATTTAATTTTAATAAGCAGAAAAGAATTATTTTATAAAAAAAAAAATAAAAATATTAAAATAATAAAAAAAGATTTCAAAAAAATTAAAAAAATTCCTGAATGTGACTATTTGATTTATTGTTTAAGAACTAATACAAAAAAAAAAGATGATGAGCTATTCAAATTTTTTGAAAAAAAATTAAAAAAATTAAAAAAGAAACCAAAAATAATTTACACAAGCTCGGGAGTTGTTTATGGACTAAATAATATTAAAAAAAAAATTACTGAATTAAAAAGATTAAAAAAAAATGAATTTGTTGGTTTAAAAAGTTATAAAAAGAAATGGTTTAACCAAAAAATGAATTTAGAAAAAAAATTCTATAATTTATCAATATTTGCTTATAATGTGGTTATTTTAAGAATGTTCACTTTTATAGGACCAAGTATTTTAGATCAAAATTATATTCCTGCAGTTTTCAAAAAAAAAATATTAAATAAGAATAAAATAGTTATAAGAGGACCTTTAAATACTTATCGTAGCTATCTTGATGAAAATGATATGGTTGAATGGATTATTAAAATATTTAAAAAAAATTCAAAAAATTTCGACATATTTAATTTTGGTTCAGATAAAGCAATTAAAATTTATGATCTAGCTACGAAAATGACGAATAAAAAAAAAATTATTTTACTTAATAAATCGAATAAATTGGATTATTATGTTCCATCAATAGTTAAATTAAAAAAATGTTTTAATCTAAAAGAAAAAGTAACTTTAAATAATTCAATTTCAAAGCTACTAAAAGTATGAAAATTTCAATTTGCACACCTACATATAATGAAAAGGGAAATATCCTAAAACTTTACACTGAAATAAAAAAAGTATTTGAGGAAATTAAAATAGAATATGAACATGTTGTAATCGATAATAACTCAGATGATGGAACAATTGAAATATTAAAAGATATTTGTAAAAAAGACAAAAACTTTAAAGTAATAATTAATCAAAAAAATTATGGCCATATAAAATCACCTTTTCATGGACTACTTCAGACAACTGGTGACGCAACCATATTAATGTCATCTGACTTTCAAGATCCAATAGATTTAATTCCTAAATATATTGAGAAATGGAAGAATGGTGAGAAGATTGTACTGGGAAAAAAAACATCCTCTGATGAAACCAAAATTTTTTTTTCATTAAGAAATTTTTACTATAAATTTTTAAATTTTATTTCTGAGGATGATCTAACATTAAATACAACCGGTTCAGGAATTTTTGATAAAAAAGTAATTGAGGAGTTAAAAAAAATTAAAGATCCTTATCCATATTTTAGAGGTTTAATCACAGAACTAGGATTCAAAATTTCTTTTCTTAACTTCAATCAGCCTAAAAGATTTGCTGGAAAAACAAAAAACAACTTTTTTACTCTTTACGATATTGCAATGCTTGGTTTAGTAAAGCATTCTAGAAAGCCATTAAGATTTATGGTTTTAGTTGGTTTTTTCTCAAGTTTTATAAGTTTTTTAACAGGTTTAATTTATCTTTTTTACAAAATTATATTTTGGAATTCTTTTTCATTAGGAATAGCTCCAATTGTTATTGGATTATTTTTAATTGCCTCGATCCAGATTACCTTATTAGGTCTAGTAGGCGAATACATTGGTGTCATTCTTCTAAATCAAAAACAAACTCCATTAGTCATTGAAAAAGAAAGAGTAAACTTTGATTAATCACAATTGATTGTTAAATCTTTTAATGAATAAATTTTAAATCTATCATTTTCATAAATAGAACAATAAATATCAAAAGTATTTTTAAAATCAAAAATTAAGTTTTTATCAACAATAAGAACATCAGGATCAATTTTATTTTTTGATAAAATTAGTTTATTCTTTAATCTATTAATTTCTGATTTTGGTAAAATTACTTGATGAGCAATTAATAAATTATTTTTTTTTATATATATTTGTTCTTTATGCGTATAATCATTTAAGTCACGTTTATAATGTGTTAAATTATTTGCTAAATATTTTCTACCAAAAAGATTGTAAATAAAATCATTTTTATATCTCCAACTTTTAAATTTATTTTCAATTAGATTTTCTAAATCTTCTTCGCTTAGATTAAAAAAATTAAAAGTTGATATAAGCTCATTTTCAATTTTCTCTGTTTTTTTTGATGTCCAAAAAGACACTGGCAAAATCGAAAAATTATTAAAATTATTTAAAATTAACCATATAGAAATATTCTGATTCAGATTAAAAATCTTTAATTTTTTATTATCGAATAACTCTTCATTTTTTATAAATTTAGTTACTTCGGCAAGTTGAGTTCTGTAAGCTTTATTATTTTTTTCTTTAATGGCATATGCATTAAAATTATAAAAACCCAAATATAATAATAATAGAAGAATAATAAAATAATTATAAAAAATATTTTTTTTAAGATTTAAATTTAATATTTTTATTTCATTTATAACTGTAAAAATAAATAATATTAAATTAATAATACTATTAATAATAATAAGATTTATAAAGTGATAATAATCCAATCCTTTGTTAAAAAAATAGAAAATAAAGAAAGTTGATAAAATTGAACTCAAAAAAACTAAGTAAAATATTTTTAAAACACTATTTCTAGTGAAAAAGAAAATTAATGAATTTAAAAAAAATATTATTAGAAATTCTTTTTTAAATATTAAGCCTTTAAAATAGTTTAATAAAACCAATTTTTGATCTTTATCAACCGTGAAGATACCCAATCTATCTAAATAGTCACTTTCTGAAATGTTTACTTGAAAGTTAAATATGGAAAAAAAAATTATTAAAATAAGAATTGAGTATAAAATTTTTTTATAATTTAAAATTATTATATTAAAAAAATTTTTTCTAAACTTGTAGAAAAATACAACTATTAAAATAAAAAATTCATTAACCGCATGATAAAAAAATGAATTGAGACTAATGCCCATTAATATTGACAAAGGTATTATAAATTTTAATGAATTTTCTTCAGATTTATAAAATTTTATTACAAATAAAATAAAACAGAAAAAAAATAAGTTTGTTATTATAGGCCTGGGAAATCTAAGTGTATAAAATGATTCAAAATTATACTTTAAAATCTCAATAAAATTTAAATTTAAGAGTGTTAAATTATCCAACAAGCTTACAATTGATAATATGATTAAAGAATAAAAAATTGATTGTAGTTTATTAATTCCAAGTTCAATAAGAATAATAAAAAACAATAATAAAAATATAAAAGTACAAATTAATTCAAGAATAATAAACGAATACCCTCCAAATAACTTTAAAAAAAAAGAGTTTATAGCTAAACTTATAATTGGAAATGAAACTAATTTAAGATTCTCAATATCCAATGAATAACTTGGGCTGAAATTTAAATTAGAAAAAGATTTAATTAATGGATAATAATTATTGTCTCCTGTATCATTGATTATTCTTAAATAAATATCTTCGTCATATAAGTTATAGGAATAAATCCACTTAACACTTATTATTATTAGTGATGTAAGAAACAAAATAATATGGTGACTTTTAATAATTTTATTGTTTGTTATTTGCATAAAAAATTTATAATAATTGATTTAAATTGAAATTCATTTATTTTTTGTTATAAAAAAATCAATTAAAGCCCTTGTAGCTCAGCTGGTAGAGCAATTGATTTGTAATCAATAGGTCCGCGGTTCGAATCCGTGCGGGGGCACCATCACTCAATAAAATCAGCACTAATTATTTTTGCAAAGTTGAAGATCAAGTAATTTTTTATATCGTTTGTGCCAGGATTGTGCCAGGATTGTGCCAAGGTCAAGTAATCATTTAATTGTGTTTTTTATACTGCTCATAATGATACTTAAAAAATTCTTTATCAATATTATGCCCATCTTTAACTGTTAATTTTTTTCCCTCATAGCCGTCCAATCCTTTTATTTCTAAAGTTTCTGGATCTACATAAAAACCATAACCATCAAATTGGCTATGATGGTTAGGACACAAACATATAATATTATTAACCTGATCAGGTCCTTTATGATTCTTTCCCAAACCTTTTATATGTGCGCCAACTGAAACTGCACCATCGTGTGTCTTTAAATAAATATTGCAAACTTGACATTTATTATCATAAAGTTTTTTTACATATTCTGGCCACTTAGGATTTCGTTGTATAACATTGATTGTAGACTTTTTTCTTTCAGTTTTTTTATAATCGTTTTTTAAGGTATGCTCTAACTCTGCCTCAAATTTTTCGACTGTCTTTTCTGTAGATAAATAAAACCTACATACATAAAAACCGCTTTTACCTTTTACACGTTCGTAGTTTTTAACATAGTATAATCCATCATATCTATAACCTTTTGGAGGTCCGTTTTTAATTTGAAATCCTCTAGTAACTCTAACTGGTAAATTATATTTACAACTAATTCTTAATCCTTCATTTCCTAAAGTAAATTCTTGATCAGCAATCTGCTTTCCACCTGGTTTGTCCTGACCTCCTTGACCTGTGTAAAGTATATCATTCCAATCATCTATATCGTCTTCATATCCTCCAGATAATACAATTGAGCTAGCACCCTCATCAGTGCTTCCCCATATGCCGCCCATAGGAGGTGCATGTATTCCTGCAGCTGCAAGTTCTTTTCTATCCTTAAAAATTTGACCAACATGAGTACCTTCAATTTCTCCAAATACTCTTTGACCCTCATTCATATTTCTTAATCCCCAAATTCCTTTACCTTTGCCTTCGGCCATATAGAAAATATCTTTACCACCACCAAATGCCTCTGAGTCTGAAGAATATGTTTCAAGTTCTCTTTGAACTGTTTGTGTCCAAGTATTATTTAATTTTCCTTTACGAAGTTTTTCTACCTCTTTATGAATTTCAGATAAATGTGCAACGCCGCCTAAATTTTTTAATGCCTGTATAGTGTCCTCTCTCCAAGTTGGCATTTAAACTACAACCACTATCCCTAAAATTTTATTACATTTAATGATTTGTATATGCATCCGGATAGTTGGCTAAATGTTCATCTGAAATTGGTATCATTACAGCACTCTCTAGAACAGCACCTGCTTCTTTTCTTTTCTCAGCAAGTTCCTTATCATCTTTA
>CEUQ01172952.1_pt1 | contig 12838 bp, 12 predicted proteins | sample 361491 | NCBI WGS metagenome assembly CEUQ01 (sample SAMEA2622796, study PRJEB7988) | marine metagenome | biome: marine biome (ENVO:00000447); feature: marine epipelagic mixed layer (ENVO:xxxxxxxxx); material: "saline water (ENVO:00002010), including plankton (ENVO:xxxxxxxx)" | depth 120 m | reverse complement strand
TACCAAACCAAAACGATGCTCCAAACGTTGAATTTAAAAAATCAAACTAGTTATCTAGTTTATTACCTTTTGATAAGTGAGAAATAAATTCTGAAAATTTTTTTCCAGACTGGTTTTGAAATGATAGATAATTGGTGAAATTTTTTCTGCCATTTTGAATTAATTCATTTCTGATATTGTCATTATCAAGGTTTTTGATATCTTGTTCTAAGTTTTCTAAATTTGAACATTTACATGAATAATTTGTAAGAGCAGAAGGTAAACCAACTCGATAATTTTTTACAGGTAATGAAATTACAGGTTTATTCAATAAATGACAGTTTAGAATCACAGTTGAGAAATCTATTACAATAACAAACTTTGCATTCTTAATAATTGAAGAAAAATTCCCATCTTTGATTATTTTGATATTTGGATTTATGGTATGAGCAATTTCAGATGGATCATATTCAGCAGGATCAGGATGAAGTTTAATTATTAAATTCAAATTTAGATTAGAAGTTATCCTACAAACTGTTTTTATTGTCTCAATATTTTTTTCAATAGTATCAATTGTCAAATCAAAAACTTTTTCCTTAGTAGGTCCAGAAGTTGCTAATACAACATAATCTTTGTAATCAAAAAGTGGATTTGTTTTTTCTATATCATCAAATTGTGGGGAACCAAGATCAATAATTTTTTTCGTGGGAATTCCACAATTTTCGCGGTACATACGATCTATTTTTCCCCATACTAAAGATATATCAGAATTTTTTGGAAGTACTCCTTGATGTAGATTCAATTCATAGCTTCCATCAGTATCAAAAATTATACCATGTTGATTAAGAAATACTTGAATGCCAAAAAATTTTCCCAATTGAGAAAGAATTTGTTCGTGAGGTCCAACATTATTATTTATTATAATTGCAGAGAAAGTATATTTTTCAAATAAGCATTTTGTAAGTTCAATCTCATACATATTTTCTTGAATTCGAATTTTGAATAATTCTAAAAAATTTTCTTTAATTGCATCCCAAAATGAAAAGTGTTCAGTTTGAAATATTTGAGAAAAAATAGAATTATTGGAGAATAATATTTCAATTTTTTTTTCTAAGAAAGAAAAATTTTCAATCACTTTTTTTTTAACACTAGAAGAGCTCAGAGTGTTTTCATTTTCTAAGATGATTTTTGAATTTTTTATTAGAGAAAAAGTTTGTTTATTCCAATAAGCTGGCTGACGTCTATTATAAGCAATAAAAGGGATTACATTTTCAGTAAGTAATTTTCGATAATTGAAGGTATTAAATTCTGAAAACAGTACATATTTGAATTTATTATCGTGGTAATTATTTGAATTAATTAAGTTATTAGAAATTTTTTCAGAGATGGATTTTAATTTTTTAAAAAAATTTTTTGAAATAGTAATTTCATAATTATATTTTTTAAATCCAATAGAATACTTGACATTTAGGGAATCAATGGGACTGAATTCAACAGATTTAGAATTTTTTTGAATTATTGAAAAATCACTTATGAATAATTTAAGAATTTTTTCCAATGTTTCAGAACAAATGAATTTTTGATTTTCATAATTTTGTATAATTTTATGAATTTCATATGATTTTTTTATAAAATTAACTAAGATGTTAATCATTTCCGATTTTATTAAAGAACCTAAATTTACATGTTCATAAATTAATTCATTTTTAATTTCGGAATCATTATACCAATCAGACAATTCATATGATTTTTTTTGTATGTTTTTTCTTTCATCGTCAGTGATAAATTCATCAGAAATTTTATGTTCAATATTTTTATTTTTTAGTAATTCGTGTGTTGAATAATTTGTTGTAATAATTTGGACATGTTGTTCTTTAATTAAAATTAACAATTTATCAAAATCATCAGGATTATCAAAAATTATAATGACTTTTTCTTGCATACTGACTTATTTCCATTTATTCCAATCATAATCTAAAAATGAAACATTTTCCATTTCATTATCATTTGGTTTCCAAGAGACATCTGCCAATACCAATATTTTTGAAATTGATGAAGAAGGATTAATAATTGCTGCTGCAATTCCATTCGGAATTGAAATTAATTTTGGTTCTTTTGAATTAGTTTCAATCTCATGATAGTTGCCATCTTTATCACGAATCACCAAAACCATAGCCCCGTCAATACAGTGAAAATAGCTTGTTCGATTTTTATGTAGATGAGGACCTTTAATCTCTCCGGGATTAACAGTATTTACATAGACCATTTGGGGGGTTTTTATGATCTTATCCCAATCTCTCCAGACAATTTTTAATTCACCATTAAGATGAGAATCTCTTACATCTCTTGTTTGATGTGTTTCAAGTTCTATTGTTTCAAAATCAGTCATATTTTGAAATTTCTTATATTAACCATTAAAAGTTTGTATGAAATCATATCATTCATGCCAAGATTTTATAAATCAAATAGAATGTTTTTAATCAGTTGTTAACAATTGAGAATCTAAGAGATATTGACTTACAATCAATGTACAAGACATATGATAAGTGGCCAAGTATTGCAAAAGAAAGCTACGAAAAACCACTTGATAAAATTGATTTAAAGAATGTTGAACATGTAGTTTTCGCAGGAATGGGAGGTTCTGGTGCAATAGGGGATGTGTTTTCATCGATACTTTCCAAAATGGAGATTCATGTTACTGTGGTCAAGGGCTATCTGTTACCAAAAACGGTTAATGAGAATACAGTGGTCATTTGTACCAGTATATCAGGCAATACAGATGAGACATTATCAGTTTTAAAAAACTCAGAAAAATTAAATGCAAAATTTGTTGCGCTTTCATCAGGAGGATTAATGAAAGATTATTGTGAAAAAAATATTACCGATTACTATAAAATTGAAAAAGAACATTCACCAAGAGCATCATTTATTGGTTTTCTATATTCAACATTGAATATTCTTGAACCAATTCTGCCAATAAGTAAGAATGAAATTGAAGAGTCAATTATTTCATTGGACCATACAAAAAATTTGATTGATTCTAATAATCTAAATGAGAAAAATTATTCATTAGAATTAGCAAATTGGATAAAATCCGTACCAATAATTTATTATCCATGGGGCTTACAATCTGCCGCAATACGATTTAAAAATTCAATGCAAGAAAATGCAAAAAAACATGTCTTATTTGAAGACATTATTGAAGCATGTCATAATGGAATTGTTTCTTGGGAAAGTCCATCCAACATACAACCAATTTTACTTCAAGGTAAAGATGATCATGTGAAAACACAAGACAGATGGAATATCATAAAAGAATTTTTTCAAAAAAAACAAATCGATTATAAAGAGATCTATTCAGGTGAAGGAAGTATTTTAACGAAATTAGTTTGTTTAATCTATTCATTAGATATGACATCAATTTACAATGCAGTTATTTCAGAAATTGATCCATCCCCAGTGAATTCAATAGATTTTGTTAAAAAAAGATTATAATTAATTTTTTATAAATTTTTTAAACATATTGTTTATGTCGTTGATTTTGTTCAATGAAGATTCATCAATCAATTCAAGATTAGGAATTACGCAATGACCACCTATGAAACCTGGAAACATTTTAGGTCTATTACCCAAAAATTTATGAATTTCATCAGAAAATGACCACATTTCATCATAATCAACACGATACTTTTCAGCAATTATTTTACTCATTTGTGCATAATTTATTAGCCAGCCATAATATGAGGTATCACAAATAATTTTTGCTAATTCCAGAGTCATTGGGTTTGACATTTGTTTTGATTTAATCTTAGATTTTTTCATTAATTGAGAAAAATTACGTGATGCGAGTTTTGAAGAAGAAGAATTATTTTGTAATGCAAAGAATTTTGTATATTTTTTAAGATCACTTTGCATTCTTTTATGAACACCTCTGGTAGCACTAAAAATTATTGGAATTTTCAATTTTTTTTGGAGGGAATTAGTAGTTCCGGGTTTAACAGTACTATGAATAACAATAGATTGTGGTGAAAATTTTTTTTCAAGTTTTATTACATTATTGATGAAATTTTTGTTAAATGGAATACAAATGTGTAAAAAACGTACAGTGTACGAATCAAAATTATATTTGGACTTAGGAATTAAACTAGAGTTAATATCATAACCATCTACAGGAAAAATTTTTGAAAGAATCTTAAAAATTGGTAATCCAATTTCCCCTAAACCACAAACAATATCTTTTTTCAATTATTAGAACATAATTAATGGCAGTTTTAATCATTACCATAAAGAAACATGAATGATAATCATGAGTAATAAATTTATGATAATGATGTTTATGTGAACTGTTTATTACAAGTAAATGAAAAGAGTACATTAAATGAAAATTAATCTATTTGAACCTAATATTGACAAATCAGAAGAAAAGGCAGTTTTGGATGTTTTACGGAAAAAATTTTGGGCATCAGGCTCAGGAATTGGTGAAGTAAGAAATTTTGAAAAGAAATTTAGGAAATATGTTGATGCTAATGAAGCCATGGCAGTAAATAGTGGAACATCTGCACTAAACATTGCGGTTTCATTATTGGATATTAAAGGAAAAGAAGTTATTCTACCATCATTAAGTTTTGTTTCTACAGCAAATTGTGTTTTGATTAATGGAGGGAAACCTAGATTTGCAGATATAAATCCAGATACATTATGTATAGAACCTAATGAAATTAGAAAATTAATTACAAATAAAACTAAAGCAATAATCCCTGTACATTTTGGAGGAATGCCTTGTGATATGAAATCAATATTAGAAATTTCTGAGAAGAATAACATCAAGGTGATTGAAGATGCAGCACATGCTGCAGGAAGTGTATTTAATAAAAGAAAAATTGGAAGTCATGGTTTTGCAGTTTGTTTTAGTTTCCATCCTGTAAAAAATTTAGCAATGCCAACAGGAGGATTAATTACAATTAATGATGCAAATCATAGTAAAATTAGGAAAAAAATAGAAGCAGCTAGATGGTGCGGAATTACAAATAGAAAAGATGATGATTATGAAATAAAAGAGTTAGGAAATAACTGTTACATGAATGAAATTTCTGCGGCAATAGGAATTGAACAATTAAAGAAATTAGAAAAAATGAATTTAATTAGGAAAAAAATTGCAAAACGTTATTCAGAAGAAATTGAATTAAATCAAAAGATGCCTTATACAGAAAATTGTGCATATCATTTGTATTGGATTTGTGTTAAAAATAGGGAAAAATTAAGAAAAGAGTTATCTGAAAAAGGAATTCAAACTGGAACTCATTACAAACCAATTCATAAATTCAAATTATATAAAAAAAATCATGATCTTCCAATAACAGAATCAGTAGCTAAAAAGATCATAACACTACCTATGCACACTAATCTTAAAGACAAAGAAATTGATAAGATAATTTCACTAGTGAATAAATTTACAAAATAATTATTTTTTCCATGGAGTGTGATTTAGTATATCAGAAGATATATCCTTCCAGATTTCTTCATTTTCATTATACCATTGAATAGTTTTTCTTAATCCATCTTCAAAACTAATTTTTGGTTTCCAATTCAATTCTTTAGAAATTTTTGATGAATCCATACTATACCTAAAATCATGACCAGGTCGATCTTCCACAAATTGTATTTGATCTTCAGATTTGCCCATCAATGATAAAATAGTTTTTACAATTCTGATGTTATCAAGTTCATTGTTTCCAGAGATATTGTATGATTGACCTGATTTTCCATGTAATAATGATGATAGTATTCCGTCACAATGATCATCAACAAAGATCCAATCTCGAATATTAGTTCCTTTTCCATAAATTGGAATTTTCTTATTCTGTTTTGCCAAAATGAAAGTTTTTGGGATTAGTTTTTCTGCAAATTGTCTTGGACCATAATTGTTTGTGCAACGAGTAATAACAACATCAGAATTGAATGTATTATAATAAGAATTTATCAAGAGTTCAGCTGCGGCTTTTGTGGCAGAGTATGGATTTGATGGATTTAATTTTGAATCCTCAGTTGCGCTTCCAGACAATAAACTTCCAAACACTTCATCGGTAGATATTTGGACTAATCGTTTTTTTTGTTTTGATATAATATCTAGAATTGTGAATGTTCCTCTTACATTAGATACAAGAAATGAATTTGGGTCAGTTATACTTCTATCAACAAAAGATTCTGCAGCAAAATTTATCACTGCGTCAGATTTAGTAATTAATTCTTCCATTAGTCGTTTATTGGTAATATTGCCTTTTACAAATTCATAATTTGGATGATTTTCTACATTCGACAAATTCCTTTTTTCAGAACCATGTAATTGAGCATCAACATTGATAATTTTGAAATCTTCATTTTTAGAAAGTAATTTTGTGATGAAATTACTACCTATGAATCCTAATCCACCAGTAACAAGAAGTTTCATAATGGAAACATTAAATCAGTATTAATAAAATGTAGTACTCTTTGAGAATTAGTTATTAGTATCAAATGGAGCTAGATGAGAAGTAGTATTCATAGGTAGAATATTTATTCAGCAAATATTTTTTTTGAGTATGTTTAAAGGCAAAAAAATTCTCATCACAGGCGGAACAGGGTCACTAGGTACAGCCCTTACCAGAAGATTATTAGACGAAGGAGCAGATACTATAAGAATTTTCAGTAGAAATGAAAGTAAACAAATTGAAATGGAGTCAAAATTCAATGATAATAGATTAAGATTTCTTTTAGGAGATATCAGAGATTACGACAGATTGATTAGAGCCGTCGAAGAAATAGATATTGTTTTCCATGCAGCCGCTTTAAAACATGTTCCAATTATCGAATATAATCCATTTGAGGCAATTAAAACAAATGTCATAGGTTCACAAAATGTTATCAATGCATGTCTAGAAGAAAATGTTGAAAAAGCAATTTGTGTTGGAACAGATAAGGCTGTATCACCATTAAACACTTATGGTGCAACAAAACTTTTAATGGAAAAACTTTTTGTAACTGCAAGTAATTATTTAAAAAAAGAAAGACATAGAACAAAATTTATTGCATTACGTTATGGTAACGTTGTAGGAAGTAGTGGTTCAGTTATTCCAAAGTTCATTGAACAAATAAAAGAAAACCAAAAAGTTACAATTACAGATCCAAATATGACAAGATTTAGTATAACAATGGATGAAGCTTTAGATTTTATCTTGAGAGCAACTGAAATTGGAAAAGGAAGTGAGATATTTATTCCAAAATTAAAGGCATATACAATTAATAATGTTAAAGACGCACTTTTTAATTTGTTAAATAATACAGGAGAAGAAAATATTGGAATCAGAGTAGGGGAAAAGATGAATGAGATATTAATTAATCAGGATGAGATAAGATACTCATGGGATATTGGTGGCATGTACATGATGATTAGTCCTTCAGTTAATGATGAATATAATTTTGATGAGAGTTTAACTCCGAAGAAAATTGAACATATTGAAGAGTATTCCTCTGACACAGCAGAAGAAATGTCTAAAGATGAAATAATTGATGTAATAAAAAAATCTGGACTGCTTAATGACTGAAAAAACAATTCGAATTTTTACTAGAAATAGAGAAAAAGAACTGGTTAGTAAGTTCATGAAATCTTTTAACATTCCATTTGAGATTTTTACTGTTTCAGATACTCCAACACTGGAGCCATTTGAATTAGGCGTTAGTTATAACTATACAAAAAAAATTGAACCGCCAATGTTGTATTTAGCAAGAAAAGGATTCATAAATTATCATCCTGCACCTTTGCCAGAATATCCAATGAGCCCACAATATGAAAAGAATTCTCCAGAAAGAGGAGTGGAAGATAAAGTAATGGAGTGGGGAGTAACTTTACACTATATGGATGAGGAATACGATTCAGGACCAATAATTAGGAAAATGATGTTTGACTTGGAAGAACCACCAGCTACAAAAGATGAATTAGGTTCACTTACACATTGGCATTTATGGAAACTTTTTAAAAATTCAATTCTAGATGTATATCACTTTGGAAATCCAATCAATGAAAGATTTATTGAAGAATTCAAGGAGAAAAATCAATGAAGATTTTGATTTTGGCAGCTCATCCAGATGATGAGGTTTTAGGAATGGGAGGGACAATGAAGAAATTATCAAATGAAGGTAATGAAATAAAATTAATTTTTATGTCAACGGGAATTCTGGCTAGACGCAATAATACGAACAATAGCTCAAGACAGATATTTACTGATGAATGGATGGAAAAAAATGAAAAGAAAATATCCAATTTAAGAAATGATGCAAAAAAAGCTGGAAAAATTTTAGGAGTGAAGGATATAGAATTCAAAGATTTTCCTGATAATGAAATGGACATGGTTTCAACACTTGTAGTTGCAAAGAGTATTGAGAATTCAGTAGATGATTTCAAACCAAAAATAGTGTATACTACACCAGAAATTGATGTGAACGTCGATCATAAAAAAGTATTCGATGCCACACTTGTTGCAACAAGACCAAAGAAAAGATCAAGAGTTGAACAAGTAATATCGTATGAAATTCCATCTTCATCTGAATGGTTCTTCCCTGAACAATTTTCACCAAATATTTTTGAAAATATTGAAAAAGAATTTCCAGCAAAAATTCGTGCAATAAAATCTTATAAAAATGAATTAATGGAATTTCCTCACCCAAGATCTGTTGACGCATTAGAATCAATTGGGAAAAAATGGGGAACTGTATCGGGTTACAAATATGCTGAAGCATTTAAGTTAGTTAGGTTATTAAAAAATTAATTTAGCGGATGATTCTTACAGCCCATCAACCAGTTTATCTTCCTTGGTTAGGACTTTTTCATAAAATTGCGTTATCAGATACATACGTATTTTTTGATCAAGTACAGTATTTACCAAAAGATTGGATGAATAGAAATAAGATAAATTCGCCTAATGGAGAAATATGGTTAACCGTACCAGTGTTACGAAAAGGGCATAGAGAATTAAAAACATCTGAAATCCAAATTAATAATGAAACAGATTGGAGAAAAAAACATCTTCGATCAATATTAATGAATTATAAAAAAAGTGAGTATTTTGATGAATATTTCTACTTTTTTGAAAATGTATATGGAAAAAAATGGGAGTATCTAAGTGAGTTGAATGAATATATGTTGAAGTGGTTTCTTAATGAATTAGAAATTAATGTTGAATTTTTGAAAGCATCTGATTTAGATTTTGATGGTAAAAAATCATTGTTAGTTTTAGACATGTGTAAAAAATTAAAAGCGGATACGTATATTTTTGGAGAATTAGGAAAAAATTACGTAGATGAAAATTCATTTGAAAATGAAAATATCAATTTAATATTTCAAAATTATCAACATCCATCATACAATCAACTAAGTAAAAATTTTATCTCACATCTTTCAATCATAGATGTTTTATTCAATCATGGACCAAAAAGTCTTGAAATAATAATGAGCGGGAATATTACAAAGAATAACTTATGAGAGAGGATTATTAACTTCTTTAATATGTTCATCAACTAATTCAGAAAATAGATCTTTATTTTCATCTAAAAATTCATTCATAATATTTTCAGAAATAGAAACATCCGTTAGAAAACCATTATGATGGAATTTTTTATCAATTTCTTCAATTAATGTATCTAATTTCGATGGAAATGATATATGTTTTTGAAAATGGATGAAATTGGATATTTTTTCAGGTTTGATTTTTTTATTTATGCACTTGGATATTAACGAAGGTAAACTTTCAAAATTCTGAATTTTTTCTATTTCAGGAATTACAGAATATCCCCAATCTTGATAATCTAAAGAGCTTGAAGCTAAGACCATCGAAGGAACACCCCATAATAAAGCATCCAAAGCTACAGTACTATTAATGGTAACAACTAATGATGACTTTTGTATGATAGGTTCAAAGGTTGCATGAGGATGAACAAATTTAACATTTGGAATTGAGAGAATTTCTTTATAGGTCTCAATACTTCTCCAACCTCGAAGTACAGAAGAAGGATGTTCTTTAACATATAATTTAAAATCAATAGGAAGAGATTTGGCAATATTTTTAATGATTTGAGTTTGATTAAGATGAAATGGGGCATTAATCAATAGTGAACTTTCAGAATCTATTTGTAATGGATACAAAACAAAATTCTCATCTTCTGTTTTGTTAATAGAGTTTTTATCAATGAATTTTTTTCTTTGTTTGATTTTTATAGAATCGGATAAGAAATTTTGTAAAACCTTAGATTTAGTTCTTCCAAAATAAGTATAATGTGTTTCTGGTAGAGTATAGTTGGAATTAGTTAAAAAATCAATACCAGCTTTGAAAAGTGCTTTTTTTGAAGATTGGAATTTTTTACTTTGAAATCCAAATTTATCCTTTACCGAAAAACTTTGTATGTATTCACGAATGTCTAAGAATGAATTATGTAGATTATCATTGTTGTATGAATTGAATGATTTGAGTTTATTTTTAAGAGATATTACAGTTCTAGATGGAAGACGAGATTGATATACATCCAAAATAGGTATTTTTTTAAAATTACAAAGATGAAAAAAAAGAGCTTCATGATGAAAAAATGGGGTAAACATTAAAACAAAATCAGGATCATTATCAAAAATTTTTTCAAAAAATTTACATTCGTTTTCAATAATTGTTAAAATTTCATTTTCAGAAAAGTTATAAAATTCGTTAAATTCCATAAAAATTCTTTCATTATGAAAAAATTTTGAGAGAGTAACATCATATTTTTGTTCAAATTCTTTTAGATAATCTAAATCAGGGGTGGAATCTTGATTTGAAAATTGATCATGATAAAACCAGATTTTTTTAAAATTCACGATTTTTTGAGTTTTAAAAAATTCTTTTGGTTTATTTGTACAATCAATAACTGCATAGTATTCTGAATCAAGTTGATCTTGCATATGTTTTGCAAGTCCAAAATGTACCAGATTCTGACCAATCCAAAAAAGTAACTTAGGCATAAAAATTACATTATGAATTGAAATAAAGAGGTTATTAGCGATTACTATGAATTTTCCTTATAATTATAATAATGCAGGGTGATTGAAAAAATTATGAAAGTAGTGGTTGTGGCAGAAATTGGTTCTAATTGGGAAGGAAGTTTTTCTGTAGCAAAAAAAATCATTAAAGAGTGTAAATCTGCAGGAGCTGATGCAGTAAAATTTCAAATGTGGAGAGCCAAGGATTTGTATGATAGTAAACATCCCAATTGGAATTATATTAAAAAATCAGAATTAACTTTTGAGAAAACAAGGAAAATAAAGAAAATTTGTGATGAACTTAATATTGAATTTTTTTGTAGTGCATTTTATCCTGAAGCAGTAAATTTCCTAAAATCAATTGGAGTAAAAAAATTTAAAGTTGCATCAAGAACATGTTTGTATAAAGATCCTTATTCCAAAGAAGTATTGTACGAAAAATCTAGAACAAATAAAGAAATTTTTGTTAGTATGGGAATGGGTGGCAATAAAGAAAAAATAAGGAAAATTTTCAAACAAAACAAAGTAACATTTTGCTATTGTATCTCAGATTATCCATTGGAGTTTAAAAAAATCAATTGGAAAAATGCTATCAAATTTGATGGATTTTCAGATCATACAATGGATATTCTTGCACCAATAGTGTTCACATTACTAAAAAAACAAAAAAAATCAAAAAAAATTTACATTGAAAAACATGTAAAATTAGAAAATTCAAAAGGACCAGATGCATCAACATCCATTTCAACTAATAAACTGAATGAAATGATTAAGCAGATTCGATTAATTGAAAAGAGTAAACTAGATTAAAAATGAAAGGTATTATTTTACACGGGGGGCATGGTACAAGATTAAGACCCTTGACCCATACAGGTCCAAAACAGCTTTTACCAATTGCAAACAAACCAATGTCACAATTTTGTTTAGAAGCTATACTCGAAACTGGAATTACCGAAATTGCAATAATTATCGGAGGAGTTGGGGCTAACAAAGTACGAGAGTATTATGGTAATGGAGAAAAATTTGGCGTTAAAATTTCCTACATTGAACAAGATGAACCTAGAGGAATTGCACATGCAATTAGATTGTGTAAAGATTTTGTAAATAATGAAAAATTTTTGGTATTCCTTGGAGACAATATAATACAAAAACCTATCATAGATTTTGTTGAGAGGTTTAGAGATTCAAATTATGATGCAACGATTTTATTATGTGAAGTAGATAATCCCTCAAGATTTGGAATAGCAGATGTTGAAAATAAAAAAATTTTGAAAATCACTGAAAAACCAAAAAATCCAACATCAAATTTAGCAGTAACAGGGATTTATCTATTAACTCCATTGATTTTTAAAATTATTGATAATTTGAAACCATCCTGGAGAAATGAGTTAGAAATAACTGATGCATTAGACAGTCTATTAAAACAAAATAACAACATAAGTTTTGAAATGATAACAGAGTATTGGAAAGATACTGGTACCCCCGAAGATATCATTCACGCCAATGGAGAAATAATTAGAACGATGTTAGATAATTCAAGGCAAATATCAAAAGATCATATTATTGGAGAAAATGTTACAATTGAATCAAATGTAACAATCAATGGTCCAGTAATTATTGGAAAAAACTGTCATATTATTTCTGGTTCGTCAATTGGTCCAAACGTGAGTCTAGGAAACAACACAACTGTTGCTGTATCGAGTATTGAAAATTCAATAGTAATGGAAAATTGTAAAATTGACTCTACTACAAAAATTAAAAATAGCATAATTGCAAATAATTCAGAAATTAAAGATGAAACAGGAAATAAGAAAATCTTTCTTC
>CEUQ01052688.1_pt1 | contig 12890 bp, 12 predicted proteins | sample 361491 | NCBI WGS metagenome assembly CEUQ01 (sample SAMEA2622796, study PRJEB7988) | marine metagenome | biome: marine biome (ENVO:00000447); feature: marine epipelagic mixed layer (ENVO:xxxxxxxxx); material: "saline water (ENVO:00002010), including plankton (ENVO:xxxxxxxx)" | depth 120 m | reverse complement strand
TACAGCAATACCAATATCACCTTTGAAATTAATTACATTATCTATAATTTTTTTATCAAAAATTTGATCTGCATATGTGATTATAATTTCGTCATTCATATAATCACGTGCAGTAATTAGTGAGAGCAATGTATTATGATTTTTGTGTTCTAAATCATTTAGATAGACTACATTTTTTAAATTAAATTTTTCACTATGTGGCCCCGTGATAATTATAACATCTAAAATATTATTTTGTTTAAAAAATGATATCTGTCTTTCAATAATTGATTTTCCATTTATCATTATTAATGGTTTTGGCATATTTTGGGTTAATTCGCCCATCCTTGAACCCTCACCTGCTGCAACGACTATAAGTCTCATATCATATAATTCAATAAAACGTTCTTTATATTTGATCATTGATATTCAAATTTAAGAAAAAATGAAAGATACTAACGTTATTCTAATTTGTATTGATGGTGGAAGAGTAGATAGAGCAAAAAAATCAAAAATATTTCAAAATCTAAAAACAAAAGGAGTTTTTTTACCAGAAACAATAACTTATGCACCATACACAAATTCTGCAATTCATGCATTGATTTCAGGTTCATATGGAAATAGAAATGGTTGTTTTAGTTATTGGCATTCATCAAAATTTAAAAAATATCAATTTAAGACATTAGCAAAATATCTGCAAGAAAATAATTTTTATACATATGCAGATGTTCATTCAGAATTGGTTTTATCTAGAATGGGATTTGATGAATACCATATATTTGATGAATCAAATGTTAATCTAATAGAAAGACATCGAAATATTTTAAATGAATTGAATGAAAAAGACGGAAATTTCTTTGTGTATTTACATTATAGTGGAATTCATACGGGAATAAGGGATTCAGTTATGAAAGTTTATGATAATTTTTCCAATGACTACTTTGAAAATACAAATGAAAATAATGAAAGATATGATAAATTTTTTCATAAAGCCGAAGATTATTTGGAGAATATTTCAAAACAACTAACAAGATTGAATTTATGGGAAAATTCTATTATTGTAATATTTTCTGATCACGGAATTAGTGTAGGTGAAAAATTTGGTGAACGGGCATATGGTGCATTTTGTTATGATTATACAATTAAAACATTTTCATATTATATTTCAAATATTGCAAGAGATAAAGAAATCATCACACAAGTCAGGCATATTGATATTTTACCTACAATACTAGAACAATTAAAAATAAAAATTGACAGTGATTTTGAATCACTTGATGGTATTTCTTTACTGCCATTAATTAAAGGAGAATTATTTAAAGAGAAAATTGCTTATACTGAAACTGCAAATCCATTACATGAAAAATTTCCTCCTAAAGAACCAAACACAAAAAGTGTTAGAACATCAAAATGGAAACTAATTTCCAATGACTACAATAATTCAATGGAACTTTATAATTTAGAGAAAGATCCTCACGAATTAGAAAATTTAATCGGGAAGTCATTTTCAATAGAAACTAAACTCAAACAAGAATTAAATGAATTGCAAAAAAGATAATTTATTTTTTAAAGATTTTTAGAAAATTCCTGTCGTATATTTTTAGGTTTTTTGTTTATTCTGTTACCAATTGATTTACCTTTTTCAATTTTAATAAGAATTAAGATTGGGCCTCGATATTTTTTTAATTCACGTAAAATTTTAAGAATTTGAATTTTTGTAGATACTTTAAAGATATGATTGTAGTTACAAGCTTTAGCAATTTTTTCTATTTCAATTGTATCAGTAGCGGTAGGTTGTCCCCCAGTAGATTCATGAATAGAATTATCAAAAACTAAATGTATAAGATTTTTTGGAGCTATGCTTCCTATAGTCACTAATGATCCAAGATTCATGAGAATATTTCCATCACCATCAAAAACAAATATTTTTTTTCTAGGTTTTTTTAATGCAATTCCTAATCCAATAGATGATGCAAGACCCATAGAACCTATCATGTAAAAATTTGTGTTTTTGTCTTTAACGTTAAAGAGATCTCTACTTATGAAACCATTTGCCGATATTATTGGCTGATTTTTGATTTCATTAACACATAATTCAATTGCATCTTTTCTAATCAACAAATTCCCTCGGTATAATTAATGCACAAGATTTTCCATTATGAGTTTTTTTAACTGCCCATGTGCATGCAGTTTTCCAATTTTTTTCATTTAATATTTTTGTATCCATATCTAAACTACTAAGTAATTTAGGCTGAATTTTTCCAATTTTTTTATGCTCAGGAGCATCATTTTTTTGAAAACCTCTCCAACCAATTAAGAAAATTAAAGGAAATTCATACAATTGTACCAAAGAAGTAATTGTACTAAGAGAATTTGCAAATCCAGCATTTTGCATAAAAACTAATGAAGGACTATCAGCTAATAACATTCCAGATGCAATTCCAATTGCTTCTTCTTCTCGAGTAGTAATAATTATTTTTTTTCTATCTAAAGCTTCTTGAATGAAATTTTTTAAAGTTGAATCAGGAACGCCGACAAAATTTTTTATTCCACTTTTAATCAAAAAAGTACACATCTTTTTTTGAAAATCTTGAGTCAATTGATATAACCTAATTTTTTTAGTTCTTTTTCTAAATTTTTCTCTTTATTTTTTATATCATACATTTCTTGTAATTCAAAGATTTCATTCATATCAGACATCGGTTGAGTAATATCAGAAATTTTTTCAGTCATCATCATTTCCTTGAGTAAATTTTGCATTGCAGTATATGCTGCACGTAATGTTTGATTTGCATATATGACCATTTTTATTTTATGTTCATGAAGTTCGTTTAGTTTTACACTATCATATGTTGTAGGTACAGCAACTATAGGAATAGTACCTTTCCATGAATCTGTAAATTCAAAAATTTCGGCAGGGTTTTTTTGTTTTGAGTGAATTAAAATCGCATCCGCTCCTGCAGCCTCATATGCATCAGCACGTTTTAGAGCTTCTTTTACACCTAAACCGGAAATAAGAGCTTCTATTCGGGCAATAATAAGAAAATCTTTATTGTTTTTTGCTTCATTAGCAGCTAAAATTTTTGCAACAAATTCTTTTTCAGAAATTAGATCATTTTTTGCTCCTTCAAGTAAACTATTTTGTTTTGGAAAGATCTTATCTTCAATACAGATTGAAGCAATTCCTGCATTCTCATATTTTCTCACCATATGTGCAACGTTACTTGGACCACCATAACCAGTATCACAATCTGCGATTATTGGAATATCACATGCATTAGTCATTGTGGATGCAACATTAAAAAATTCAGTCATAGTCAGAATACTTGCATCAGGTAATGCATGAGTTGCGGATATAGCAAAGCTACCTGCCCAAACAGCGTCAAAACCAGCATTTTCAACTAGTTTAGCAGACATTGCATCAAATGCACCTCCTACTTTCACAATTGAGTTTTGCTGTAATTTTTTTTGTAAAATTTCAGTGCTAGACATTTGTTATTTTCTAGGATTAATGTTAAGTATTAAAAACATTCCACATAATTAATCTCAAAATGTTTTCAATAAAACAGCCAAATCACATAATTATAGGAAAAAATTCGGCACATGAATTTCAATTTCCTGATAATTCATTACTAATAACATCAAAAGGTGCAAAATCTAGAGGATGGATAAAATATCTAAATTTAGAAAAAAGAGCAACGATTTTTGACCAAGTGGAAAATAATCCATCAATAAACACAGTAAAGAAAATTATTGAAGAGTTTTCGAATTTTGATTTTTCATGTATAATTGGACTAGGAGGAGGAAGTTGTTTGGATGTTGCCAAATATGTAGGATTTAAACTTGGTAAAAAAAAAATTTTAATTCCAACTACATTTGGAAGTGGAAGTGAAGTAACTCGAATATCAGTTTTGAAAATAGATGATAAAAAAAAGAGTTTTCATGATGATGATTTAATTGCGGATATCGCAATAGAAGATTCAAATTTTTTAAAAAATACACCAAGAAAAATTTTTAATAATTCAGTGATTGATTCTTGTGCACAAGCAACAGAAGCATATGATAGTAAAAATGCCAATCCATATACAAAATTTTTATGTAATTTAGCATTTGATAAACTCGAATATGGAATAATGAATGATGATTCAGATTCAGTTATGTTAGGTTCTATGTATTGTGGTTTAGGTTTTGGTAATTCATCGACTACATTAGGTCATGCATTATCTTATGTTTATTCAAATGAGGGCTATTCACATGGTCATGCATTAGCGTTTACAACATTAATTGCACATAAATTTAATAATTCAATTTTTTATGATAGATTTGAAAAAATTGTGAAAAAATTAGTATTTGAAAAAATTTTTCTTAAATTAGAAGTGGAACAAGCTGCAGAAATTATTCTAAATGATAGAAAACATCTTGACAATAATCCTAAATCAGTTTCAAAAATAGATATCATGAATTTATTAAATGATATTAACTCGTATGAACTTGATTAAAATCTGAAATAGATGAAAGCCTTTGGATCAGTATCATAAAAGAAAATTATTCCGGAAATTAGCATAATAAGAAATATTGTCCAATACTTTAATGGAAGATTTGAAATTCTATTAATGAAATTCTGATTTTTATATGAAATAATATGTATGATGATAAATAATAACATTAAAAATAACGGAAGTTTATGTTCTAAAATAAAAATTGGAAGATCGGTTAGAATAAAATCAAAAAAGATGAATTTTTGTATTGAATAGGATAACATTTCTAAATCATGAATTCTAAATGCTAAAAATGATAGAATGATTAAATATTGTGTAGCTAAAATTGAGATAATTTTTCCAAATTTAGATTTTAAGAATGAATTTTTTCCAATTTTGGGAAATTTACTTCTGATGAAAGTTTCAATCGTAACGTATGAACCATGAATTAGACCATAAATAATGAAATTCAAACCTGCACCATGCCATATGCCAATTAAAAACATAGTAACAAACAAGCTTGATAAAATTCTAATTTGTGATCTTTTGTTTTTTATGACTAATGGGAAAAAAACATAATCTTTAACCCAAGATGATAAACTGATATGCCAACGTCTCCAGAACTCAGAGGGGGATGTTGCAAAAAATGGAAAATTGAAATTTTTTGGTATTTTAAATCCAAGAATTAATGCAGCGCCGATTGCAATATCAGTATAACCTGAAAAGTCACAATACAATTGTATTCCAAAAGCAATTGCCCCAAGCATAATAGCGAATGAATCTAAACCTACGGGATTAAGAAAAATTTCATCAACAAATGGTGCAATATTATCTGCAAAAAACATTTTTTTAAAAAATCCAAATGACATTAAGGTTAATCCTAATTTCAAATTTGAGTTTTGGATTATACTTTGTTTCCAATTTTTAATTTTTTGTTCATCAAATTTTTCTCTAATTTGTGGCAAAAAATTTGATGCTCTTAATATTGGACCTGCAACTAGTTGTGGAAAAAATGCAACGAATAATGCAAATTCTTTAAAAGTTTTTGATGGTGTAAGATTTCCACGATAAACATCAATGGTATAACTTAACGTTTGAAAAGTATAAAATGAGATTCCTACAGGTAAAGCAATTTCAAGTAATGATAATTGGTTCATTCCGAATACATTAAAAATTTCATTAAATTGTGATATTGCAAAATCAGTATATTTGAAAAATCCTAATAGACCTAAATTTCCAATTAAACTTAAAATAAGTAATTTCTTTTTTTTCGATTTATCTTTAGTTTTCCAGATTTCTTTTGCAACGAAATAATCTAATATTGTTGAAAATACTAGTAATGTAATAAGAAAATTATTTGAGAAATAAAAAAATAGATAACTTGCTGCTATTAAGAAAACTAAGCTAAAATTTCTATTTCTAACTATAACTACAAGAGATATAACAAATGCAAAAAAAACTACGAAATCTACACTGTTAAAGAGCATTATCCTAACTCATTTACAATTATTTTGTAAATGTCCTCCGAGAATTTTATAGAATTACTGTTAAAGGCAACATGATTATGATCTTGCCAAATATTCAAATTTTCATAATTTCTACTTAAATCATAGATCTTAATATCAAACTCTTTTTCCAATTTTGTGATTGTATTAGAAAAAAGTATTTCATCTCTTTCAGGTACTAAATCTAAGAAATATTCATGTTGAGGTAAAATTATGAGAATAAAATTAATTTCTTTTTCTTGTGTTAATTCTATTATATCATAAAGATAATTAATTTGTTCATTTGTTATGGAAGGATCTTGGTTAACTCTATTTGCAACAAATTCAGGAGTGATTTTCTGTAAGTTTTCTTTTGTGCTGATAATTTTTTGATAATCATCTATATGTGAAAATGGTGAATTTTCTAATTGCAATCTATCTCGTTTCGATGGGAAAAATTGAGAATCACTAAATGAATCACGAATAAAATTCAGTGTTGTTTCTTTTGGATTAATTTTTGAAAAGGGATCATTATTTTCAGTAATTAATTCTACTGGATTCAGAGTTATTGATGGCAATAATTGAGGGTTTTCTTTAATATCATCCCAAAGATATCCGTTTAAATCATAATATGTAATTCCGTATAAAATTAAACGTGGTTCCAAATCAAGAGTTTCATGGATAGATTGGTATCTTTGTTTTGGAGTATCAGCATTATATGCAAGATTGTAAAATGAAGTATCTTGGGTATTATTTTTTAAATGAAAATCAATCATTGTTGAATTTAATTGTGCCGCACCACTACCACCTAACATGAAAATTTGTTTTGAATTCAAGTGAGATTGTATATTAAAAAATTTGTGATTCTCAATATCTGATACTTTTGATGCTGGAAATGTTTTATCAAATGAATAAAATAAAATAATAGATACAAAAATTGCAATTACAACAGAAAGTAAGATTTTATTCATATTAATTTTCAATAGAGATTTGGAGTAGTTTTGTTACTTCATTGTGAAGATATGGAGAATTACCTGTACTCCAATACATTTTATCTTCTAATAACGGATAATTTTTATCAAAAAATTCATTAAAAATTATCCTAAATGTGTTAATTGGAGTTTTTACATCGACTAATGAGGCATAATTTTGATCAGGAAAATAAATTGCATTAAGATTTGACATTCTTTCAATGATCAAATCATCTGAAGGTTCTTCCCATGAACCATTAAAGGCAGAACCAGTATCTCCTTGAATGATAATTATTGAATTTTTATTATGAGATAGTATATTTTCAATCAAAGGTATAATTTTTTTATTTGCAAATTTTATTTGATCGACATGTGCTTTTTTTGAATTCCAAGGTTCATTATCATGAGAGGTACCAGGAGTAATATGTTCACCATTTGGTCCAAAAATATATGGTGCATGAGGTAACATTATATGCGCAAAAATAAATTTTGGACTAGTAAATTCTTGATGTAGAACAGGAACTTCATCAAAAACGCATAACACACGATCACGCCTTCCTTGTTCTACCAATCTTTCTTGAACATAACTTAACATTGTAATCTGTAATAATTCACGCATCAATGAGTCACGATTGAATTCTTTAAATTCACAACGATTTTCATCAACATAAAAAAACTCATTATTTGGACCCCAGAGTGCACCCATGTTGATAATGCTATAATTTTTCTTTTGAAGTAAATTCATTACTTCATTCTTACTTAATACTTTGTTAAGTAAATGATAATTTTTTGAATTTTCACCAGCTTCTTCTGTTAAATAATTTATGTATTCCATATTTAGAGACGAAGCTAATGATTGTACAGTAGTTGGGTAATTTGTAAAACTAGGAGAAAATATGAAAAAACCTTTTTCTTTAATTTGTGATTCAAATGATAAATTATCAAAATCAAGGAATTTATTAACTGCAAATGAACTTCCATATTCATCCAGTATGATGTAATAGATATCAGGATGGTTAGGGTTAGCGTCAGATTTATCATAATTAATATTATTTTTATTATTTTCAGAGAAATAATTTAAAAATGATTCATTAGATGCGCCAACACCTAAAAATTTTTCAGTGGTATTCTCATTATCAAAAGAGAAATAATTTTCATTCGAAACAGCAACACCAATATTAAAAATAACAATAAACACAATTGTCACAGAAACAACATTTGTAATTTTGGACAAATTATTTAATTCTCGTTTAGTTTTTAATAGATAGATTATGCTGAATAGAATTATTCCACAAAATGGTATTAACAAGAATCTGTGACGATCTAAATCCACATCATTTATGGAAACCCCAGATAATAGATTTAAAATGTGACCATATGAAAAAAAAGTTAATAAAAATAAACTTGCAAACAAACCAGACTTTATAGAATTTTTTGAAAATAATGTTGAGATAGCCCAGAATAGAATTGTGGTACCTACGACAATTAATAATGGAATTATAATCTCTTGAAAAGGAAGTAAATGAATATTTTCTGAATAAATAAAGATCACAGGAAAAATTGCAAACATTATGGGATGAATGTTTGATATTTTGAACAATATGCGTCAAAAATGATTTTTTTACTTACCCTATAAAATATGCTATTAAATACGAATAATTTCTATGATAAAAAATCTTTCAGGATTAATTAAACAAAGAATGATGAGAAAATTTTATTAAATTAATAAAAAAAAATCTCATGTGTTACTAATTTCACAAAATATTGACTCGTACAATATCAAAGTTCCAGAGGATACAGTATTTCGAATTAATATGGCATGGTGCAATAGCCTAAAAGAACTAGAAGAAAAATTAGAGAAAGGTAAATTGAATAAATTCTTTATTGATCTACCAATTGGTAGAATAAAACCTCCAAACAACAGATACACTTTAGATGAAATGATCCCTATCATTAATGCAAATAAAAATGTGAAATATTTTGCAGTTTCAAATGTTGAATCAAAAGATGATTTAAAAGAATTTTTACAAAAATTGCCAGAACATGTTATTATTGTTCCAAAAATTGAAAGTCCAAAGGCTGTAAACAACATAGATGAAATTTGTAAATCATTAAAAGATGGAAAAAAGATGGTTATGCTTGATCATGATGACTTATTTTCAGCAATAATTAGAACTAATGAAAAATTAGAAAAATTTCAGGAATATATTAAAAAATTAATTGACTATTGTGAAGAGAAAGAGATTTCATTATTGCGAACTGTAGGCGTGGTATTTAGTGATGATGAGAAACGAACTACGCAGTATGTTAAATAATAATTTTTTTAGGAAAATTAGAATCAAATGAAACTACTTATCGTTGGTAATGAATCTAGAAAATATCATTTAGATCATTTATCTGAAGAATTAGTTAAATTAAAAATTAATGTCAAAGTCATAATTGATACTGATTTTATAGAAAAAACTCTTAGTTTAAGTTTTCGAGAAAAGCTCATTAAAAAAAAGAAAAGGGAAGAATTAGTAAAAACATTCAAACCAGATATTGTTTTGTTGGATAGAATATCTGTAATAGGTGAATTTTTTCTTAAGAAAAAAATTCCATTATTTGTATTACTTAGAGGAAATTTTTGGGAAGAAGTGAAATGGGCAAAACAAACAAAAAATAAATCTAATCTAAAATCTTTATCAATTTATAGAAATGAAAAGTTAGCGGATCATATTTTTTCTGAGTCAAAAGGAATACTAACAATTTCAGAATATCTGAAAAAAGAAGTAATGGAAAGATATCCTACAAAAATGGTTGATGTGATTTATGCGGACGGACGAAAAATTTCAGAATGGAAAATTAATGGAGATGAAAATATTCATCATCCTTGTGTAGGTTTGGTACAGGGACTCAATATTTGGGGCAAGACTAGAGAATTAGAAACATTACAAGATGTAATGAGAAAGATGTCAGATGTTACATTTTATCTTGTAGGCGATGGCATATACAGTGACAAAATTATTCCTAAATTAGAAAAATTTGATAATTTTGTTTGGTTAAAAAATTTAGATTATCCTAAAAAAATTATGCAGTTTCTATCATCAATTGATGTATTTTTGTTATTATCTGGTTTAGAAGGTTTAGGTCAAAGTATCATAGAAGCAATGATAATGAAAAGACCAGTGATCGCAACTAATATTGGCGGAATACCAGAAATTGTAAAAAACAATGAGACTGGTTTTCTTGTAGAAAAAGGAGATAGTGAGAAAATTACATTTTTAATAAATCATCTTTTAACTGATTCAAGTGTTAAGGAAAAAATCATTAATTCTGCGGAAAAAAATATCGATATGTTTTCTTGGTCTAATATTGCAGTTGAACTAATAAAAATTTTAAAGAAACATAAATTAAATAATGATTCCTAGCAATTTATGTAATGGAAAATTCTGTATTATTTTTCTCTCAAAACATTCCATTGTATATTGATCCAGGCAGTGCAAGTGCAGTAATTGCAATGATAATAGGAGGAATTGCAGGAGTAGGAATGACACTAAAGATGTACTGGTATAAAATCAAAGAGAAGATATCTAAATAATTATGAGGAATCATTAAATGATAATTTTTTAGACTTGGTATATGAAATTAAATTTTAGTATGGGTGAGGAATGGAAAAATCTAAAGACATTTCAAAAACTTTCAGATGAAGAAAGGGCCATCGTTTTTTATGCTGAAAATAAAGCATCAATGAATCATTTTAGAACACTAATTACGGAACTAACAGAAATTAAAGGATTAAAAATTTGTTATGTAACTTCGGTAAAAAATGATGAAATTTTATCAAGTAATAATGAAAAAGTTTTAACATTTTTTATTGGTGATGGAATTGCCAGAACCAAATTTTTTATCGAATTAAAAGCAAAAATTTTGATAATGGATATGCCGGATTTAAATTCATTTCATATAAAAAGATCTAAAGTTTTTCCTGTACATTACATCTACGTATTTCACTCAATGTTTAGTATTCATTCTTACTTAAGAAAAGGTGCAATTGACAATTATGATACAATTTTTTGTGTTGGAAAACATCATGTAGATGAGATTTTAAAAATGGAGAAAATTTATAATTTAAAACCTAAAAAATTAATCGAATATGGATTTGGAAGATTAGATACATTGTTGAATGAAAAAAAAGATTTTGATAAAAATAATTTTGAAAAAGATTTGATTATAATGGCACCCACATACGGAAAAGATAATTTCTTAAAAATTTGTGGAATTGAAATAATTTATAAATTATTAGAGGCAAATTTCAAGGTTTTACTTAGACCACATTTTAGAATTTTTCAAGAAACTCCTGATTTAATAAATGAAATAAGGGAAAAATTTCAAGATCATGAAAATTTTAGATTAGAAGATGGGATTATATCTAAAGTAGATTTTCATTCTTCAAAATGTTTAATTTCAGATTGGTCTGGTATTTCTATTGAATATGCGTTTGTTTTTGAAAGACCTGTAATTTACATAGATGTTCCACAAAAAATCATGAATAATGAAATGGAGAAAATTCCTTTAATACCATTAGAAGTTTCAATTAGAAGAAAAATTGGATTTTTAGTTGATAATAAAAAACTTGATCAATTACCAGAAATTATTAATGGAATTGATAATGAAAGCTCAAAACAAATAAAAAATATTTGTTCAGAGACAGTTTTCAATATTGGAAAATCTGCAAAAGTAGGTGCAGAATATATTAAGAAAATTTTAGATAATTAATTTTTCATTTGGATTAAGATCTTTTGTGATAAATACTCTATACCAAATTTCTAATGCCAAAATTCCAAGAAGTTTATTGACATATCTAACATCTAGATCATCTTTGTGTGAATGTTTTTCTAACCAAATTGGATTAAGAATTTTATCTTCAACAAGTCTAGAATTGTCAAAATAATGTAAGAATATTTTTTGTGCGTATGAATTCCACATGTTAACAGTATTAATGGAAAATCCTTGTTTCTTTTGCGATATCAGATTTGTGAGTCCATATTTTTCTATTAAAGTCGCCAATGGAATTTTTCCGGTATTTTGAGAAAAAAGATATTTTTTTGAAATATCAAGTCCACATGAGAATCTAATTGTTTCATTATTCAAAATAGGTGTAATATTGGTGACTCCAAAATGTTTGTGAATTGATGAATAGAGTGGTTGCATGTTATGAAGTAATTTACCATTATAATCAGCTAGTAATACTTGGTTCAAATTAGATAAAGAGTTATCAAAATATGGTTCCAGTATAGCGTAAATTTCTTCCCAGTTGAACTTACACTCATCACCAAAAATTAATTTTTGATCAGGCACCCAATCTCTTTCGTGGCAATTTAGATATGAAATAATTTTTTCTTTACTAGTTGAATTATCATTAGTTAATTCTAAAAATTTTTTATAACGAAACGTATAACCACCAAATAATTCATCGCCGCCATCACCAGAAAGAAAGACAGGAGTTAATTCTTTCATTTTTTTTACAAGATAATACCAATGTAAATCCCAGAACGGTTGTTTTACAATGTTTATGGCTTGTGGTAAGTCTTCTAAGAAATTATCAAGTTCTAATACATGATGGTTGGTATCAAATTTTTCTGAAATTTTTTTTGAAGCATCTGTTTCATCAACACTTTGGCTAAATTTTACGGATAAAGATTCTATTTTGATAGAAGGGAATTCTTTCCTTAATAATGCTAAAACTAATGTGGAATCAATGCCGGAACTTAATGAGATACCGACTTTATCTAAATTATCTCCAATTTGATTCCGAATCGAATCTCTTATTTGATTTTCAATTGTAGATTCTGGTTCATTATATCTTATTTCTTTAAAATTTTCAGGTGAGATTTTTTTGGATGAATCTCCCAAATTAGTTGAATAACGAAGCGTTAGAATTTGTTTGATATTTTCTAATTGAATTTCATTAAGTTTAGTTATAAGCCACCACGTCC
>CEUQ01189025.1_pt1 | contig 12928 bp, 11 predicted proteins | sample 361491 | NCBI WGS metagenome assembly CEUQ01 (sample SAMEA2622796, study PRJEB7988) | marine metagenome | biome: marine biome (ENVO:00000447); feature: marine epipelagic mixed layer (ENVO:xxxxxxxxx); material: "saline water (ENVO:00002010), including plankton (ENVO:xxxxxxxx)" | depth 120 m | reverse complement strand
TCGCGGGTGTTACTGATGTCTGGCGATGAGGCAGCGGGCAAGTCGAACAGCAACGGTTTTGGCCCGGATTACAAGGCGTTCAACGCACAAGGCGTGTTGACGCAGTCAGGGTTTGAAGTGTTCCGCCCCACAAGCCCGGAGACGGCCAGGCAGACACTTCACGATGCGCTGCGCGCAACGGCGGCCGGTCGGGGCGCGGCATTTCTGTTACCGGTGGATATTCAGGTAGCGGAAGTTGAAGTTGATCTGAACTTGGCACTCCCCGACCTGGAAACGCCACCACCACCTGTGCCAGACGCCAGCGAACAATCTATTCAGGTGGCGGCCGGTTTGCTGAATAACGCCGAGCGCCCCGTCATTATTGCGGGCCGCGGTGCACACAAATCCGGGGCGCGCGACGCGCTGATACAACTGGCCGAACATACGGGCGCGTTACTCGCGACTTCCGCACGAGCCAAAGAAATGTTTGCTGGTCATCCGTATAACATTGGCATCATCGGGTCCTTCTCGACATCGGTTGCAAGACGTCATGTCGAACAAGCCGATTGCGTGATGACCTTTGGTGCCGGCCTCAATTGTTTTACTTCGAGTTGGGGCATGTCCGTGCCCTCGGTGCCGCTGATTCAGGTTGATAGCGTTCGTTCCAATATTGGACAGTGGCTGAATGCGGACGTCGGCGTGGTGGGTGATGCCAAACAAGTCGCCAACGTACTATGCGATGCGGTCACCCCGCGCGACGACAGCCGCAAACCATTCCATACGCAAACAACCCAAGACGCGTTGGCAAACTTTGATCTGCGTGTGGACTATCAGGAAGCTCATACCGCGCGCACGGTGGATCCACGTTCGCTTTGCCTCGCGTTGGACGCAGCGCTCCCGCAGAAACGCAATGTTGTTTACGACGCCGGCAACTTCATGGGTGTGGTGCCGTACTTCAAAGTGCCGGGGCCAGACCACTTCAAGATCACGACCGACTTCGCTTCAATCGGCATTGGTTTTGGCACGGCACTGGGATTCGCCAAGGCGCGCCCGGACCACACAACCGTGCTTGTCATCGGCGACGGCGGCTTCATGATGACCCTCAGCGAACTCGAGACAGTTGTGCGCGAAGACCTGCCTATCGTGATTGTCATCATGAATGACTGCGCGTACGGCGCCGAGCTACATGTGCTACGGCCACGCCAGCTGCCGGTCGAAAAATCGCTATTCCCTGATATCGACTTCGCTGACGTGGCCGCGTGTTTTGCGTTCGAGTCCGCGACTATCCGTACGATGGATGACCTTGCCGCCATCGCGCCGCTATTAAAGGACCCGCAAGGCCCCATCTTGCTGGACTGCAAGATCAACGCGGACATCGCCGCGCCCTTCATGGCGGAGTTGGAAGCCGCGCATAGCGGCGACTAGCATGTTACCGATTAAAACCGTCCAAGACTGCGCCGTAATCAGGACCTGAGTTGGACTGGCTGGTCGCGGTGACAGATTCCCACGGCGCAAGACGTAACTCGAGAGTGTGGCGCGTAGCGCTTGCGCCTGACGTTTGCGGCTGCGGGGGGTGCAGTTCAAGGACGCAAATACGGCCGTGTCCAGTACGGCTCGAGTAACCGCGCGACGTCAGAAACAAAGGGCGGTGGCTGGCGGCGCGCAGGTGCCCGCCGCACGAAGCGAGGTCGGAGAACGTTTGTTACGGGGCTTTGGGCGTCTCGTAAGGTACTTCTTTCTGCCATTCTTCCCACTCAGTCTCATAGCCTACAAAACCTTTTTCGTTGGCTTTCATCTGGCGGGTTTTCACGTATTCTGACTTGCCTTCCGGAACTTCCGGACGGGTGTTGGATGGTGCACTCATTATCGGGTCCTCATCGCTGTGAGTGGGGTTCAGCAGCTCTTTGTTGGCTGCGCAAATCTTATCGTGTTTCTCGTCAAACCTGCAGCGCGCTCACGATTTCGCGCGCGGCTTCGGCGCGCGCTTGCGCGGCCCGGCAGTAGTTTTCGTAACTGGTCTCGGCGAACAACGCGCTCAGCCGATCGAATTCAGCACAGGCCGCTTCAGCCATGTCCAGGTAGTCGGATTCGCCGGCCAGCGCGCTCATCGCGGATGCGCGGTTGGCGGAAATCATGGCGGCTACCAACGGATACTGCTCCGCGCTGATGACTTTCAAGACCTGGTCATAAGCTGAAATACACGCTTCGAGCGCACCAATGTCTTCTTCGTGTTCTCCCACAGCTTGCATCGTCGCGGCGAGATTATTGTGGCTAACTGCCCAGGCCAGGGTGTCTTCATCTTGTGAGCGTTCGGACAGAGCGTTGCGGAAAGCCACCACCGACTGCTCCAGCGTGCGTGCGCCGCGTCGGTGCGTACCCAGTTGATACAACACGGTGCCAACCGTTTGCATCGCGGCGGCCCATTCAGCGGGCGCGTCTTCGCGGGGAAGCACGTTGACGGCGTCCTTATAGGACTGTAACGCCTGCTTTAGCATACCGGTATCGTCTTCCAGCACGCCTATGGCCTGCATGACAACACCCATATTCATCTTGGTGCGCGCCCATTCCTCTGGCGCACTTTCCTGTGTCTGCAGTTCCAGCGCCTGTTCGTATGACAGCGCGGCCTGCTCGAGGAAATGGATGCTGCCGCTGCGCTCGCCAATCAAACCCATCACGTTACCGATGTGATGATGAATTGCTCCCAACCGGGCCGGGGCTTCTTCGCGGTCGGTCATCATCTGCATGCCTTGCAGCAACTCAATGGATTGTTGGAAGCAGTGTGCTGCCCCCAGCCGCAGCTCGCGCACGTCGGCCTCATCCTCCAGGGTCACCTGCGAGTTGGCCCACTCGATGAGCGTCGGCTTATTCAGCTCCAGCGAAAACACCGTGCGCTCGAAACGATCAATTGCCTGATCCCATGCCCCATATACTGGCGACTCTGGGTCCAGCAGGCCCAACAGGTCACGGCCGACCTGTTGCTTAGGACTGTCAAAACGCCACATGAACGGCGTCCCAAGGCCAGGCGTCAGCAGCGTTTCTGCGTAAAGGCTGAGCGGCACGTCGGCAGCGCGTTAATGCACGCTTCTCGCGTCAGCGTTATCGCCGACGATTTCGCTGACATCGGGGTCAGCATCCAACGGACCGCCGTTCTCAATCTCTTCTTCGGTCGCGTCTCGAACGCTGACGATTTCCAGGCGGAAGATGACTTCGCGACCGCACAGCGGATTGTTGCCGTCAATCGTCACGCTCTGTTCGTCGACCCGCGTGACGATAAAGGTTTTGGTATCGCCCTTGTCATTTTCCATCAGGATCGACATGCCCACTTCGCGATATTCCTCCGGCACGTTTTCGATGCGGTCGGTCACCACCAGAGATTCGTCACGCGGGCCAAACAGCCTGTTGCAATCGAGGGGCACCTCGATGACATCTCCCGGAAGGCGACCTTCCAGTTCATTGATGACCTGCGGCGCAAGGATCTGATTTACGCCGTGCACGTAACCGATCGGAAATTCGACACCGGTCAGGATGCTTTTGGTCTTGGCGTCGATCACTTTGTAGATAAGCTCTACCAGTTTGCCGTCACCAACGGGATCTTCCATTGCCATGTCATTCATGTTGGCACTCACCAGGCGCTAGAAAATAGACGCGCCAAAAATCTTCACTTCATCATCTTTGTCGTAACCCAATACGAGGCGGCCCAGCCACTCGCCGTCTTTCTTGGTACTGCGTACGCGATACAACACAGTGACGTGCTGACCGCGGCGGATGATGCCCAGGTAGTCATAACTGGTGTCCAAATTGCGCGCCAATTCGCTTTTTGCAAATTGTTTACCGACTTCGATCTCATTCAGACCCAACAGCAGGTCATATGAGAAGTTACGGATGAACTTGCCGTATTCGCCCTCGTTGGAAAACTTGACAAGGTCTTCCCACATCGGATGCGCCAACGCGAGGATCTCGTCGTCTGTTCGCTCGATGATATTCATTATGGCCTCTCGTGCGGAATGCGTCGTTCTGAAGCAAAAGAAGGCCAACAGTGCGACTGTTGGCCTTCCTAGCTGGTTGCTGAGTGCAGCGGTGCACGAGCGCCATGCCGGCGCTCGTGGAGAGACGGCCTTATGCGGCTGCTTCTTCCTCGCCCTCACCGATCAGGTGATAACACGGGGCTTTTTCCATCGTGTATTCACCCGTTTCCGGATCGCGACGCGACACCGTCAACACATGCCAGTTCGCGTCGTCCACCTTCATATAGTCGCCGCGGTAATAGTATCCAGGCCAACGCGTTTCCTTGCGGAACAGCGTGTGTTGGATGACGGCTTCCGAAGCCATATGGCGGTGACGTACTTCCCAGGCACGCAGGAGTTCATGGACGTTTTCAGCGGCGAGCTTGTCCAGATCTTCTTCCAACATCTTCATCTTTTTCATGCCGATGTTGAGCAACTTTTCGTTGGTCATATAGTTGACCGTCACACCACCCACGTACTCGTCCATCAACTTCTGCAGGCGGTCGAGTGCCTGTCGCGCGTTGATGTAGTTCGGGTTGACCGAACCGGCGGTGATCTCGTTGCGGTAGATCTTGTAAGTTTCCATCGGCTTATAGATCTGCTCGCGACGTTTTTCGATCTGCGCGGCCGACACGCGAATGCCCTCCGCTTTGCCGTCATCGATGTATTTGCATGCTGCTTTAGCCGCAATACGACCTTCGGTGAATGAACCGGACGAAAATGCGTGCGGCGTACCGCCAACCGCGTCACCAGCGCCGAACAAGCCGTGGACCGTGGTCATGCGGTTGTAGCCCCAGAAATATTCGGGCGGCGAAACGTCTTCCGGACCGGAACACCACGCACCGCAACCCGTTGCGTGCGAACCCATGACATAGGGCTCGGAGGTGGTCAGTTCCGGGTTTTCGTACTTTGGATCGATGTCAGTAGAAGCCCACAAAACGGCCTGTCCGACGGTCATGCCGAGGAAGTTGTGCCAGCCGATCTCTTCGAGATGTGGGTCCTGGAACGCCTCCATCGTCACCATGTGAATAGGTCCACGGCCGGCATTCACTTCCTGAATAAACGCGTGATTACGCAAACAGGTTGGAATCGGGCGGTGAGTCTTGTGCGAGACTTCCGGGTCGAGATATTCCTTACCTACCATTTCCTGCAGCGAATCCCACCACTTTGACTCGTACTCTTCGCCGAGGCCGTTTTGTGTGTAGGTTTTCAGATGCAGGAAGTACGCGCCAACCGGACCGTAGCCGTCTTTGAAACGCGCCAATACGATGCGGTTTTCCATCTGCGTCATCTTGGCGCCTGCGCCAATCAGCAGACCATAAGCAGACCCGGAGGACCAGGGTGCATACCAGACACGACCCGCCCCTTCACCGACGGAGCGCGGCTTGTAGATGTTCGATGCGCCACCCGCAGCGACGATGACCGCTTTGGACTTGAACACGTGGTAGTTACCGGTACGCACGTTGAAGCCAACGGCGCCGGCCACGCGGTTCTCGTGGTTCTCGTCCATCAGCAGGTGCGTCACACAGATACGGTTGAAGACCTTATCCGCCGACTTCTTCGCGGCCTCCGCGACGATCGGTTTGTAGGACTCTCCGTGAATCATGATCTGCCAGCGCCCTTCGCGCAGATACGTCCCCTTGTCCGGGTCGCGCATCAGCGGCAGGCCCCACTCTTCGAACTGATGCACCGTGGAATCCACGTGGCGAGCCATATCGAACAGCAGGTCTTCACGCACCATGCCCATCAAGTCGATGCGGGCATAACGCACGTGGTCTTCCGGGTTGTTCTCGCCGAAGCGCGTGCCCATGTAGCAATTGATGGCGTACAGGCCCTGCGCTACAGCGCCAGAACGGTCGATGTTCGCTTTTTCGGCGATAACGATCTTCTTGCCCTGCCCCCAGAAACGCGCTTCAAAGGCTGCTCCGGTGCCACCCAGGCCCGCGCCGCAGACCAGAATGTCGATATCTTCTTCGACGATGGTTTTGTAGCTCATCAGTAGTACACCCCTTCCTTCATCTTGAGTCCGTTCGACTCGAGGGTGTGAATATCGCCGTCGTCATGGCGGATGTATTTCGGCTCGTTGAACAGCAACTGACTGTCACGCTGTTCATCCGTGGGCGGCTTCTCGTCGCGCAGTTGCGGGATGCCGCTTCCCCAGGGCTTGGTGGTGATCGGCGCGAGCAAGTCCATGTCTTTCTTGCCGTTGCGAAACTTGATACGCCAGGCAATGACACCTTTCTCTTCGTCACGTTTCACGCGGACAGAGTGACCAAGCGGCGCAAAGTCTGCGTAGCCGCGCACGTCAATCGCCTGGTGTGGGCATGCTTTGACGCAGGAGTAACACTCCCAACACATGTTCGGCTCGATGTTGTAGGCGCGACGCGTAACGGTATCGATGTGCATGATGTCTGACGGACAAATGTCCACACAGTGACCGCACCCGTCGCAACGAGTCATATATACGAATGTTGGCATCGTAATTTCTCCAGACGATTAATAGTGACGGGGTTCTTCGCGGCTGATGCCGAGACCCATGTTCTGTGGGTTGGTGCCCATGTACTCGGGGATATCCGGGAATTTCGCCTGTACTGCGGGATCGGACAGGTCGTATTCATCCGGCAGGTTCTCGCGCGAACCGTCTGCTTTGGTGACCTTTTTCTGATAGGCCGCCGCCGGTTTGAAAAACATATGTGCAAATTTGGACCAGAATACGGTACCAAACAGCACGGTGGCGCTTAAGACGAACAGCACGAAGAACAGCATTGTCAAACCAGAGTCGATGCCAGCAGCTTGTTGTGCAATCGACCAGATGAGGCCAAACGTAGCCATCGACAGCAGACCGAGGATGAAGAAGTCGCCGCGACCGTTGAAGTTGTGCCACTTCACACCTTCGGCGGCGACGTCGACACGAATGGCAAACCAGAACCAGTAGCCGCCGCCACATAACATCAGTGCACCCAAGTGCCACAACGCGGTGGCCCAACCTGGCGTCGCTACTTCCATTGTCGGGTAGGAAAAGATCATGACCGCGCTGGTGACTACAAACAGGATGAACCCGTACATCGTCAGCAGGTGTGACATGCGGCGTTTGGGATTGGCAAACTCCGACGAGACCAGCACCTCACCAGCGGCGGTCTGCACGGCCAGGCCAATTTTCTCGCCGCCACCCACTTTGCGTGGCGCGCTTTCGCTCGCTTTCGCGGCATTGGCAAAGAAGTACTCGGCACTGCGTTTGTGCCACATATCAAGCACGGTGCCCAAGAACACGCCAACGATCGCAAGGATGACGTATCCCTGCATGACCGCCGGTGGTATGAGCGCCGACATCTCGGCAAACGGGTTGTAGCTGAACATTTCGCTGACATCCTCCCTTTAAGGTGCGGCGAAGGACCTGGATGGGCTGGCTCGCGACCCGGCGAACCAACTCAGGATTAAGGTGCGGCCTTGTCGCGTTTTATTATTGTTGGATTGACGGTGGATCGGCTTGTCTTTGCGGCCAAATCCTGTCTTTCCAACAGCGCGGCAACGGGTAATCGCAGCGGGAAATGCTACTGGGCCAGGGCGCAATTACACAAATCAGCGGAATTTTCTTGCCCATTAATTGTGCTGATATTCGACTTGTACTGGCGAGTTATCAAGGAAATCAGTGCTTTAAGTGAGTGGATACTGCAGCAACAGTCCGCAGCACTGAAGTGTTGGATTCGTCCATCAACGTCGAGAGTTTCCTCAATCTATCCAGGACGACCCTCTCGTCGATTGCTGACAGGTCGTGCCGTGTCATGACCAATCATGGGCGAAGTGCCGACGTGCTGCTGAGGCTGCGTGCGGGCGACCAAGCGGTTGAGGACGCGGTGATGCAGACGCCGGAACCGGCTTCGATGGGATTATTTCGCGTTGGTGATTGCGGCGTTTTCCCGAGCCTCAAAAAGCCGCGGGCAACGGCATACCTTCGTCGTCAAACTTGCCAACTCGATAAGTGCCCTGCTGCTCACCAGTGCGGTTATAGACGTAATACTGCACATCAGTAGTAGGCACCCCATAACTTCGCGTTACTGCGTTGCCGTCCTCGTCCACTTCGTTCTGCCACATGTGCAGCCATGCACAGACCTCTTCGCCGTCGCGCAAGAGACCTTCGTCGGTGAGAGCTGCCAGCTCGTCACTGGTAACCCAGCGATGCGCAACACCATCAGCAACCGATGCGCTTCCGCCTGGCAGGCGATGGCCATACACGCGACATCGCCATGCGCCGTCATCGTCGTGGGCTGACAAATCTGTCAGCCAGCTCAGCCATGGCAGACGGATGCCCAGTCGCTCGTGGGCTTGCGTCACCACCGAGCCCATCACGTTACAAACATCCAGGATGCTGGCCGTTGCGTCTTCGTACGCGTCAAACCTGGGCACGTGCCACCCGTCAGCGTCGGACCCGAGCAACAACACGCGGTCGTCAGCGTCTTCGATAACGACTCGCCCCTCGTCCACGCCACCCACGGGTGTCTCACGCACGGCAGCAAACTGCCCGTCGTCGCGGTGGTACGGGACCAGATGTTTGACGTCTTCGCGCAAGTGTTCGTGCACGGCGGTTGGATAAATGGTTGGGCCGCAGGCTGGCGGCGACGACTTCGCATGGAACTTCATGTAGAGCCCACAGCGATCGGAGTTACCATAGTTGGGCCGCGCCTCGTGCCAGGCAAAGCCGTGCATCAATACAACGTCACCCTTCTTGAGGTCGGGGTCCACCATCAAGATTTCAGAGGGCTTGGGAACACACGCGGCATCCATCTGATGAACACGTCCGTCGGAAGGCTGTAACGTTGACTTCAAATGCGAGCCCGGTGCAATCGCAAGCGGACCCACCGTTTCGGTGTAATCCATAAACGGAATGACGGCAAACATCCACTTTACGTAGGAGCCCACGCATCGCCACGGCTTGTAGTCGTAGTGTGCGCCGCTACCCGGGACAAATGGTTCGCTTTTATCCACCCCCGCGCCGGGCGGACGCATGATGGACCAGTACTGCGCCAACGTTGCGGGTTCACCGAACAGTGATTCGATGGCCGCAACAATTTTTGGGTGCGCGAAACTGCAATCCGCGATTTCCGGGCTGTGCTCCAACACGCGCGGACCCATCGAATGGATACCGGGCGCCGGGTACGCGTCACCGCGCCGCACCGTATCGTAGTCACCAGCCGTAAACGCCGCGCGGATAGGCCGGGCGAGCTGGTCGACCTCGTCGTCCGTCAGCACTCCACGTAGTACGTAAAAGCCATTCTTCTCGAAGTCTTCAAGCATGGTGTTGGGTTGCGCGACACTTTCGTTCATTGCGGACTGTCCGGCGACGGGGCTGCTCAGGGTCCAGCCTACAACTTGGGGATGCATTTGCAATACGGCTACACAGCTGGCTGTCAGACAGAAGGCTAGCTGTCAGACAATGGAAGCGTCTCGCGGTTTTCGGCGTTGAAAACGTCGTCTGGATTGACTGAACAAAAAATGCCGGGCGCCATTTATTTAACCGGAAAGACGGTGGCGAAGAGGGCGTAGCCGTTTTTGTCGCCGTGTGTGCCACATGAGCCCCTGACCTTTGCTTCAGATATTGACCCAGGTTTGCACGCGCACGGGAACTAAAGTTCTGGCGGTATCTCTCCGATACGCTGCACCGGGCGGGCAATGTACGGTCGATCTGCTGGCAACGCGGCACTGTACGGCCTTTCGCGGCGCTGTTGGCGTCTTCACGCGGTCATCACACTTACATTGGTATCGTGAGCGGTCAATTTTCGAGGCGACTGTCTCATGTCCGCAAAAGCCAACGTCCTTCTGATAGAAGACCATCAAGACATTGCCGAGATGCTCTACGAGTATCTGGAGCGGCAAGGCTATGCCATGGATTACGCGCCTGACGGCATCACCGGGCTGCATCTGGCCGTCACCGGCGACTATCAGGCGATCATTCTGGACCTCATGCTGCCGGGGATCGACGGCCTAGCAGTCTGCGAGCGCCTGCGTGGCGACGCGAAAAAGTCTACGCCCATTTTGATGTTGACGGCACGCGATACGCTGCAGGACAAGATCGTGGGCCTGGACGCGGGCGCAGACGATTACGTCGTCAAGCCATTTGAAATGACCGAGCTCGAGGCGCGGCTGCGCGCGGTTTTGCGCCGCGGCCAGTCCAGTCTGACCGAGGACCGGCTGAGCGTAGCGGACCTGACCTTCGACACCGGTACTTTCGAAGTCACCCGGGCCGGTCAGACCATTACCTTGATGCCCATCGGCATGAAAATGTTGGCCGTCCTGATGCGGGCCAGCCCACGCGTCGTCTCCAGAGAAGAACTGGAGCGACAGGTGTGGGGGGATGTCATACCGGACAGCGATGCGCTGCGCTCGCACCTCTACAACTTGCGCAAAGCCGTCGATAAACCATTCCCTGAAGCCTTGATCCACACCGTACACGGCGCGGGTTACCGAATCGCACCGCCGCGCTTGTGATATCCGCGTCCATCAACGACCGCATAGGCCAACGCCTCGGTCGCAACATCCTCACGCAATCGTTAGTGATTGGTTTCGCGTCTATTGCGGGCGTGTGGGTAGCGGCGCTCACGCTGGAACACGTGCTGATCAAGGCGGCGTTGGAAGAAGAAGCTGCGTATTACTGGAGCCTGCTCGCGAAAGATGCGGAGACGCCCGCACCCGATACTCAGAATTTGACAGGTTATCTCGGTGCCGCGCCCAACTGGCAGAACATCCCTGCAGACCTGCGCGAACTGCCGGTGGGTTACCACAGCCTGGAATCCGAGCAGGACGTCAAGGTCGTTTACGTCGATGATCGCGATGCGAAACGCCTGGTGCTGGTGTTCGAGGGTACGCAGGTCTGGGAGCTGGCGCTGGTATTTGGCCTGGCCCCGCTCGGGCTCATTCTGATGGTGGTGTATGTGGCCGCCTGGTGGTCGTACCGGGCCGCCAAACGCGCAGTCTCACCGATTGAACACCTGGCGCAGGTCGTCAACAAGCTGGACCCCGAACGCCCCAACCCCGATGACCTCGCGCCGCAGCAGTTTGGCGTATCCGAGAACAGCGAGGTTGCGGAGTTGGCGGGCGCGTTGACGAAGCTCACCCAGCGTGTGAACGCGTTTGTCGACCGGGAGCGCAACTTCACACGCGACGCGAGCCATGAGCTGCGCAGCCCGTTGACCGTGATCCGTATGGCCGCGGATCTGCTACTTACGGAAAGCTCGCTGGACGACCGCGGCAAAGCGACCGTCAATCGCATCAAGCGCGCGGCTACCGACATGGTAGAGCTGGTCGAGACTTTCCTGATGTTGGCGCGCGAAACGGAGATTGGCCTCGAGTTTGAGCCAGTTTCCATCAATGCGGCCGTTGAGGACGAAGTGGAGCGCACGCGGATTGTCAGCGCGGGCAAAGACGTCACGATTGAGCTGGTTCACGAGTCCCACTCACTGGTGGACGCATCCGAGAAGCTGCTCTCTGTATTGGTAGGCAATTTGCTCCGCAATGCAGTCAACTATTCCGAGGCTGGCACCGTCAGCGTGCGGGTGGGGTTTGGCTTTGTTGAGGTCAACGACAGTGGGCCTGGTATGAAGCGCGAGGAGATCAGCCGCGCATTTGACCCGTACTACCGCGGTTCTCCCAAGACCCGTAAGCCCGCTGGTTATGGTGTCGGGCTAACGATCGTCCGCCGACTGACCGCGCGTTTTCAGTGGCCGATCACACTGGACAGCACTGAGGGCAAGGGCACGCGCGTGCGCGTGGAGTTCCCGAGCGCCCAAGCGCTGTCGGAGCACGAGTCACCCGCCGGCGCGTGAGGCCGTTCCAGCAATTTTCACGAATTCTTCACATCTTTTGCATGTGGTTTTGACGGCGGCCAGCACATGCTGTCTGCGAACTCTGGGCATTTTCAAAGTTATGAACGCGTACGAAATTGGCAGTCACTTTCTGCGTTGGGCGCTGAACGACGAGTCCCGCGCCGCCGCACTTGATCCCGCACATCGTAGCGACCTCGACTGGCTACGGGTTGCTCCGTTTGCGCTGCTACACGTGTTGTGCTTGGCAGCGATCTGGACGGGGATCAGCTCAACAGCGTTTTTCGTAGCCGTCGGATTGTACGTGCTGCGCATGTTCGCAATCACGGCTTTTTACCACCGCTATTTCTCGCACCGTGCATACCGCGTCGGCCGCGTGACGCAATTTTTGATGGCCGTACTAGGCTGCACTGCCGGCCAACGCGGACCGATCTGGTGGGCCGGGCATCATCGTCAGCATCACGCACGTTCGGACGAGGTTGACGACCCACACTCGCCGCGCATCAGCGGCTTCTGGTACAGCCACGTCGTCTGGTTCCTGACCAAGGGTACGTTTGCAACCCCCGTTGAGCGGGTGCGCGACTGGCGACGGTTTCCGGAGTTGGTGTGGTTGGAACGTTTCGAGTGGGTTCCCTTTGTTTTACTCGGCACCAGCTGCTGGATGCTGGGCGCCTGGATGCAGACGAACGTGCCTGACGCCGGAACATCCGGAGCGCAGATGTTTATCGTCGGTTTCGTCTGGTCGACCGTGGCTGCGTACCACGCAACTTATCTCACAAACTCGGTTGCGCACCGATATGGCAAGCGCCCTTTTGCCACATCGGACGACAGTCGAAACAACGCACTGGTAGCTTTCCTGACGATGGGGGAAGGCTGGCATAACAATCACCACTACTATCCTGCTTCCGCGCGACAAGGGTTTGTCTGGTGGGAGTTTGACCCTTCTTACTGGATACTGAAGTGCCTGGCTGCGCTTGGCATCGTGCATCACCTGAAGCCCGTTCCCGACTTTGTGATGGACGCACGCGGAAAGGAGCGCGCGCAATGAAAATTGCTGTGATTGGCACCGGCATCTCAGGCCTGGCCGCCGCGCGGACGTTGGCACCATCACACGACGTGCACGTCTTTGAA
>CEUQ01188252.1_pt1 | contig 12938 bp, 10 predicted proteins | sample 361491 | NCBI WGS metagenome assembly CEUQ01 (sample SAMEA2622796, study PRJEB7988) | marine metagenome | biome: marine biome (ENVO:00000447); feature: marine epipelagic mixed layer (ENVO:xxxxxxxxx); material: "saline water (ENVO:00002010), including plankton (ENVO:xxxxxxxx)" | depth 120 m | reverse complement strand
TTAAATTGGGCGCAGAAGTACGTTGGGCTTCATGTAATATTTATTCAACCCAGGATCATGCAGCAGCAGCAATAGCAGCTCAAGGTATTTCTGTATTTGCTTTTAAGGGTGAATCATTAGAAGAATATTGGGAGTATGCTCATGAAATATTTAATTGGCCTGGTGAAGAGCAACTGAGTGCGCCTAATATGATCCTTGACGATGGTGGTGATGCGACACTATTGCTTACTCTTGGAAGTAAGGCAGAAAAAGATCCATCAGTCATTGCGCACCCGGATAATGAAGAAGAAGAAGCATTATTCGCAGCAATTAAAAAAAGATTGAAGACTCATTCAGGATGGTATTCAACGAGATTGGTTAGTATTCGTGGGGTAACAGAAGAGACAACTACTGGAGTTCATCGTTTATATGAGATGCAAAGGGGTGGAAAGTTACCTTTTCCTGCTTTTAATGTAAATGATTCAGTTACAAAATCAAAATTTGATAATTTATATGGTTGTCGAGAATCATTAGTAGATGGGATTAAGCGTGCAACTGATGTAATGGTTGCAGGTAAAATTGCTTTGGTATGTGGTTTTGGAGATGTAGGTAAGGGATGTGCTCAATCTTTGCGTGGACTTGGAGCTACTGTATGGATCACTGAGATAGATCCGATTTGTGCTCTACAGGCTGCAATGGAGGGCTATTGTGTTGTTACAATGGAAGATGCCTGTGACCAAGCTGATATTTTTGTTACAGCAACTGGTAATTTGCATGTTATTGGTCATGATCACATGCTAAAAATGAAGGATCAAGCAATTATTTGTAATATTGGTCATTTTGATTCAGAAATAGATATTGCTTCTGTTCAAAAATATCAATGGGAGAATATTAAGCCACAGGTGGATCATATTATTTTTCCAACAGGTCGCCGGATAATAGTGTTGGCACAAGGACGTTTAGTGAATTTAGGATGCGCTACGGGCCATCCATCGTTTGTAATGTCCTGTTCATTTACAAATCAAGTACTAGCTCAAATAGAGCTTTGGAGGAATGGAGATAGCTACCAAAATAATGTATATGTATTACCTAAGCAGTTAGATGAGAAAGTTGCTCGTTTGCATATTAAAAAATTAGGGGTTAACCTCACTAAATTGACTGATGAGCAGGCTAAGTATTTAAATATAGATAAAAACGGACCTTTCAAGCCCGAGATGTATCGGTATTAATGTCCCATTAGTTGTAGGAGTGCGGAGAAAAAATAACGTTACTAATATTAACTTTTTTCGTATTTTTTATATTTTTGGGGATAGCAAAAATGGAATCACAAAGACTATTCAAGCGTACTTTTAGTTTTGAATTTTTTCCCCCACAAACACCAGCTGGAGTGGAGAAATTGCGTATTACACGTCAACAGTTAGCGCAATTTAACCCTAAATTTTTTTCTGTAACTTTTGGTGCAGGTGGCTCTACACAAAACCGTACGTTTGAAACAGTTTTAGAAATTCAGGATGAGGGGTATGCTGAGGCTGCCCCTCATCTTTCTTGTATTGGTTCTACTAGTGATAATATTCGTTCGCAACTTCAGAAATATTCTGATAGAGGTATTAGTTCCTTGGTTGCGTTACGTGGAGATATTCCTTCAGGTATGGCTCAGCCAGGAGAATTTCGTTATGCGGTAGAATTAGTTGAGTTTATACGTAAGGAATTTGGTAATACCTTTCATATTGACGTAGCCGCTTATCCAGAATGTCATCCACAGGCAAAATCTTCTCAGGATGATTTGCAGAATTTTAAGCGTAAAATAGAAGCAGGGGCCAATTCAGCCATTACTCAGTATTTTTATAATGCAGATGCATATTTTAAATTTATAGACGCTTGTGAAGCTGCAAATATTAATATTCCTATCATACCAGGTATTATGCCAATCAATAAGTTTACTAGGTTAGCTAGATTTTCAGACGCTTGTGGTGCGGAAATTCCACGTTGGTTTCGAAAAAAGATGGAAGGATATGGTGATGATAGTGCATCAATTCGTGCATATGGATTAGATGTTGTAACTGATCTATGTAGGCGGTTGCTTGAATCGGGAGCACCAGGGTTACATTTTTATACGATGAACTCTTCAGAGTTGACAACTATTATATGGAGTAGGCTAGGATTATAAGGAGAAATTGAATTAGCCAAATAGGTGCAGTAATTATAATTTCCGTACCTATTTAGCTAGATTATATTTAGGTATTTTTTATTGGAATGGTGTTAAGTGGGTTTTCTTCATAAATTTTGTATGCTGCAGTTTGTGCTGTTCCAAAATTAATTTTCTTTCCCATATCTGAAAAAACTGTTTCTAGCGCATTTAAACATAATATAACATTGTCTATTTTACTTGAGTAACCCATTAAGCCAAATCTCCATATTTTTCCAGCAAAATCACCAAGTCCTGCTCCAATTTCAAGATTATACTCAGTAAGTAGCCTGCGACGGACTTCTTTCTCATCTATGCCTTCAGGTATATATACAGAATTTAATTGTGGTAGGCGATATTTTTCATCAACTAAATATTTAGTTCCGAGGGTTGTTAATCCTGCTTTTAATGCCTTATGATTTCGTTGATGTCGAGCCCAGGAATGCTCTAATCCTTCTTCATAAAGCATAACGAGAGATTCATGTAGTGCGTAGAGTGCATTGGTTGGAGCGGTGTGGTGATAGGTTCTAGTTTCACCCCAATAACCTAGTACTAAATTTAGGTCCATAAACCAACTTTGTACTTTTGTTTTACGGTTCTTAATTAGATCTACAGCACGTTCTGAGAAGCTTATAGGAGATAAACCTGGTGGGCATGATAGACATTTTTGACTACCAGAATATATTGCATCTATTTTCCATTCATCAACTAGTAGTGGGGATCCACCTAAAGAAGTGACTGCATCAACAATTGTCAAACAGTTATTGCGTTGTGCAATTTCACAAAGTGTTTTTGCATCTGAAAGCGCACCTGTTGATGTCTCAGCATGAACGAAAGTAATAATTTTTGTGTCAGGATTCTGTTTTAGAGTATCCTCTAATTTTTGTGGATTAACAGGCTCCCCCCAATTATTATCTACTACGATCGCTATACCACCACAGCGCTGTACATTTTCTATCATTCGTGAGCCAAATACACCATTTCTACAGACAATGACTTTATCTCCAGGATTTACCAAATTGACGAAACACATTTCCATTCCTACTGATCCAGGTCCAGATACAGGAAATGTCATCAAATTTGAGGTTTGGAAAGAATATCTAAGCAGACTCTTTAACTCTTCCATCATGTCTGTGAAGACTGGGTCAAGATGCCCTAAAGTTGGGCGAGCCATGGCAGATAGGACTCTTGGGTGAGTATCTGATGGACCAGGCCCCATTAGGGTACGTTGTGGCGGGTAGAATGTATTGATGTTTTCTTTGGCGCAGAAATCTGTAGAAGTCATAAATGATCCTAAATGAAATTATGTATCTGATTAGTTAAATAAAATATTTTGATTTTACCAAGTGAAATAATAATTTGCTATTAACAGTATTGAATTGGTCTATAGATAAACTTAGTACAGTAAATATATTGTTTTTTATGCTTGGTTTTAATTTTATATCGTTAGAAATAAGGATATTATAATAAAAAATTATAATGATAGGATAGTTTAAAATAAAGACAAATTATAATAATAGAGTAACTCCAATTATGTTTTTACCAATTTAGGGTGTGTTTGTATGCTCATCAAGATACCAAAACCTAAAAGCATTGTTACCATAGACGTTCCACCATAACTAATAAGTGGTAGTGGTACGCCTACTACTGGTAGGATACCAATAACCATCCCTATGTTAACAAAAATATAAGTAAAGAAAGTTAAAGTTATTGATCCTGAAATAAGTCGTGTAAATTGTGTTGAAGCATTGGCAGTAATGACCATACCTCGGCCAATTACGAATAGATATAATAATATCAGTATAGAATTACCTACGATTCCAAATTCTTCTGAGAATACTGCAAAAATAAAATCAGTACTTTTTTCAGGGAGAAAGTCTAAGTGGGTCTGTGTGCCATTCTGCCAGCCCTTTCCAATAATGCCTCCTGATCCTATTGCAATAGTTGATTGTATAGTATGATATCCAGCCCCTAGTGCATCTTGTGTCGGGTCAAATAAAGTCATAACACGTTGTTTCTGGTAGTCATGCATCATTGACCATAATAATGGGATACTAGCTGCTACAGTAGCTATTAATCCAGTTATGATACGCCATGATAGTCCCGCAAGGAATAGTACATAGAAGCCACTAGAAATAATTAATAAGGTAGTTCCTAGGTCAGGTTGGCGTAGAATTAGTATTGCTGGGATTAATAGAAGTGTTGTTGCTATTATATAATCACGTAGCCGTAAAGTTGCCTCATGTTTATCAAAATACCATGCCATCATAAGCGGCACAGCAATTTTCATTAGCTCGGAGGGTTGGATACGAGTAATGCCTATATCTAGCCACCTTCTAGCACCATTATTAATTTCACCAAATATAGCTACACTAATTAGAAGAATTAGGCCAATTATATATACTGGCAAAGCAAACCTCATAATGTGTTGGAGTGGAATATTGGCAACTAGCCACATGATAAATAATGCTATTGCCATGTTAATTGCCTGATTAGTTATACGTGTTAAATTTCCTCCTGTAGCACTGTAAAGTATTGTAAGGCCAACTGCCATTATTAGAAGAATACCAAATAATAGGAGGCTATCTATATAGCGTGTTAGGTAGTGCCATAGGCGGAAGGTTTTATTCATATTAATCTTTTATGCTTATATCAATAGATTTTTCTTTTTTGGTATTAGGTAATTTTCCAAGCAGCAGATGATCCATAACTTGCCTTGCAATTGGAGCAGCAGTAGAACCGCCATGACTACCATTTTCTACTAACACTGACAATGCAATACTTGGGTTTTCTGCTGGAGCATAGGCTATAAATAGCGCATGATCACGATGACGTTCATTTATAGTATTTTCATCATATTTTTCCCCCTGCTTTATACTGATTACCTGAGAAGTTCCAGTTTTACCTGCAAAAGTATAGCCCGCTCCGGCTCCTGCAACTGCTGCTGTGCCTCCTGGCTTCGTAACATCTATAAGTGAATTTTTTATTATTTGTAGGTTTTTTGGATTCAGATTTATTTTATATAATATTTGTGGAGCTCTTTCAAAGATTTCACCAGATCTGTTATTTTTTATTTGCTTAACAAGGTGTGGGCGAAATGCAGTTCCTTTATTTGCAATTATTGAAGTGGCAAAGGCAAGTTGAAGAGGGGTAGCTAAGTTATATCCTTGGCCGATACCAACAGAAATAGTATCACCTGGCCACCATTTCTGTTTATGGCGCCTCATTTTCCATTCACGTGAAGGGAGTAAGCCGGAAGCTTCTCCTTGTATATCAATACCGGTTTTTTTACCTAGACCAAATTTTCTTATGAAATTAGCAATATTGTCTATTCCTAGCTCATTTGCTAGTTCATAGTAATAAGTATCACATGAAACCACTAGTGATTTATGAATATCTACTTTACCATGACCACCAGCTTTCCAGCACCGATATTGGGTATTACTGTTGGGCAAGTGAAAATAACCTGGATCATTTATGGAATACTCAGGTGTCCGTAATTTAAGCTCTAGGGCAGCAAGTGCCATAAATGGTTTGAATGTAGATCCTGGGGGATAAATACCTTGTAGTGCACGATTATTAAGTGGCTTGTCTATAGAATTATTGAGTTGATCCCAGCTTTTAAAATCGATACCATTTACAAAAAGATTTGAATCAAATCCAGGCCTACTGACAAATGCAAGAACGTCACCATTGTTAGGGTCAATTGCTACAAGAGCGCCACGTTTGTTTCCAAAGGCGTTCTCAGCAGTTTCTTGTAATTTTGCATCTATCGTTAATGTTATATCATTACCAGAAATTGGTGGTGTTCGCGATAAAACTCTTATTTTACGCCCTTCTGAATCAGTTTCAATTTTTTCAAATCCAGCTATACCATGTAATTCTTTTTCATAGCTTTGCTCCACGCCAACTTTTCCAATATGATTTGTTCCTTTGTAGTTTGCCAAATTTTTATTAGCTTTTAGTTTTGCAAGGTCTTTTTGGTTAATACGGCTTATATATCCAATTACATGAGAAGTACTTTCACCTTTTGGATAATGTCGGAATAAGCGAGCTTTTAATTCAACACCTGGAAAACGATATTTGTTTGCAGCAAAACGTGCCACCTCTTCTTCAGATAAGCGGGTCCGAATAGGTAAACTTTCAAATTTATTACTTTCTTTCATAAGTTTTTTGAAGCGTCTGCGGTCTATTTCTTCAATAGGAATAATGGCGCCCAATTCATTTATGGTGGCTTCAAAATCATTTAGTTTGCCGGGTATAAATTCGAGTGTATAGGCAGAATAATTCTGTGCTAGAACGTCACCATTACGATCTAAAATAAGGCCTCTATTGGGGGCTATAGGGGAAATAGAAATACGATTAGCTTCTGCAAGTGTATGGTAGCGGTCATTTTCTAAAACCTGTAGATAAAAGAAGCGTCCAAAAAGAATTAGAAATAAGAATATTACTAAGCCCGCACTAATAGCCAGCCGCTCATGGAATTGATGCAATTCGCTGAGATGGTCACGGATTTCTACCCTGCGGGTCATAGTGCATTCTGACCATGTTTTGAACCATGAGGAATTTCTAGTAGGATTGAGATTATCGGCCATAATAGCATGCCAGTAAGGCTAGCAAGAAAATAATCCCAACCTGGAAAATCGGATCTTCTTAAAAGCTCAGTTAGGAGTATGATAGATTGAGTAAAGAGTAGCAATATTCCAATTTGAGGTATTTGTTTTAATAGCCCAAATATATGTATACGTCGGCGCAGTAATAATGCAATGAAAATCATTATACTGTAAGCTAAAGCATGTTGCCCAAACATACTGCTATTAACAACATCCATCAATAAGCCCATAATAAAAGCAATACTTATACCAACGCGTTCTGGTTGATATGCGCCCCAGAATAATAGTACTAATGCAACAAAATCCGGACGTAGTATTAATAGGTAACCTTGTATAGGCAGCAAATTTAATAATAATCCAATTATTAGGCTAAGGGTTATAAACCAGCTTTTTGCTGGAAGAATAATTTCTTCTTCAGAATAATTATAAGTTTTTGTCATTTTATTTTGATTATTTATTTTCAAAATACATACCAGTTAAGTTTTCTTGATTCTTTAAATTAAATTGTGGAGATAGAATTAGAACTTGTCTATTTCGATCAACTCCAGCAATAGTTTTGCAAATAATTAAAGCGAAAGTAGAAGATGTATCACGCATTACTTTAGTGACTAATGCTACTGGTAAGCCAGGAGGGTATACACCACCTATACCAGAAGTAATTAGTTTATCTCCTTTTTTGATATCAATATTATTTGCCATATAATTTAATTCAAGTGTTTTATATTTTCCTGTACCAAATGCTACTGATCGTATACCATTTCGTAAAACTTGAACTGGTACCGAATGACCTTTATCAGTTATAAGTGTGACTTCAGAAGACCATGGATAGGTACGCGTAATTTGTCCTATTACGCCTAAATCATCTATTACAATTTGGCCATTCTGAGTGTCATTATGGAGGCCTTTGTCAAGTATAATTTTAAGGTTAAAAGGATCACGTGGAACAGCGACAATTTCCGCCATGATAGCTTTAATTTCATTTCTCTCACTAGCGTTTAAAAGGTTACGAAGGTGTGCATTCTCATTTTTAAGAGCCAAAAGTTGATGAATTTTCCCTGAGTCAGTAAGGTGTTGTTGTTTAAGACGTGAATTTTCATCAGCTAAATTTTTAGCGACAAGAGACTCATCTATCAGGTCTGTAATTGTGGTTGGTATGTAGGCAAGATTTCGTATGGGGTATAGTGCTACAGTAATAATTTGCCGAACTTCATAGAGATACTTGAAATGCGTATCAATTACCATCAGTATTAATGATAGTTGAACAAAAAAAATCAGCCGTATTAGTGAGCTGGGGCCGTGTTTAAAAAACTGTGGGGTTGTTTCCATTACATGTTTGATGTTACAGGTTTCTAGCTAATATTTAGTCCATAAGTATTAGCATGTTAATACTAGGTGTCTTTTAATCACTGGCAAAGATGCTAACCAATTGATCTAGGTTTTCTAGTGCAATACCTGAGCCTCGTGCTACACAAGTTAGGGGGTCTTCAGCAATGATTACTGACAGGCCGGTTTCTTCCATTAATAGCCGATCAATATCATGTAGTAATGCGCCTCCTCCAGTTAATATTAGCCCATTTTCTGCAATATCTGCACCAAGTTCTGGTAAGGTAAGCTCAAGAGCTGATTTTACAGCACTGACGATACTATTTAGTGGGTCAGCTAATGATTCTAAGATCTCATTACTTGAAACAGTAAAGCTACGTGGAATTCCTTCTGCAAGGTTACGCCCTTTAACTTCTAATTCTCGCACTTCAGATCCAGGATAAGCAGAGCCAATTTCTTTTTTAATTAATTCAGCAGTAACTTCTCCTATTAACATTCCATAATTCCGGCGTATATAATTGATAATAGCTTCATCAAATTTGTCACCACCTACTCGTACAGAATTTGAGTATACAATTCCCCCTAATGAAATTACTCCAACATCTGTAGTGCCTCCACCAATATCAACTACCATTGAGCCAGTTGGGTCTTCAATTGGCAAGTTAGCACCAATAGCTGCCGCCATTGGCTCTTCAATCAATTCTACCTTGCTTGCTCCAGCTCCATATGCTGCCTCTCGGATAGCGCGGCGCTCGACTTGAGTTGAGCCATAAGGCACACATATTACAATGCGTGGGTTAAAAGAGAAAAGACGGGCTGGATTCACTTTTCTAATAAAGTGTTTAAGCATTTGCTCTGTAACAGTAAAATCAGCAATTACACCATCTTTCATTGGGCGTATGGCAGTTATATTGCCAGGAGTACGTCCTAGCATTTGTTTGGCAGCTAGTCCGACTTGCTGGATTACTTTTTTACCATTGGGGCCACCATCCTGTCGTATTGCTACAACTGATGGTTCGTTTAGTACAACCCCATGACCTCGAACATAAATTAGAGTATTAGCAGTGCCTAAATCAATTGCAAGGTCGTTTGAAAAGTAATTCCTGAAATTGGTAATAAGATTTGTCATGAGAGCATAATTCGTTGATGGCTATGGTGTTAAAATTACTCAAAAAGAATGCGCTTAGAACATTGATTATCATGCCAGTCATATACGTAACTTTATGATATTCTATAGCATCGATTTTAATCTTAACTTTATGATACTCTATTATGTTTTTGAACGTAAGGGGGGCTTTATTAGATGGCACTGACTCTTGAAGACGTAAAACGTGTAGCAAATCTTGCTCGAATTGAAATTAGTGATGATGAAGCTCGTTCTACGCTTAATAATATAGCGGGAATTTTTTCTTTAATTGAACAAATGCAAGCAGTAGATACATCTAGAGTTATTCCTATGTCTCATGCTCAAGATGTTGATCAGAGATTGCGTGAGGATCAAGTTACTGAATTAGATCAATCTGAATTATTTCAGTTACAAGCTCCTAAAATAGAATCAGATTTATATTTAGTGCCCAAAGTTATTGAATAAAATTATTAAAATAAATACAGCACAATACTTTATTTATTCCTATAATCTTCCAGTTTTTATATATCATGTTTAATTCAAGTCTAAATAAACTTTCGACATTGCTTGCAACTGGGAAGGTTTCGAGTGTTGAATTAACGAAAGATTTTCTTCAACATATTAATTTTCTAAATAAAAAATATAATGCTTTTATTACAGTAAATGAAGAAATAAGCTTAGACCAGGCGCGTATTGCTGATGCAATGATTTCTTCAGGAAGGGGAGGATCATTAACTGGTATTCCTATTGCCCATAAGGATATTTTTTGTACTAAAGGGTGGTTAACTACTTGTGGGTCAAAAATGTTAGCAAATTTTGTTTCTCCATATGATGCACATGTAATTGAGAGGTTTAATAAGGTAGGCACAGTAAATATTGGCAAAACAAATATGGATGAATTTGCTATGGGGTCTAGTAATGAGACTTCCTTTTATGGGCCAGTAAAGAATCCATGGGATGTTAAGTCAGTACCTGGAGGTAGTTCCGGGGGATCCGCTTGTGCAGTTGCGGCACGTATGGCGCCAGCTGCTACTGGTACTGATACAGGTGGGTCTATACGCCAGCCAGCATCGTTATGTGGTGTTTCTGGTATAAAGCCAACTTATGGGCTAGTATCAAGATATGGCATGATTGCTTTTGCGTCAAGTCTTGATCAAGGAGGAGCAATAGCAAAATCAGCTTCAGATTTGGCGCTAATGTTAAATGTTATGGTGGATTTTGATATTCGTGATTCAACAAGTCTGCAGCATGATACTGAAGACTATACAAGAGACTTAGAGAAATCATTATCAGGTATTCGTATTGGGCTTCCAAAAGAATATTTTATTGAGGGGATAGATGATGATGTAGCGCAAGCAGTAGACTCAGCTGTTAAAGAATATAGTAGGCTTGGTGCAAAAATCATTGAAGTTTCATTACCAAATACTAAGCTTTCAATTCCTGTCTATTATGTATTGGCTCCGGCAGAAGCATCAAGTAATCTTTCTCGTTTTGATGGAGTGCGTTATGGTCATCGTTCTGAAGAATATATTAATCTAGATGATATGTATCAGAAGAGCCGCGCTCAGGGATTTGGTGAAGAAGTAAAGCGGCGTATTCTAATTGGTACATATGTATTATCTCATGGATATTATGATGCTTATTATATAAAAGCACAAAAATTAAGACGCTTAATTGCTCAGGACTTTTCTAAAGTATTTAAACACTGTGACATAATTATGGGGCCAACCTCCCCTTCTGTTGCATTCTCTTTGGGAGAGAAAAATAACGACCCATTACAGATGTATTTATCAGACACATATACTGCAGGAGCTAGCCTGTCTGGATTGCCTGGGATGTCTATACCAGTCGGGTTTGGTAAGGGAAATAGGCCAGTTGGGCTGCACATTATTGGTAATTATTTTTCTGAAGCAAGAATATTAAATGTTGCCCATAAATATCAGCAGGTAACGGACTGGCATACAAGAATGCCAGATATAAATAATTCTAAAAATTAAAGATAATAATATGAAGTGGGAAACTGTAGTTGGTCTTGAGGTGCATACTCAACTTTTGACGAAATCAAAATTATTTTCTGGTGCTTCAACACTTTTTGGAGGTAAGCCTAATTCTCAAGCTTGTGCAATTGACTTAGCCTTACCAGGGGTATTGCCTGTATTAAATCGTGGTGTTGTTGAATTAGCTATTAAATTTGGTCTGGCAATAGATGCAAAGATTAATTCCCCATCAATTTTTGCACGTAAGAATTATTTCTATCCAGACTTACCAAAAGGTTATCAGATTAGTCAATATGAGATACCAATAGTTGAGGGTGGGTATATTAAGGTGCATACAGGAAAAGATAATGAGGGCTATGAAAAGATCATAAACATAACTCGTGCTCATCTTGAAGAAGATGCAGGAAAATCATTACATGAAGACTTTAATGGTATGACAGGTATTGATTTAAACCGTGCTGGTACTCCTTTACTAGAGATTGTTTCAGAGCCAGATATGCGTAGTAGTGAGGAAGCAGTGGCTTTTGCTAAAGCAATACATGCTTTAGTAAGATGGATTGGTATTAGTGATGGAAATATGGAAGAGGGCTCATTCCGCTGTGATGCAAATGTGTCGGTTCGTAGATTAGGAGATAAGAAACTTGGTACTCGTAGAGAAATTAAAAATTTAAATTCTTTTCGTTTTTTACAGCAAGCTATTGAGTGTGAAATTGAGTCCCAAAAATATACTCTTGAAACAGGAGGTTCAATTCAGCAGGCTACAGTACTATTTGATTCTAATAAGCGCGAAACTCATGTCATGCGAACTAAAGAAGATGCACATGATTATCGTTATTTTCCTGATCCAGATTTACGGCCCTTACGAATATCATCTGATTGGATAGAAGATATTAGGTCATCTATGATAGAGTCTCCAGACTTATGCTTCTCACGTTTTATAGATTCTAAAATAGCGCCAAATGGTAAGTTAACTTATGCATTATCCAAATATGATGCATCAATTTTAACTACTGATATAGATACAGCTACTTATTTTGAAGACGTAGTAAAAATTATTGGTAGAGAAGAAGCAAAGCTTTGTGCCAATTGGGTAATTGAGGGAGTTATCGCGCATTTAAATCAAGATAATAAAAATATTATAGATTCACCAGTTTCACCTCAGCAGTTAGCAGGGTTAATTTTACGAATTTGTGATAACACTATTTCAGGTAAAACTGCTAAAGATATATTTAATGTAATGTGGGTTAGTTCATCTGATATTTCGGCAGATATAATTATTAAAGAAAAAGGACTGAAACAGATCTCAGATGATAGTGAAATTACTCAGATTGTAGATAAAATTATTTCTAAAAATTCTCAACAAGTAACTGATTTTTGTCAAGGAAAAGAAAAAGCATTGAATTTTCTGGTTGGGCAAGTTATGAAAGAAACTAAAGGCAAAGCAAACCCATCCCAAGTCAATGCAATTTTAAGGGAAAGAATCGAAGAAAAATAAACGTAAGCGCTGCGAACAGTTTCATTATTATAAAAAACTGTTCGCAGTAATGGCCGCTTATTTTAGTTCCTAGGGGCGTGATCCTGATAGTGGAAAAGGCCAAGGGGCTGGCGTTATTTCCGGTTTTTTCTTAGCAGCTATTTTCTTTTTAGTAGCAGGTTTTTTCTTAGCAGCTACTTTCTTTTTAGCAGCAGGTTTCTTCTTAGTAGCTACTTTCTTT
>CEUQ01132311.1_pt1 | contig 12941 bp, 9 predicted proteins | sample 361491 | NCBI WGS metagenome assembly CEUQ01 (sample SAMEA2622796, study PRJEB7988) | marine metagenome | biome: marine biome (ENVO:00000447); feature: marine epipelagic mixed layer (ENVO:xxxxxxxxx); material: "saline water (ENVO:00002010), including plankton (ENVO:xxxxxxxx)" | depth 120 m | reverse complement strand
TGAAGAAACATCTACCACAGGAGGTAGTGAAGAAACATCTACCACAGGTCAATTTGACCCAACTATTAATTCAATATCTATTCTTGGCTTTGAAAGCCTAGATTCAATTAAAATTATTGTAAATGTAGCTGATGATTTAGCAGGATTTCAATTTGATTTGATTGGCGGTGAAATTTTAGATTGTAATGGTGCTTTAGCAAGTTTAGCAAGTGATGCTGGATTTACAGTTTCTTGTGGTGAGGAAACTGTTCTTGGATTTTCCTTTTCAGGAAATGTTATTCCTTCTGAAAGTACTGGTATTTTAACACATTTATATGGGAATTTTAGCTCTCAAATATGTTTGGATAATTTAGTTTTTGCAGATCAAGATGGTAATGAAATTCCTTATGAAAATTTTGGAGCATGCATTGAGTATTAAGGTTAAAAATATCTCGAAATCTTTTAAAACGTATGATAGAGAGCCAGGTCTAATTGGAGCATTTAAATCTTTTTTTAACAGGCAGTATACAAATTTTAATGCACTTCAAAATATCAATCTGAATATTGAAGAGGGAGAAATTTTAGGTGTTTTAGGTGAAAATGGTGCAGGCAAAACAACTTTAATTAAACTAATGGTTGGATTATTGCATCCAACATCTGGTTCAATTGAAATAGACAATTACATTCCTTGGAATAGAAATCATGATTTTTTAAAAATGATTACAGTTGTGATGGGTCAAAAAAATCAATTATGGTGGGATATTCCAGCATCTGAATCTTTTTTATTAAATAAAAGAATTTATCAGATTAATGATAGCGACTATAACATTATATTAAATGAAATGGTTGAATTATTAGATGTTAAAGATAAGTTGAATACCCAGGTAAGACGTCTATCACTTGGTGAAAGAATGAAAATGGAAATCATTGCTTCTTTACTGCATAAACCTAAAATTATTATGTTAGATGAACCATCATTAGGTTTAGATGTTATGTCTCAAGCTAAAATACGAGAGTTTGTTAAATATTATAATGAACAATATAAAGCTACATTTATAATCACTAGTCACTATATGAATGATATTGATTCAATGTGCAAAAGAGTTTATGTCATGAATAAAGGGCGTGGCCTATATGATGGAGACTTTTCTGATCTAATAAAGAAAATAAACCCTACTAAAAAACTTGTTTACAATTTAGATAAAACTTTATCAAACAAAGATATTGAAATACTAGAAAAAAAATATATTATTGATATTAATGATAATATTTTAGTAGCTCATCTCGATGATAATAAATTGAATCAACTATTGATTGATTTATTTGAAATTAGTCATTCAACATCTTTTCAAATTGAAGATTTACCTGTTGAAGAAACAATGCGTTCATTTTTTGAAGATCCTGAAAACTATTTAAAATAAATGATTTTATGGTATAAAAAGTATAGTTCAATATTAAGAGCATCAATTATTACAGCTTTAGAATATAAAGCTAATAGTATGGTTGGATTATTTGCAATTTTGTCTGGATTATTAGTTGAATATTTAATTTGGAGCATGGTTTATGCATCAGAAACAACAGCCCAAACTATCCAAGGTTTAACATCAGAGTGGAGCTTTGATAGATTAATTGCTTATATTTTTTTATCAATGATTATAGGTCAGTTAAAATCCTCCTGGGTGACTTCACATGAAATGATTATGCAAATTAGACAAGGTTTTATGAATCAATATATAGTAAAACCATTATCTTTTTTTAGTTATCATTTAATGAATTTCATAGGAACAAATATTTTATACTACGTACCATATTCTTTATTAATTATTTTTTCTCCAATGATATTTAATGATATAATTTTTATTAATTCAGTTCAAATTCCATTTTTTTTATTAGCATTGATAATGTCAATCTATTTATCCTATAGTATATATTTTTTTATGGTATGTTTTGCATTTTGGTTTGGTGAAGTAAGAGCATTGCTTGCAGCATATAATATATCAATGTTTGTTTTAGCAGGACAGATTATACCTTTAGACTTTTTCCCTGCAGGGTATAATCAAGTCATTAATTTTACCCCAATACCATATTTAATAAAGTTTCCAGTAGATATTGCAATGGCTCAAAATATTAACATTGAGCATTGGATTAAATTTTTGTTAATAGGTATTATTTGGTGTGTTGTTATGAGAATGCTGAGTAGTATTTTATATAATTTAGGTATTAAGAGATATGAGGCTTTCGGTGCGTAGATATTTAGGTTTATGGTATTCTATTTTTAAATACAGTCTTTCTAGAGATATGGAGTACAAAACAAATTTTGTGGGAAGCTTATTTGTTGATGGCATATATTACATTACATGGTATTATTTTTTTGAAGTAATTTACTCTAAAACAACTATGCTAGGAGATTTTGATCGTGAAGCAATTTTAGTTTTTTTAATTGCCACATTTTTTGTTGACACATTATTTATGATGCTTTTTGATGGTGCAGGTTATTTGAAAGAGCATATAAGAACTGGTAGTTTAGACTTTATTTTGCTGAGACCAGTTAATTCCCAATTTTTGATCTCTTTTAGATATATACGTAGTTATGCGTTAGTAAGCTTTAGTATATTATTTATTATTTTAATTAATGTATTACAATTATTTCATCCAGATTCATTGAATTTTATCAATCTCGTTTTATTTTTTATTTCACTTATGCTTGGAGTAATTATATGGTATTGTATAGAGTTTATAATGTCATGTTTAACATTTTATTTTAGAGACTTTAGAACTGGTGGATGGTTAACACATGAAATAATGAAATTTTCAATGAGGCCTGACAGTATATATACTGGTTTAGTGAGAAAAATATTGTTTACTTTATTACCCATGGCATTAGTTGCCTCAGTTCCTTCAAGAATCTTACTTTATGGAATGAATTTAACTAATTTAAAATATTTTAGTATTCAGTTTTTAGTTGTATTAATACTATTTTTTCTTGCAAGATTTTTTTGGAGGAATGGAATGATGAGATATGAAAGTGCGCAAAGTTATACTGGTCCAGTTCTTTAGGTTTTTTTTGGTTTCTTTTTAGCCGCAGGAAATAAAATATTATTTAGAATCAATCTATACCCAGGTGAATTTCTATGTAAATCTAAATCTGTTGGAGGATCACCAACAAAATGTCTATAATCTTCTGGGTCATGTCCTCCTAAAAATGTAAATGTACCTTTACCTATATTTCCATGAATATACTTCACTTGGTCAGAATATAAATCTTCTCCAAGAATTAGAACATGTGATTTTAAAAATTTTTTATTATACCCTGTAGTTTGACCCATAAAACCATTAACATTTGAAATGTGATTTTGTATTAGCATAGTTGGAACCGGATCCCATTTTGCTGAAAAATTTGATAACGTAAAATAATCAGACTCAGCAGTTCTTGTAGTTGGTTTATGGCTTGATGGATAATCAATATTAGAATATTCATAAATAGTAGGATCTGTATATAGTTCATAGTTTTCAAAAGCAATACCATTACTGTAGTCAACATTAGAAATATTTGTTTTATCTATAGGGGTACCATCATAAATAGAATGTGCAAAATCAATATTATAAAATGATAATGCAATATCAAAAGAATCAGTTGCTGAGCACATTGCAAATAAAAAACCACCCTTACTTACAAAATCTCGAATTTTAAGAGCAATATTTTTTTTAAATTTATGTACTGTTTCAAAACCATATTTTTTAGCAGTCTGACTAAAGCTATTTTCCATATCTTTATACCACTTTTGATTTCTATATCTATAAAATTTTCCATATTGTCCAGTAAAGTCTTCATGATGTAGATGTAACCAATCATATTTATATAAATCACCATTCATGACTTCATCATCAAATACTACTTCATATTTAATATCAGCATAGGTTAAAGCTAATGTCACTGCATCATCCCATGGTTGTTGGTTAGGAGGTGAGTAAACTGCTATTTTTGGAGTTTTATCTAAAATGACTAACTCCATGTTTTCATCCTCAATGGTAGCATATATTAATGAAATTTTTTCAATACTTAAAGTTTCATAAAAAACATTTTTTAATAAACACTCTTTCTTAATTTTATTATCTAATGTTACAATAAACGAACCACCTCTATAATTTAATAACCAGTCAACTTTATTTTGTTTTGCTAAACTTGAAAAAGCTATTCCATAAGCTTTTAAATGATTTGTTTGAAATTCATCCATTGGAATTAATATTTTATTAATTGAAAAAATAAAATTTAAAAATAGGCAGATTATTAATATTCTCTTTTTAATCATAAATCATATTCCTCTATAACAAACTTATTTATTTCATTTAATCTGTTTAAAATATTCTCTTTATATATTGTATCAGGAAATTTTTCTAAAATGTCTTCATAATATTTTATAGCTTTTTTATAGTTTTTGTAAACTCTATCCTCTATTTCAGCATTTATAATTAGAGAAATTTCACTATAAATTGTTTTCATTTTCATTTGCTCAATAAGTTTTTTTGTATTTTCTAAATTTCCTTTTTGCAATTCAATTAATGCATATTGAAAATGAGCAAGCTCTGAAATTAAAATATTTTCATCATTAATCAATTCAACTAGCTCGACCACTGATTCAAAACCTTTATTCATTTTTATTTTATACAAAATATTAGAATATTTTTTAAAATTAATGATATCTTCCGAAAAATAAAGTGATATTAATTTTAATTCTAATAATTCATTATACTTTTCAGTATTGGTTTCCATACTATTTATTAATGAATCTAATTGTTTATTAAATACATGGTAATCACCTTTTAACATAGAAATTTCTAAATTTTTAATTTTAATATCATTAGAATTATTATTATTTAGTGTAAATCTATTAATTCTTTTTTCACCATGTGTAATTATTTTTAATGCTGAGTCTACATAACCTTTAGAAATTAAAATGTCACTTTTTCTTATCATTACTTTTTTAAAAGTATTTATGTTTGCTTTTTGATCTAGTTTAGTTAATATTGTATAGGCTGAATCTAAATCTGCGTAAATTATTTGATATATTTCAGATAGATTTAATAATGAATCATCTTCTCTAATCTTATTTTGAATTAATTTATTATAAATTCCAATTACATATTCAATTTCTTTAGTTTCATATATTTTTTTTTGATTTAGGTTGAAAAAAATATTTGAACTTAGTTGTTTGTTGGTAAATGGTAGATAATTATCATAAACAAGACTATTTTTTATAATTATATCTAAAGATTCAAATATTTGGTCTACAATTAACTTTTTAGTTATAGAGGAGTTTTTTTTATTTTTTTCTGAATTTAGTATAAAAATTAGAGATTCGTTGATTGACTGTTTATAATTTGAGGCATCCTTAAATATTGAAATTAATTTTCTTGAAAAAAAAGTGGGTTTATTGTACTTTTTTCTAAGGAATAAAATGAAATCGTACGCATCATCTATTTTTTTGTTTTTTAAAATTCTCATAAGAATAAACTCAAATTTATAAAAATTATTTTTTTGTTTTTCATACTTTTGCTCAATTTTATATAAATCATTAGCCCAATTTTGATCATCATTCCAGATTTTTATTTCAATTAGATCAGTTTCTGATTCAAATAATAATTTTTCATTTAGAGTATTAGCAATAAATTTTTCATATTTTTTTATTAACTCATCAAAGCTATTTGATTGTATCAAAATATGTTTTATTTTTTTTAAATATTCGTAATTATTGGGAGACTCATTGAAAAGCTTTAAATATATTTTTAATGCCTCATCATAATCTTTTTGTTGGAAAAATTTTTCAGCTTTTTTCCATAAAAAGTATTCTTCATTATCATTTTGAGAAAAACTAAATGAAATAAATATTATCATAATAATAATTTGTATTTTATTTTTCATTTATTTTTTCATTAATTAAAATTTTTAAATATTCTTGTATGATTTTTTTATTTTCAGTAGAAAGATTTTTGTTATTTTCAATATCATCTAATGTTTTATATAATTTTTTCAGTTCATTATTATTTAACTTGTTTTGATCAATATTTTTAGTTTCTTCCCATTGATTTTTATTATTTTCTTTAGCTTCCCATTTATTATCATAACCTCTATTTTGCATAGCATTTTTATGCTCAAGTAATCTTTTATATACTTGTTTTCCTCTATCTATACTTTCCTGTGAAAATTGATTATTTTTAAAATCTTCTAGGATCTTATCCATATCATCTAAAGCCTGTCCTAAACCATCACCCTGTTGATCAGTTGGAGAAGTAGAATTTTCATCCAGCAACTGTTCTAGTTGATTTTTAAGTTGTTGTTGCTGTTGCATCAAACTTTGCATTAGTCCTTGGCCATTTTCCTGTTGACCAAAAGGCATTGGTATAAGCGAGTTCATACCTTGATTAATCTGCTGCTGACCAGACATCAATTGTTCCATTGATTCTAAATATTGACTATATCCCGAAGCTTCGCCAGAATTTTGCATATTTTTCATTGCATTTATTAAATGAAGTACTGTCTGATTAATATATAACATAACATTATATTGATTTTTCTTTGATTCTGATATTCTTCCTTGTTCTAAACCTGCAATTGTTTTAGATAGGTGAACAAATATTTTGCTAAATGTTTTTGATGTTTCTGCAGAAATATGAAAACTTTGTTTAGATAAGTCAGAAATTTGAAGAAACACACTTTTATATTGTTGCAATAGTATATTTTCTTTTTTTGCAATATCAAATATAATGGTATCTTTTTTTGACTTAAGTTTTTCACTTTTAATAATTAATTTTTCTTGTTCATATGACATATCAATTAAATTTTTTATTACTCTACTGAATGAATTTAACATTTCTATAGAAGATTTTTTTTGATATTCCTCAATTAATTTTTCTAATTGTTTCTTAATAGACTCAATTTCTTTTTCTGCTTTATTACTATTTTGGTTCATTAAATTTTCATTTTTTTTATTTTGCATTTCATTTAATAAATCATTCATATTACTATTTTTTTGATTATCAATAAGCTCATCAATTTTATTAGCTAGAGTTGAATCAACATTTTGAGTTATAGCACGTGCTTGTTCCAAGTTTTGATTAAAATCAGATAAATTTTCTTTCTGCACATTTAACATAGGGTCAATATTTTTATCATTATGATTTTCGTTTACAGCTTTAGATATTTTTTTTTGAAAATCAGACATTTGATTAATTTTTTTTACTAGCTCATTCATTTTTTGTTCTGCTACAATTTGTTCAAATAAATCAATCATCCTATCTAATTGTGATTCTAAATCATCAATTTCAAAATTTAAATTATTTAGCTCTTCTAGTGATTTTTGAAAGTCATCTTGATTTATAGAATTTTGCAAATCATTAAGAGCATCCATTAGTTCTGAATTCAACATATCTTTAAATATATTCTGTAATTTTTCAATTTTTTCACTTAATTTTTCATTAATTAAATCATTTTTTGCATTTAACTCTTCAATAGTTTGGATTGCTGTTTCAAGATCTTTTATTTGATCTGAAATCTGTTCTAATTCCTCTCCCATAGTCATTATTTCTTGAGTTTGTTCTAAACCTGCCTGTTCTTTTAAAATATCATTTGAAATATTATCATACATATTTTTAAGTTCATCAACAGACTCTAACATTTCATTAAAGTTTTGATCAATCACTTGTTGTTCCTCTTCAACTGCAAAATATAATTCTTCTAAACTTGGTATGTAAGCTCTATGAATGTTAGATTTTCCAATATTAAAAGCTTCATATTTGTTATCATATGCCTTTATCCAATATAATACCTCATCTCCTGGAGAAAGATTTAATCTTTTAATATTCCATTCATAGTTTATATTAATATTTTTTTTATTTAGCTCTTCAATGTTTTTTATTTTCATTTGATATGTAACCGTATCTTGAGATACATAATATGGCTTATTAAGTTTATATTCTAATATAATTTGATTTAGACCTATATCATCTGTAGCTTCAATTTCTAATGGAATATTGTTTACTTGATCAATTTTGAAATTGTTTTCAGGAAATTTAATTGATGCCATAGGAGGTAAATCATCTATTTTTACTATTTGATATTTTATTGGAATGCTGGCGTAATTTTCAAAGTCTATACTTTGAAAGTCTAAATCAAATGAAGATTGTATATATGTATTGAATCTTATCTCATTTAAATCACTTTTAATTTTAATTATGCTATCCTTATTAAATTTAAAATTTGCGTATTTTATTTTTTTATCAAATTTTGCATTTATTGTTAATTTTGATCCCTCCAAAATTTCTATTCTTTTTAAACTTTTATTATGAATAAGATTATTAATATTTGTATACTTAGGTGGCGTAATAATTATCTCTAAATTTTTTATTTCAGGGCGTTTTTTTAATTTCACATAAAAAGTATCTGTTGTGATTGTAAATTTATTAAATGGAATAATTGGCTGATTAGAATAGGTTGCCCAAATGATACTTTCTTGGTCAATATTATTTAAATTTAATTCATAAGCTCCGTTAATTTTATTTGTTTCAATAATTCTAGATATATTTTTTGATTTTATATGGAAGTTAATTTTATTCGGGGAATTGCCTTTTGAATCAACAATAACATTAACATTTTCACCTTTATAAAATAAGTTATTTATGTTTGATTGTTTTAACACTAATGAAAATGAGAATTCTCTATTAAATTTAATTTCTCTATTTATTAATCTATGATAAGCTTTATTATATTCATTAAAACTTGTTAAGGATATAAAAGCTAAAAAAAAGATGATCATTAAATAAATATATTTTTTATGAAAGCTGTATTTTATTTCATTAATATTAATACTTTTAAGCTCATTCTCCAATTTGTCTACAGCATTAATTGTTAAATCTGAATAAGGGTCGTCTAAATCAATTTTTGAATAAATTTGAAGAGCATTTATTATTCTATCTTTTGTTGGTATTTTATCAATAAGTTCAGTAGATAAGTCCAAAAAATTTGAATTGTTAAAAATATTATATCTATGAATTAAGAATTTTAAAATAATAAAAATAATAAATGCAAAAGATAAAGAAAGAACCAAATTATAAATCTTTTGTTTTATAAATGGCTCAAAGTATGCATTAATTTCAAAAATGATGAAAATGAAAAAAAAAGATATTAAAGCCAACACAAAAATGACTGAGGAATTAATAATCTCGTAGGCTAGCTTTTTTTTAAGATATGATTTTATAAAATTTTCGATGAATTTCATAACTACTGACTTAATGCAAAAATAAGTATATTTGTTCCCATTTTAAGAGCCTCTAACCTTTTGTTTTTATCTAAAATTTTACCAGTAACTCTTTCATGTTCTTGGTTAGATTCCCAACCATCTCCTAGGTCACATTCTAAAGTATAAATTGAAATAATTCTTTCATTATCATACAAAGCCAGCATTTTGGGTTTTTTATTATCATGATCATGAATTTTAGGTAAACCATTATCAAATTTATAAAAAATATTAAATATTTCATGGTCATTAGTTATTTCAATCCATTCTTTGTTTGGAAAAACTTTTTTCATTTCCCTAAAAAATGTTTTATCAAAGTTGTAATTATCATCAACATGCAAAAACCCACCATTTAGTAGATGCTTTTTTAAAGCTTTTATTTCATTTTTTTCTAATTTAATTCCATGCCAAAACCCATTACCTCTTTTTTCTCCATGGCCAGTCATATATAAGTATTTAGTTTTATAAAATGTATTACTTCCAATTTTAACTTTCAAATCAATATCTCTGCTTATAGTCTTTAATGGAATATTAGTATTTAAATTAATAAATTTAATAAGTTCTGTAAGAGCTGATTGATCAGAATTCCAATCTCCAGGCTCATACATTAAAAGACCTATCCTAAAATTTTGACTATTATACTCAGCTGAAAAAGTCAGTGAAATAGTAATAAAATATGCAATTAATTGTACTAAAATTCTAAAAAACATAATTTAAATTAAATTATTTAAAATAATTTTAAAAGAAATGAAAGATTTGTTTATTTTATAGTTAATGAAGAAATATTTTTTAATAGTTTTAATGTCCATTAGTTTATATTTTGGTTTTCAAGATAATTGGTCCAGTACCCCTATTGATGATTTTATAAATCATAATTTTAGAAAAATGACCTTTAGAGAACCTTTCTATTTAATCCCTTATGAGGTTAAAATAGGAATGTTTTCATATGGGGGTCCTGATTATTTTAGTAATATTTTTAAAGGTAATTTTGATTTAGTTACAAACCCAATTATTTTAGATAATAAAGATATAAATGATAATTTTATATCAACTAAAGATAACAGAAATGGATATTTTATAGAAGTTGATATTATGAAGTACAATTTTTTAGAAAGATTGTATCATCAAAATTTAATTGACTTTCATATTGGTGGAGGTTTTAGATATTCAAATATTTTATCAAATCCTAAAGGGCCTATTTATATTGAAAATACTAATACTTCTAATAGTTATAGATTTAGACCAACATTTTATGATGGGTTCTTAAACCTATCTTTAATTTCTCAATTTTCTTCACAGTTTTACATTTACACTTATTATTCATTTGGTTTGAGCTATGCCTCGATATATGAATCACTTAGTCAAAAAAAATATATCTATGGTTCAGGGTTAAATGAAAACTTCTCTTTTGGCTATAAATACATAATGGATAGGCCATCACTTCCTTACAATTATTCAATTGGATTAGAGTTAAGATTAGGTAGGACATACATAAATGAAATATATGATAAAAATGATGAGACACCTATAGTAGGATTGGATTTTCATTCAGCTGGTATTTTCTTTACTTTTGCAACAGCTTTTGGTGGAAAAAAAACAAAAGGAGATGAAGCTTTTAAATTTATGCTTGATAAAGATTATATAAATGCTGCAAAGAAGTTTAAACAGTTCTTAAACATTTATAGTTATGATTTTAGATTTAATAAAGCAAAAAAAATGTTAAATTTTTGTTACACTCAAATACCTTATCAACATTTTGAAAATGGTTTATCATTTTTTACAGATAAAAATTATTTAAAAGCTTTGCAAAACTTTAATAAAGCCGAACAAACTGCTGACCCATCTTTAATTCTTGAAATAGAATCATATAAAAGAGATATTGCTCAAAATATAATTGATGATGTTAGCTCTAATATTGATAATCAAACATTTTCACAATCTTTGAAAAGCTTGAATCAAGCTAGAAAAATATCACCTTATTTATGGTCAGAGACAGATAGAGTAGAATCAATTATTTTATTAAAAAAAGGTAATATATTAAGAAACTTAAATAATTATTCAGTAGCAATTGATTATTATCAACAAGCCTTAGAGCTTAACCCAAGCTTATTTATTGAAATAAATGATATATATACTAATATGATTATTGATATCTTAAATGATGTTAATGATACTAAAGATTCAGATGAATTATTTTTAATTAAAGAGTATTTAGAAACTATCATTCAGTTAAAACCTAGATATTCAAAAAATTTTCAAAAATACATTGTGTTGATAGAAGAGAAGCTCATTAATTATAATAATACTTTAACAAAATTAAACTTAAAAGATTATGTAAGTCAGAAGCGTAAAAAAATATTTAAATCTTTATCTAATGACATTAAAGTAGGAATGACCTATTATGAGGTTGAATTAATACTTGGTAGTCCAAATTCTAATATTAAAGAAGATAGTTATGATTTATGGGTTTATGAAATTTCAGAGAATTTTTTTAAAACATATTTTTTTAAAGATAAAATTTTAGTTAAAATTAAATAACATTTTTTAAGGCATTTTAATGAAAATACAATTTATTTTTTTTATTACTATAATTTTATCTACGATTATTTTTTTAGCATTTTCAAGTTCTAAAACTAACGAACTTAAGATTGGGTCATATGCACCTAATTTTAAGCTATACAATCAAAATAGTGAGATAGTTTCTTTAAATGATTATAAGGGAAAAAATTTAGTTATTTATTTTTTCCCTAAGGCCTTTACTCCTGGATGAGTAAAGCAAGCATGTGGATTCCGTGATGAATATGAAGATTTTAATAAATATAATATTGAAATAGTAGGAATAAGTTATGATACTAAAGAAAAACAAAAGGAATTTTCAAAAAGATATAATCTCACTTTTCCTCTATTATCTGATATTGATGCAAAAGTATCAAAAGAATATGGAGTAGATACATATTTCTTCCCTAAAAGAGTTACTTTTTTAATTAATAAAGATGGTGTAGTTTTTGACGTAATTAAGAATGTTAGCCTAGAAGATTATGGCAAAAAAATAATTGAAGCATTTACAGAAAATAAATTAATAGAAGAATCAAATGGTAAATAAAAGAACTCATACGTGCGGAGAATTAAATCAAATTCATATAAATGAAACCATAGTTTTAAATGGTTGGATCTCTAAAGTTAGGGATTTAGGAAGCGTTGTTTTTGCTGATATTAGAGATAGATATGGAAAAACTCAATTAGTATTTAATTCTAAAATTGACAATAAATCATATACGAGTGCTAAAAAATTGAGCTTAGAAGATGTAATTAGCATTGAAGGAAAAGTCGTGCTAAGACCAGACGAAGCACAAAATAAAAATTCAAAAACTGGAATGATTGATATTGAAGTTGCAAAACTTATAACTTACAATAAATCTGAAACGCCTCCATTTGATATTAATGATAGAAACTCAGCTATGGAAGATCACCGATTAAAATTTAGATATCTTGAGTTAAGAACAAAAGAATTACAACATAATTTAGTAACACGACACAAAACCTCAATAATAACTAGAAATTTTTTATCTAGTCAAAATTTTCTAGAAATAGAAACTCCAATTTTAATGAAATCAACCCCAGAAGGTGCTAGAGATTTTTTAGTTCCAAGCAGGTTACACAAAGGAAAATTTT
>CEUQ01186099.1_pt1 | contig 12944 bp, 13 predicted proteins | sample 361491 | NCBI WGS metagenome assembly CEUQ01 (sample SAMEA2622796, study PRJEB7988) | marine metagenome | biome: marine biome (ENVO:00000447); feature: marine epipelagic mixed layer (ENVO:xxxxxxxxx); material: "saline water (ENVO:00002010), including plankton (ENVO:xxxxxxxx)" | depth 120 m | reverse complement strand
GCCGCCGAGACCCAGCACAATGTTGCGAAGCGCGCGATCGTTCATGTCGACCACGCGACGCCAGGAGACGCGGCGTGGGTCGATGACCGGCTCGTGTTGCCAGTGAATGTGGTTGTCTACCAGCGCGGACAACAAGTTGTGCGCAGCGCCTATAGCGTGGAAGTCACCCGTAAAGTGCAGGTTGATGTCTTCCATCGGCACCACCTGGGCATAACCACCGCCAGCTGCACCACCTTTCATGCCAAAACACGGGCCAAGGCTAGGCTCACGCAGACAGATAGCCGTACGCTTTCCAATACGGTTCAGAGCATCGCCCAGGCCTACACTGGTCGTGGTTTTCCCTTCGCCCGCCGGTGTCGGCGTAATTGCGGTAACCAGGATCAGCTTACCGTCGGACTCACTGCGTAAAGACTTCAAGTAATCGAAGCCAATTTTGGCTTTGTAGTGGCCATACGGCTGCAACGCGTCAGACGGGATGTCCAGGCGATCACCGATCTCACTGATCGGCTTCATCGTCGCGGCGCGTGCGATTTCGATATCGGAAGCCATGGTGCTGCTCTCTCCTTGGGTAAATTTCGTGTTGGCGAACGACCCTCCCAAAACGGGCCGTCTCCATATAGCGCTAACGGTTCCTGCCGGTAGTTTCACTAAGGTGGCGGTTGGTATTGTATTGGCATACCCAAATTGCATGGGTACGCACAAAGCAATACCGCAAGGAACCACAAGCGCGGCAGATAGTGGGCTCAGAATGGAATTAAATCTGCTGTTCTTGCGTCAGTTTTCTATGACTGAGCGTCAGTAAAGCATCGGGAAAGGCTCCCCATCGGCCAGCGCTATCATGGGCCTCGCCGCAAGCTTTCATTCCTGCCACGGACATGTTCGGTGCGAGGGAGGAAAGACTGTTATATTATAACGTTCGCGCGCCATCCCAAGTTATCCGCATTTCCGTCATGCCTGAACCTGCTACAGCCCAGCAACTTGCGCCCGAACCGCGCTCGCCGTCACGCACCAACCTGGCGGACTTTGGGCTCCTCGCGCGCCTCGCTGTGGCAGGCGGGGCGAGCGTGGGCATCTGGGTTGCGGCCATTATCGTGATGAGCAACTGACGTATGGCCTCGGTGCACTTCGAAAACCTGACATTGGGATACGGACGCCACCCGGCCGTGCATCACCTGAACGGTGAGCTGGAGCCAGGCAGCCTGACCGCGGTCGTAGGTCCTAACGGCGCCGGTAAATCCACGTTGTTGAAAGGCATCGTCGGCGCGCTAAAGCCGCTGCAGGGGCAAATTCATCTGGGCGGGCATAATGCACACATCGCTTACCTCCCACAGATGTCGGAGCTGGACCGCAGCTTCCCGCTGAACGTACGCGAACTCGTTAATCTCGGCCTCTGGCGCGAAAGCGGTCTGTTTGGCAGCACGCGGCGTTTCAAGGGGCGGGTTACCCACGCGCTCGCCGCCGTCGGACTGCTGGAGTTCGAGGCGCGCCCCATAGACACGTTATCTGGTGGCCAACTGCAGCGCGCGTTGTTTGCGCGACTGCTGGTACAAGATGCGCCGATCATTGTCCTGGACGAACCATTCAACGCCCTCGATACGCGCACGGCCAATGACCTGATGGCAATGGTACAGCGCTGGCATGGAGAGGAACGGACGATCATCGTGGTCTCGCATGACCTCGATCTCATCCGCAAAGAGTTTCCTCAAACCTTGATGCTGGCCCGCGAGCTTATCGGGCTTGGCGCGACCGGCGAGGTTCTGACCGCCGAGAACCTGTTGCGCGCTCGCCAGTTGCACGAAGCCTTCGATGACCACGCCCAAGTCTGCGAAATCGACGACGCGGCCTGACTACTCAGCTACGGCGATAAGCTTCGCTATCATTGTCAACCATCACTTCCACGTAGCAGCGACAAGTTCGGGGCGTACGGCATGAACTTGTCTTGTGTCTTGACGGGTATAGGATGTCGAAGACCCGACCGTCCACTGGAGAACCACCGTGACACATTCAACAACCATGACACCTGAAAGCGTCGGGGGGATTCGAAGGCCATCGCCGTGAGTTGCATCATGTGGCCGTCGCGTGATTGAGCACAACGCTTTTCCCAGTCCTTAACGAGACCAGTTCCGTAGTTCGTAATGGAATTCGCCCAGCTAATCTCTGAACCGTTTGCGTACGGGTTCATGCAACGCGCGCTGGTCGGGTGTTCTGCGCTGAGCCTTGGCGCGGCGCCGTTAGGCGTTTTCCTGATGTTACGCCGGCTCAGTCTGACCGGTGATGCGATGGCGCACGCGTTGTTGCCAGGGGTGGCACTCGGTTATCTGGTCGCGGGGCTGTCGGTCCCCGCGATGACGATTGGTGGCGTGATCGCCGGTTTGTTGGTGGCCGTTCTCGCCGGGATAGTCGCGCGCACCACCGCAGCACGCGAAGACGCGAGCCTGGCAGCGTTTTATCTGATTTCGCTGGCAGCCGGCGTAGCCATCATCTCGTCGCAGGGTTCAAGCGTGGACCTGCTACGGGTGTTGTTCGGCACGGTATTGGCTCTGGACGACGATTCGCTGATGCTCATTGCCGGCGTCACCAGTCTGACGCTGCTGGTCATGGCTGTCATCCTGCGCGGACTGATTGCTGAGTGTGTAGACCCGGCGTTCATGCGCACCGTCAGCGGGGCAGGCGGTTGGATCCACATGATCTTTCTGGGTCTGGTGGTGCTCAATCTCGTGGGCGGCTTCCAGGCGCTGGGTACGCTGATGGTGGTGGGCATCATGATCCTGCCCGGAGCGGCAGCGCGCTTCTGGGTGCGTTCCATCTCTTCGATGCTGGTGCTCGCCATCGCGTTTGGCTGGGTAGCCAGCGTCGCGGGCCTGCTGCTCTCGTATTACGTAGACGCCGCGTCCGGCCCCATGATCATCCTGGCCGCCGGGGGCATCTACGTGATGTCACTGCTGTTTGGCCGCGTCGACGGTTACATCATCTCGCTGTTGCCGCGCAAACACCTGCACGCCTAGTTGCCTGTAACGCTACATCATCTCCTGCAGATCGGTTGCGTAACCAAACAGCGCTGGCGTGCCTCCGGTGTGCATGAACACGGTAGCGCCGGAGACGTCATCACGTTTCACCCACTCAAGAGCACAAGCAAGTGACTTTGCGGTGTAGACCGGATCTACAAGCAAAGCCTCGGTGCGGGCGGCGCGCAACAGCGTTGCCCGCGTAGGCGCGTTCATCTGGCCGTAGCCTGGGTCAAGGAATGTATCGTCAACCACGACATCACACTCCCTGACTACGCCTGAATGGCCGATCAATTCTTCGGTACGTTGGGCAACGCGCATGACCCGCGCGCGCTGCGCATCAGCTTCTCGCCTGACGCACGCACCCACTACGCGCACGTCGTCGCGCCCAAGCGCCCGTAAGCCGACCAACACGCCCGCGTGGGTCACAGCGCTGCCGCTCGCCACAACAACCTGACTCAGTTCAAGCCCCATCGATGCCGCCTGCGAGACGAGCTCTTCGACCGCAACGACGTAACCAAGTGTGCCTAGCGGTCGCGGCTGTTCGCTCAGGTGAATGACGTACGGAACCTCCCCCGCCGCACGCGCGTGCGCGGCGTGTTGCTCCAGCGCCGCGTCAGCGCCGTGCTCATCTTCACCGACCGGAAAATACTCAACACGCGCGCCCAACAGATGATTCAGCAAGACGTTGCCGGAGGTACGGTAGGTCTCGTCTTTGCCTGCAACACGTTCCTCCAGCTGCACCAGGCACTTGAGCCCGAGCTTGGCGGCTGACGCGGCGGCCGTGCGTACAAAATTGGACTGCACGGCACCGGTGATAAGGGCAAGGGTCGCCCCCTGCGCGAGCGCATCGCCAAAATAGAACTCCAGCTGGCGTACCTTGTTGCCACCAAACGCGAGTCCGGTGCAGTCGTCTCGTTTGACCCACAGAGGCTTCTGAGAGCCCGCCTCGGTGGACAACCGTGTCAGTGCTTCGAGAGGTGTCGGGAAGTGTCCCAGAGACGCGCGCGGGTAGTCCGCGGTCAGGGATGGAGCAGTGGATTGCAGCGTTGATGACATGGCGCGATGCGTTGTTGGAAGATCGCGCGTCAAGATGCGGGAAGCATCAGGTAGCAGTCAACGATTGTCTTTGAGAATTTGACCGTTGCCGCCAGCGCGCGTCAGGCCAGCGGCAGGAGCACCCGTCTTGAGAGTGGTGTGTCACGCTTCGTATTCGGCCAGGCCCACCAGGATTTTGTGCTTGCGCGCAACGCTGGTCTCCAGCACGGAGCGCATCCATGCCACATCTTCGGCGGGCACAACGTAGTGCTCCAGAGCACTCATCGTTGAGCGGTTCTCGATCAGCCGCGTGCGTAACTTCTCTATGCAGTAGTGCAGGTCGTCGCGTGTCGTCATCGTCGTCGTCTATCTCCGTCCTCGTTTTCCCGAGCCTGATGATGCAGGTCCTGGATGCCTCAAGAAGTGACGCTTTTATCACTTTGGCCCGCAACACCCCTTGAATACCCGACAATCGCTCTGAATCGTGAAGTGGGACACACTGTGATTCACGCAGAGCTACATTGAGTGCATGTGCCGCGCATCGAACCGGATGCTCCCATTCCGGTCTGAGACTCAAGGCCGCGGTTTTTTGCACCACAACGCTCTTCTGCTTGGGTGATATAGATGGCTCGCAAAACTCTGTTTGACTGGCACAAACGACGACTGCTGCGCAAGCAGATTTCGTTCGCGGAGCAGCTCAGCGGCATCGCAATCGCGGTGTCGTTGGGTGCGCTCGTCTGGTGGGTAGGTGCACAACGCGACGCCTACGATCCAACTGAGCGCGATCTGCCGGTCGAACTGCTGAGCGCTGATGGTCCAAAAATCAGGCTGTACCATCAGCCACTCAAACCATGGGTGGAACCCGGCCAGGCGTCCAACCAGGCCCCCACGTTGAGCCTTGGGCCATTCCCGCCCAGTCTGATCGACGCCAATTGGGCGTTGGCCGGACGAATTCGCAGCTTCGATTCCTCGAACTTGTACGAGAAAATCAACGGCGAGGCGGAGAAGTTCATCAAACAGGGGTTCCGAAGGCTGCATTACGTCGTCTTGCGCGGCACGGACGGCAGCGAGATGGCCCTGGAACTGTATGATCAGAGCGACATCGGTGGGTCCATCGGCATCTTTGCTGCACACAAACCGGCAAATGCGGACATCGTCGAACGCGTCGGCGTCACATTTTTTACTACCTCCGTTGGACTGATTGGGCGTACCGGCCAATTCTTCTTTCGCGCGGCGGCTGATCGCAGCACCAACCTGGTCAAAGAAAAATCCCGGGCGCTGGTCGAGACACTCAGCCAACTGACCGCCGCGGCCGCAGCCGCACCACAACCCGTACAGACAGCAGCACCAGCGCTCACACCCGCTGGCCCGGCTGAAATGCAATTGCTGATGAAAGCATTACAGCTGAAAGAGTCGGCGATGACATTCGAAGCGGCCAATGTGTTCCAGTTCGATTTCGCGGAGAACTTCTGGTTTGGCCAACTCGAAGGAGAAAGTCGCGCTTTCATCCATGTGGCCGACAACAGTGAAGCCGCTGATGCTCTGTTCACAAAATTGCTGGACGAGCTCGCCTACGAACACGACCACGTGCGCAACACCGAAGACGGCGTTGTCCTGAAGCACAAGTTCCTCGGCACGTTTTTTATGCTGTCGCGCAACGGGCATTACCTGTTGGGCGCCGAAAATCTCACAGAGGAAAACCAGGGCAGCGGTGCAATCGCCAGGCTGACCAAGGCCGCACAGCCATGAGTACGCGCGAACCAACGCACCCTGACCACAAACCGACTCTGCTCACCAGGCGCCAATGGGTACAGCGTGTAGGCGGCTTTGGCGCGGTTACCGGTGTCGCGGGTTATCTAGCGCTCGCGCCGGAAGACGCACCCTTCTCACTCGCGGATGAGACGGGGCTTCGCAGCATGCCTGTAGAGCCCGTATTCACGCTGCCGGACTTTCGTGTCGCCAAGCGTATGGGCGCTGGCGAGGTGGGCATCGGACGCGGTGGTGCCGTGCGAGAGCGCATGTTGAAGGCGCTGGACGCGGTAGGTGGACTCAGTCACTTCGTGCAGCCAGGCGACGTCGTATTGGTTAAACCCAACGTGGCGTTTGACCGTTCCCCGAACCTCGGCGCAACCACGAACCCGGAACTGATCGAGACGCTCATCAAGCTGCTGCTGGTGGACGCACGTGCCGCCGAGGTGCGTGTGTGCGACAACCCGATCGAGTCGCCCGCCGATTGTTTCGCCAAGAGCGGCATCCGCGCGGCGACCTTGCGCGGCGGCGGTCAGGTTTACCTGCCCGACAGCAACGCGTTTGAGATGTTGCATACGCCTGGCGCCAAGCTCATCGAGGAGTGGCATTTTTTCAAGCGCCCCTTCCGCGGCGTCAACAAAGTCATTGGTATCGCGCCGGTAAAGGATCACAACCTGTGTCATGCATCACTCGGCATCAAGAACTGGTATGGCCTGCTAGGCGGCCGCCGCAATCAGTTCCATCAGGATATTCACGAAATCATCTCCGACCTGTCGATCATGATTCGCCCGACACTGAACATCCTGGACGGCACCAACATCCTGATGGAAAACGGCCCCACCGGCGGCGACCCTTCCAACGTCAAGAATGCGGATGTGATCATGGCCGCGACCGATCCCGTGGCGATGGATGCGTGGGCGTACGAACATCTTCTCGAACGCCGCGGCACGCTGGAGTACCTGCTTCGTTCGGAAGCCAAAGGCAGTGGCAAGGCTAACTACAAGGGCCGCGTCAAAGAGGTGGCTTCATGAGTGGACCTTTGGACGACCTGATTGCAGAGGCACACAAGAAGAGCCAAAAACCGGGACGCCTGCGTCTTACGCGTATCCGCGTCGCTTCGCAGATCGTATTCTTCGCGCTATTCATGTTGGCCGTCTGGGCAACCTGGACAACACGCCTCGAGGGTTATCCGGTCTCGCGGCTGTTGGAGATCGATCCGCTGGTAACGCTGTCCACCTGGTTATCCACCGGCTACGTCTACCGTTATCTGGGCTGGGCTCTGTTGTTAGTCGCCATCACATTCATATTTGGGCGCGTGTTCTGCAACTGGATGTGCCCCTACGGAACGCTGCATCAGTTTGTCTCGTGGTTATTCAGCGTGCGTTCAAACTCACAGCGCATCGCATCCAACCAATATCAGCCGCTGCAGTATCTGACGTATGTTTTCCTGATCATATTCCTCGTCATGGCATCGATGGGGGCATTACAGATCGGGCTGCTCGATCCGATCGTCATGATGTATCGCGCCGTGGCGCTATTTGTTGCACCAGCGTCCGACATGGTGGTCGGGCGTTTTGATAACACCAGCGCCGCCGGTTTGTGGATCGACCAGCTGAAGTTTGCACCGGGGGCTGAGCATCGCATCTTTGTGGGCTCGTTCTGGGTTGCCATCACGTTCATGTTTTTTGTCGTGATGAACCTGTGGAAGCCACGCTTCTTCTGCCGATTCGTCTGCCCGCTGGGCGCCTTGCTGGGCGTGTTCGCATCCAAAAGCCTGTTTCGTATCAATCGAATCGTCAGCCGCTGCACCGATTGCAATCTGTGTCTGATGCGCTGTGAAGGCGCCAGCGACCCACAGTCGCAAGTGCGCACGGCCGAGTGTTTCGGCTGCATGGACTGTATCGATGACTGTCCCGAGGATGCGCTGCAGTCTGCCCGCAGGGCATCGATTTGGTGTCGCGTGTACGCGATGCGCATGCGGCACTGGCCTAACGGGCTAACGCCCGGGCGAGAGTAGATGCGGGGCGAGATTAAAGGCCAGTGCGAAGGGCCTGCCAAGAGTTCCCAGAACCACAGCGTACAGAAGGTGCCCTGGCCGCATCCAGGGCGGCCTTGATTGCCCGGCTCGGTCGAACCGGGCAATCAGTCAGTGCAGTCGTGAGCCTGAGTGGCCCCAAGCCCGCGGACCTAGCTGGACGTTAGTACCAGGAATCGAGCTCCTTCTCGAGCGCCCTGTCTTCCATGTAGCGCTCCAGGTCGCGGCGCGACTTGATGACCTCTTGCTTGTTCGCCTTGCGTCCTTCGGCAGCCAGCGTGCTGTCGCCCGATACAACATCAGCGTCCATCGTCACAGCGGTCTCAGCCAGATCCATTTCGACTTCATTCAGCGGAATACCCATCGCGTTTAATCTCCACGGTAGACCCCGTTATGCCTGAGTAGCGGCCAAGCAGAAAACAACTTAGCGCCAACTACTCGCTGTATTTGACAGCGAGATCGTGTCGATTTGCTAGAGCACAAGTGACACATCAAAACAGAAGAATTAATGCAAAGCGAAAGATTTTCTAATCAGATTTTAACCACAACATATAGTGTTTGCGTCAGTACAGGACACAACTGCTTGTAGCAACTTGTTCCATCTGGCGTCTTACCAGGGCAACGTTTTTACCTCGACACCGTCACATCACGCTCGACAAACATGACCAAAAATCACAGTCGGGTAGTCAGTCACTCATCCGGTGTGCCGCGCCACGCCCAGGCGTTGTAGTCGCCGGGACGACGCAACAACGACGCGCGTGTCGGGTCCCCCGGTAGACAATCCCAATCGGGAGATACGCCGAAGTCGTGTGCGGCGTTCACAATCCGACGACGGCGCTGCGAGCGACGAATGTCATCTTCAAGCCAGGCAACGTCCCAATGGGCCGCGGCGGCCTCCTGTAGTGCGACACGGATAGTAGCCAATGCGGGGTCCCCCACGCGGTCGTTGCGTTCGTGTGGGTCGGCCGCGAGGTCAAAAAGCTGGTCGGGTACCCCACCACCGGTCAGTAACTTAAACGTGCCCCGCTTGACCATCAGCATTGGCGAGGGCACGCCCTCGGAGGTGATCTCCGAAAACACCGCTCTGGTGTCAGCCGTCGCCTCGGCCGCAACACTCAGCAAGGATCTGCCGGACAGCAGCTCCGCCTGGACAGACTCGAGGTTCAGACCAGCCAACTCGGCAAAGGTGGGTACCAGATCAACCAACGAGACGTTTGCCTCGATGTGATTCGCGCGCGGGTGCTCCGGTGCGACGACGATTAGCGGTACGCGCACGCAATCATCAAAAAAATGTTTCTTAAACCACAGGCCGTGCTCGCCCAACATGTCGCCATGGTCAGCGGTGATGACGATCACGGTTTTATCAGCCTGGCCAGTCTCATCCAGCGCCTCGAGCAGCACTCCAATTTGATGATCCACATAGGACACGTTCGCGAGGTACGCATGTCGTGCAGCCCTGACACGCTCCGGCGTGATGCTCTCATCCAGCAGAGCGTGATGGGCGAGCATGCGCGCCGTGTGCGGGGAACGCTCGCGCTCAGGCGCAAGCGGCGTTGCCGGCATCGGCGCGTCCTCGTCGTCATACATGTCCCAGAACTTTTGCAGCGCGTAGTACGGCTCGTGTGGATGGGTAAACGACGCGACCAGGAAGAGCGGGTTCGCCCGCATGCGCACGTGGTCATAAAGCGCTTGTCGCGCGCGGTGCAATACAGCTTCATCATGGTCGTGTTGCACACTGCGGACGCAGACGCCGGCTTTGGTGATTCCTGTCGCGTCGTTATTGGAGTCCATACGCCGCTCATCCCAACTGGGCGTCCATGAGAAGTCGGTTGGGTAGAGTTCGGGCGTCATGCGCTCATCAAAACCATGCAACATGTCTGGCCCTACAAAATGTTGTTTGCCACACAACACCGTGTGGTACCCAGCCAGACGCAGATAGTGGGCCATCGTTGGCACTTCAGCTGGAAATTCGGCTCCGTTGTCGTACGCACCGATGCGTGACGGCCAGAGCCCCGCCAGCATTGAGAACCGCTATGGCGCGCATAATGGGAAGTTGCAGTACGCGTTTCGAAACACGGAGCCACGTTCTGCCAAAGCATCCAGATGCGGGGTCACCGCCGAACCGCCATAACACGACAGCACCTGGGGTTTCAGCTGGTCACCTTGAATAAGAATGATGTTGGGTGCCTGGTCCGCCATGTTTCAGTCGTCCGCTTCGAACAGGAGTGGATGACTTTAGCGCGTTGCGCCGTCCGTACGCATCTGCGTATACGTTGCGACAGACGCACCGTAGAATCGCCTGCCTGAACAACGCGTCCCGATGTTAGTTGGAGATAAATCCATGCCTCTTGAGATTCATCAGTTCCCGTGTCGCTCGGATAACTATGGCTTCCTAGCCCACGACGCCGCTTCGGGCGCAACCGCATGCATCGATACGCCCGAAACCGACGCGATCAATGCCGCGCTGGAAGAAAAAGGATGGCAACTCACACACATCCTGAACACGCATCATCATGGTGATCACACAGGCGGCAACCTGGAGCTGAAAGAGCGATGGGGCTGTACCATCGTCGGCGCTGCCAATGACGCCAAGCGCATTCCGGGCATCGACGTCAGAGTTTCTGACGGGGACGACTACACGTTTGCCTCGATGCAGGCCAAAGTGTTCGAAGTACCCGGACACACCACTGGCCACATCGCGTATTACTTCGCGAGCGAAGGCGTAGCATTTGTGGGCGACACCTTGTTTGCGCTCGGCTGCGGGCGGCTGTTTGAAGGCACGCCCGACATGATGTGGAACAGCTTACAAAAGCTGATGGCGCTTCCGGCGGATACCGTCGTCTATTGCGCACATGAATACACGCAGGCCAACGCGCGATTCGCATTGTCTGTGGAGCCCGGTAATCCCGAGTTGGTCGCACGTTGCAAAGAAATCGACGATAAGCGCGCACAAGGCCTGCCAACGGTGCCTACAACGATCGGCCTGGAGCTCGCGACTAATCCCTTCCTCCGCTCGGCAAGCGAAAACCTGCAGGCGACCATTGGTATGGGCGGCGATGACCTGGTGGCGGTGTTTGCCGAAACGCGGAAGCGTAAAGACAACTTCTAAGCGACCACGCCGTTCCACAAGAGTGAGGAAAAGCACGGATGACTTTTACGGTACTGGCGAGCTGTAAAGAGACCAGTCAGGTTGGCATCGGTATTGCCACCGCTTCCATTGCCGTAGGTGGCTTGTGCCCGTTCTACACGGATGCCGGCGACATCATCACATCTCAAGCATTTGCACGTCCGGAGCTCGGACTGGCCGTCATGCGACATCTGCAAAACCGCTCGGCGCTGTCTGAGCTCGACGCGCTTGTGGCGCAGGCGGACGAGCATCTCAGCTATCGACAGATTGCGGTGTTAACCCGGGATGCACGGATGTGGATACACACCGGGACAGACTGCAGGCCTTGGTGCGGACATAAGACGGCAGAAGACTTCACCGTCATGGGTAACTTTCTGGCGGGCAGCCATGTCGTTGATGCGATGGCGTCCGCCTGCCGTGAATCGGCTTCTGAGCCACTCGCGGAACGGTTGCTGCGCACATTGGAGGCGGGGCGTGATGCGGGCGGCCAGGCGGATGCCAACGGGCGCCATACTCGCGAACGTTCCGCGGCCATTCGTGTGGTTGGGTCCACGGATACCTCGCTTGTACATGATGCTGCCGTTGCGTCCGTTGACCTCCGAATAGACCTGCATGCTGATGCGGTCACGGCGCTGAGAGAGCTGCACAATGTCTGCGCAAAAGTGCCGTCATACAACGCGCTACGCTCATCCCGACCGGGGAGCACACCCGCACTGGGCGCGTGGGAGGCAGAACACATGGGCGACCCAAGTCCGCCGTCAGTGTTGGATGGAGACTCCTGACTAACGCGTCAAACGTTTGAGCCGTCCCGAAGGGTCACGGCGCATCTAGTTCGGGACAAAGTTGTTGTCGTCCGGCGCGGCGCGTAAACCTTGCGCGGTATCGGCGTTGCGCACGACATCCAGCGTTTCGCGGAGTGACGCCTCGTCAATGTCACGGGTGATGAACACGATGCGCGTACGACGGTCTTCGCTTGGCCATGCATCCAAGGAAAAAGAAGGGTGAAACACGTGCTGAACGCCGTGGATTACTACAGGTCCGTCCAACCCGCGCACATTGACAATACCTTTCACCCGCAGAAAGTCTTCACCGCGAAACCTGAGCAGTAGATTCAGCCAGACGTTCAATACATCTCTCTCAAGCGGCTCATCCAGCGTCAGGCAAAGCGCCTTGATCCGGGCGTCGTGCCGATTGACGTCATGTACATGGTGCTCGTGGTCATGATGATGGTGCTGATGGCCGTGATGCTCGTGGTCGATGTGCTCATGATGATGGTGTTCTTGAGTGCCATGAGCATGGCCATGCGAATAAGCTTCTGCCTGCAGCCATTCTTGCACGTCGAGGCTTCTATCGATGGGGTTGTAATGGCCGGGATCAAATATTGCGTCAGCGTCGACAACACCATGGTCGGCAAGTACCTGCGGAGCACCAGGGTTCAACTGGCTCAGGCGCTCCTTGAGCCCGCCGAGTTCCGGCGCGCCCGTGAGGTCGGTCTTTGTCACAAGCAACCGGTCTGCCATCGCAACCTGTTTGACTGATTCGATTTGTGCGTCCAGCGTGGCCATACCGTTCACCGCATCAACGGTAGTAATGACTCCATCAAGGCGGTAACGACTTGTCACTTCCGGATTGCTCATCAACGTGTGGATGATGGGAGCAGGATCCGCGAGCCCCGTGGTCTCGATCACAACCCGATCGAACAGCAACTCACCCCGATAGCCAAAGCGCCCGGGCGCGCGCCGCAAGGTGTCGGCCAGGTCCGCGTGTATCGTGCAGCACAGACAGCCACTGGACATCTCAACGACAACGCCATCAGTACCCTGTGTCACCAGATCATGGTCTAGCCCTATCTCACCAAACTCATTGATCAGCACGAGCGTCCGGCTAAACGCAGGTTGTACCACAAGCTGATTGAGCAGCGTCGTTTTGCCGCTGCCGAGAAAGCCGGTCAACAGCAATACGGGTAGCAGCTCCAGCGGCTCACTGGCGG
>CEUQ01042563.1_pt1 | contig 12950 bp, 14 predicted proteins | sample 361491 | NCBI WGS metagenome assembly CEUQ01 (sample SAMEA2622796, study PRJEB7988) | marine metagenome | biome: marine biome (ENVO:00000447); feature: marine epipelagic mixed layer (ENVO:xxxxxxxxx); material: "saline water (ENVO:00002010), including plankton (ENVO:xxxxxxxx)" | depth 120 m | reverse complement strand
ATCATAATCATCATAATAATCATAATAATCATCATCATTATCATCACCATCACTTGATGATTCAGAATTGTAGTCAAAATTTACTCCATATGACAAATTAAATCCTGGACTTTGAGATACAGACATATAGTTAGTTCCAAGGTTGATTGTTGTTGTTGAGTTATCACCTTGTGAGGTCATATTAAACAAATCATCACCACTAACTTGTAATGTGCTATATTCATATACAGGAATATCATATTGATCGAATAAACCTTGAGTCATTACTATTGACGACACCATGAATATCGCCATTATTTTAGTAACTATTTTCATTATTTACTCTCCTTGTTATTTATATATGTAACATATAGTTACAAAATTTAAGATAAATCGTCTGAAATAACAAAAAAAGAATAAAAATAGATAAATTAAAAGAAAGTATGTTGAATAGAATTGGGAGGCCCCTACAAGGAACCTCCCAATATTCCTAGGTATCCCTCCAGTAATTCATAAATGAATCACTACCTAGCTTAATATATAAAAATAGGAATGTAATTATTGTGTTATAAGTCACAGAAAATTAAATAATAAGGTATTATTTAAGCAAATCCACTATTACCAGATAATTGATTTAAATCAATACCAAGCTTATTATTAATGTGTGACCATTTTTTTTCATCTGGCATATCAAAAATCATATCTGAATCACTTGGAACTATGAGCCAATCCCCATTTTCAAATTCATTTTCTAACTGCCCATTGCTCCAGCCAGCATATCCAATTGAAAATCTAAACATGCTGGGGCCATGTCCTGTTACTATATCATTTAATATTTTTGAGTCTGATGTTACTCCAACTTGATTAGAAATTTTGATTGTTTTTTGTGTTTTATAATCTAAAGGATGTAAGATAATCCCCATATTTAAATCAACAGGTCCACCAAAATATACATTTGGTTTTGGGCTAATTTGGTGTAGCTGAGTTTCCTTTAATATTGAATCAGCCTCTTCCTGTAATTTTAAATCAGATATAGATTTATTAATAATAAGTCCCATCGCACCATCTTTATCATGGCTACATATATAGACTAAGCTTTTTTTAAAGATTGGATCATTCACATGAGGCATGGAAATTAAAAAGTTGTTGGATAAATTTTTCATAATTACTGCTACAATTTAAATATGAAAATCATAATAAAAAAGTAACAATTATAATAAATTTATTATAATATTGATTGAGACTAATTATGAAATTTTACCTACTATTGATTTTATTTCTTTTTATAGGGTGTGCAGCACAAATGGCACCTAAAGGAGGTCCGTTAGATGAGAAAGGGCCGGTTATAACTCAAATACTTCCCTCTAATTTGACAGATATTTCTAATACTAATACTCAGGTTATCATTCATTTTGATGAATTTATTAATCCTTTAAGTGTTGTAAATACTATTGAAGTTTTAAATTTTAATGAATTTAATTATCAGGTTAGAGGTAAAAGAATTATTATTAATCCTAATCATAAATGGCCTAGTTCAGAAGTAATTAAAATTAATATATCAAGAAAAATTTCAGATTTTCATAATAATATGATGGATAGTCCTATTAAAATTGCATTTACCGATATGACCAATAATATAGATAAAAAAATTACAGGTCATATTATAAATAGCGAATCAGATATTTTTCAAATTGGTCTATATCAAATAATAGATCAAGATTATTATTTGATTGATAAAACAGAATCTAATATATATGGTTCTTTTGAATTTAAATATTTGAATTCTGGACAATATATTGCTGCTGCTGTAGAAAATTTTATAGATAGTTTGGCTATGGATATTCGCAACAAAAGGTATGGCTTTATAACCGATGATTTTATTGATTTAGAGAATACTGATAGTACTCATATTATGTTAAAAATTGATTATCCACTAGAGCAATTTGTAATTAAATCATTTCGACAGATTAATAATAGTTTTGGATATGTTTTATTGAATAATGGAAAAGAAAAACCATTTTTTATACCTTCTACTATTCAATTAGGAGATTCACTAGAAATAGCATTAAAGTTAAGTAATAGAATTGAATCGTATACTACACCTATTTTTAAATCGATTACTAAAGATATTTTAGATACACTGCCACCCCAAATGAATTCTTATGAATACATTGATGATAGATTAAATGTTGTATTTAATGAACCTATTGCTAGATATGAAAAGGCTCCTAAATTATATTATGCTGCTGATTCGGTGCTCAATATCATTGATTATAATTTTATAAATTCATTTATTATCCAAAGCGGTCCTACAGGATTTTATGATGTATATATATCAAATATCTATGATTTATATTCTAATGCACTTGATGACACATTATTTATTAAGGCAGGCTCTGAAACAGCACTTAATGATAGTATTACAGGCGGAAATATTTATGGTCATATTAAATATAATGGCCAGCATCCTGTAATTGTTAAAGCAGAAAGTCTAGACCAACGCTATGTTTATTATAATTATGTTGATTCTCTTAAGCAGTTTTATTTTTCCCATGTAATGCCGGGCATGTATAATTTTAATGCCTATGAAATATTAGGAGATTATGATTCAACACAGTATTATTCAGGGTCTTGGAAGCCTTATAGGCGTGCTGCTAAGTTTGGAATGTATAATGAGCAACTAGAAGTTAGAAATCATTGGGATATTCAAGACATGTTAATTGAAGTAAAATAAACATTATATGAAATCAAAAACTATTTATAATAAACTATACAGTATTGCTGAAAATTTAGATATTAAAATTATTAAAGGAAAAGGTAATTTTAAAGGTGGTTCATGTGTTTATAAAGAGGAAAATATTATTGTGTTGAATCATAATAAGCCTATCGAAGACCGAATTAGAAATTTAGCTTTTGGTTTATTAGAATTTAACCTTGATTTGATTAAACTCGATTCACATATCAAAACATTACTTGAAGAATATCAATATATAAAGGAGCATGGATGAGTAAAAAACATTTATGGGCACCTTGGAGAATGGATTATATATCTAATCCAAATAAAGAAAGTGATATTTTTTTAAATAAAGCACATTCAGAAAACGATAGAGAAAATTTAATTTTATATCGAGGAGAGTATTCTTTTATTATTATGAATCTATATCCATATAATAATGGCCACTTAATGATTGTTCCATATGAAAAACATGATGATATGACACAATTAAGTTCTCACACTTTAAATGAAATCATGCACTTATCTCAGGAATCTATGAAAATTTTAAAAGCACATTTAAAAAGTGAAGGATTTAATTTTGGTTTAAATATGGGTAAAGCCGCAGGAGCTGGCATCGATGACCATTTACATTTTCATATTGTTCCAAGATGGATGGGGGATTCTAATTTTATGCCTATTGTTGGGCATACTAAAATTATTATGCAAAGTTTATTTGATACTTATGATCAAATTAAGCCAGCATTTGACTTAATATAAAAAAGTCTCATATAATTAGGGCTTTATGGTTAAGCTTTGTATTAATAATAATTAATTTTTATTAGCTTTTGCTTCTAATTCTAATTTTTCTCCAGCTGCACCAATTTTATTAAAAGCCATAAATTGAGCTACTGTACCGCCTATCATTAACATGAAAGGCAATGAAGCATCATCTATATTATCAGAATTCGCCAACATTAATGTACCTAAAGCTTGACAGCCTGCTCCTATAAAGTATTGACTTCTGAAATTTTGTAAATCTTTACCTGCAGCATACATAAATTCATTATTATAGTAATTATTATTTTTTTGCTCTGCTGGAATCATTTTTGTATTTACATTAATATCTAAATTGTTAGGATTAAAATCTATGTCTAATATTTTATTTTTATCAATTTCAATTATTTGATTATTGTTATTAAGTTTAATGGATATATTTGTATCTGATGAAGATATTATTTCTCCAACCAATTTACTGCCATCTACTAATAACACTTCTGCATTAAAACAAAAGGATAGTAATAATAAACCAAATATTCTTTTCATGGTATGCTCCCTATTTTGATTAGTACAATTTAGCAAAATTTTTTATATAAAGACATAATAAAAATTCTTTTATATATTATATTGTTTGTATAATTTTATCGCCTTGAGTATTTAAAATTTTTCCGGTATAGCTCAGTTGGTTAGAGCAGTGGACTGTTAATCCACGTGTCCCTGGTTCGAGTCCAGGTACCGGAGCATTAATAGCCCTTTATTAAATTAAAGGGCTTTTTTATTAAGTCGCTATTGGATAAATATCATCTATTATTATAAATTACAATATGAAATTTAGAATTAATTATATATTTTTTATTCTTCTATCGATATTTTTCTATTCATGTAATTTTGAATCTGATTTAGTAATCAAAGAAGACAACAGCATTATTTTCTACAAAAACAAATCTAATACAAAATATAAAGAAATTAAATTAGACCCTGCTGGGCATATTATATCTATTCAAACTTTTATAGATGATAGAGTAGATAGTGAATGGATTCCAACACATACGGGGTTATCTGATTTTAAAGAATATTATGGTAATGGTCAAATTAAAGTTAGTGGCTATATTAAAGATGGGCATAAACATTCGTTATGGAGTTATTTTGATCGGGGTGGACATTTATTAATTGAGCGTTATTTTAGCTATGGTCAGCCTAGTAATATATGGATATGGTATGGGCATGCTGACCATCATGGCCACCATGAGAATCATAACACAGATGGTTCTATTTCTCATTATGAAATCTACACAGATATTAGAGATGATGGTTTGTTTTCTAGATATTATCAATCATCAAACATGAAGGAACAAAAATATTATATTGATAATCAGTTAGATGGTGCATATAGTTTATTTTATGATAACCCATCAAATTCAATATACCTATCTGGTCAGTATATTGCTGGTAATAAAATTGGTGATTGGATGATGTTTGATAAGAACGGTAGTTTTCAGAAAATTTTTGAGTAGGCTCTTTATTTATCATGTTTGATCAATTAATTGATTTTTCAATTTTATATTCCAAAGAAATTTTAGTTTTTATTCTTGTATTGGTAGCTGTTTTTTATACCAAAAATCGAGTGGTAGCCATGATAATTTGTACACTCCTTTTATTTTATTATTTTTATATAATATTTTTTAGATTATGAAAAAAAAAGATATTATTCATCCCAAATTATATTTTGATTTTAAGAATACTAATCAGGGGGTAAAATTTTTTTATTATTCTAATAAAATAGATGAATCAGGGAAGCGTTTAAAAGAATCTAAATTAAATACTGATATCACTTCTTTTTCTCATAAAGAATTAAATAAATTAAATAAAGTAGAATATAAAAGATTATTAATTTATATTGAAAGACAAGAACGTGCTATGCAGATATATCTAAACAAAAATTTTAATGAACAATATGAAATTTTAAACAAAAGCTTATCTCTGATGTATGCATTTAAAAATAAATTTGAAAGTTTAATGACACAATATAATGAATCTTGAATGGCTATATTCTAATTTAAATTGGATTATTATAGTATTAGTTTTTACTATTTTAATACTGTTTTTATTTCCAGTAATTTTAGGAGCTGACTTATTGAAGAAAGGTAAAAAGAAAAAATAATTATGGACTCTTTATATTTAGGTTTTATAATGGCAGCTGTATTTCTAGTAATTTTAGTCAGCCAAATTTTCAGTTTACAAAAAGAAGTGAGAAAACTTAAAAGTATCACATCATTTTTATTAAAAGAGATAAAAGGTATCAAATCGCAAAATGAACAATCCTAACGACACAGCTGAAGCTACTGAGTCAAGCAGAATATATTCCTTATTTTATTCTTTCTTTTTAATTCCTTTAATGATGGTTGTGTTTGGGGTATTATTTTATTTGTTATTTGCAGTCATTACAGAGGAGCCTTCAGATATTAATCAATTGTTAATTAAATTAGAGACTGGATCAATGCGAGACAAAGCAAATGCCAGTTATAGAATGAACACAATTTTTTTTAATGACCCTGCAAAATATAATTCATCATATCGAAATCGAATTATTAAAATACATAATATGTCTAAATCAGAGCATTTACAGGACAACACTCTACGCCTTCATACAATTATGATTATGGGAAATTCTAAAGACTCTGCTTTTGGAGATGTATTAATTGAGGAGCTCAAATCTGAAAAAGAAGAATTTCGTATCAAATCTATTGAGGCATTAGGAAAATTAAAATATATTGCTGCATCTGATGAAATAGAAACTTTTTTATCTGATAAATATTCATTTTTAGAAAAATTAGCCGCTGTAGGATGCTTAGGTAATCTTGGCAATAAAAATTCTATTACTCAATTAGTTCATTTAATTAATAAATGGCCCAGTGAATGGCTGGAAACAGATGGCCCAGAATTAAGATGGGAGGCCGCACTTGCACTATTAAAGCTTGGGCATTCGGATACAAATACTGAAGCTATCATTAATAATTTATTATCTCGTTCATATTATGAACTGTATAATGATTTAGACCCTAACACTATAAATTTTGTAATTCTTAAAATCTTAAATATTATAAATTCTATTAATAATACTGAATTATTAACCCCCTTTGCAATATCAATTCATAAGCTATCAATTGATGAACCAAACCTTGAGATTCGGGATTTTTCTAAAAAAATTCACAAACGACTTAATAATTAAAATTCATTAATATATATTGCCTTAATCTTGTAAAAAACTTTAAATTAAATGTCTTATATAAGAATACTTTTTAGAGAGAGAAATGGCTAAAGAAAAATTTATTCCAAAAGCATCTGTTGGAGATAATGCAGAAACTCAAATTTCTAGGGGAAGTTTTATTTCTATTTTATCTGTAGGATGGCTTGCATTTGTAGCAGGTGTTGGTGGTTTTTTTACAGCACTTGGAAGGATGTTCTTTCCTAATGTTAGCTTTGAACCTCCCATGGAATTTAAAATAGGTTATGCAGAAGATTTTGAAGTAGGGAAGGTTGATTTAAGATTTAAGAAACAATATAATGTGTGGATTGTTAGAGATAAAGAGAGTATTTATGCTTTATCAACAGTGTGTACCCATTTAGGTTGTACTCCTAATTGGTTAGAAGCAGAAAAGAAATTTAAATGTCCTTGTCATGGAAGTGGATTTAGAAGTTCAGGGATGAATTTTGAAGGACCTGCGCCACGTCCATTAGAAAGATTCCGAATTTTTCAAGCAAGCGATGGCCAGATTATAGTTGATAAGAATAAAAAATTTAATTATGAAAAAGGAGAATGGGGAAGACCTGAAGCTTCATTTAAGGTTTAGTGTATAAATATGGAAAATAATAAGAAACAATCAATGTTTGATAAATTTTTAAATTCTCAATTTTATAAATCCATTATTCGTTCAGGAGTTCCTAGAACAAGAAGGCAGAGAATGTATGCTGTATTAGGAAATGTATTTTTACATCTTCATCCTGCCCGCTTACCAAGACATGCTGTGAAAGTAGGATACACTTGGTGTATGGGAGGTCTATCTTTTTTCTTATTTGTTGTATTAACAATTACAGGTATTATGCTCATGTTTTATTATAGGCCTACTGTAGAGTATGCTTTTACAGATATTATTGATCTTGGAGAGCAAGCCCCACTTGGTATTATGCGGGAGCTACATAGATGGGGAGCTCATGCTATGGTATTGACAGTTTGGTTACACATGTTACGAGTGTTTATGACTGGTTCGTATAAGCCTCCACGTGAATTTAATTGGGCAGTTGGAGTCATATTGATGACCTTAACAATGTTTTTAAGTTTTACAGGGTATTTATTACCTTGGGATCAATTAGCTATTTGGGCGATTACAGTTGGAACTAACATGGCTAGAGCTCACCCTTTTATTGGAAGTGAAGGTCCTGGGGCATCACTACTTACTATTGGAGATTTAAATTTAGTGACAGCTTCTTCTGATGTGCGGTATGCATTATTGGGAGGGCGTTTTGTAGGAGAAGCTACTTTGTTAAGATTTTATGTATTACACTGCATTTTAGTACCTTTCATAGCAATGATATTTATGGCAGTTCATTTTTGGAGAATACGAAAAGACGGAGGGATATCTGGTCCATTATAGGAAGAGGTTAATTTAAAATTATGTTACAATCATTTAAAGAGTTTGTGAATATTATTTCTGAGCCAATAATTTCATTTACAGTATTGACTATTATTTTCCCACTTTTGTTTCCCCCCACAGATTTTTTTGATAAAATGCATAGAAAATTGGGGCTTCATCATATTTGGACCAATAAAGGTGGATATGCTTTATTTTCTTTAACAACCATATTTTTTTATTTAGGCTACAATGATCCTTATTTTAGTATTATTTTAAATAAACCTGATAATTTTCCAATTGTATTAATGGTGTATTCTATGTTGTTTGTTACATGGTATGCCATGAAAAAAGCATATGTGAATGATAAACGCATTGAGGCAGGTAAAAAACCTAATGAATACCATGATCCAGAAGATAAGGTATTAGTATGGCCTGATTTAGTTTATATTGAGTTTATCGCCCTATTATTATTTATGACATTTTTAACAATTTGGGCTATTGTATTTTCTGCACCTTTAGAGGAGCCTGCAAATGCAGCTGCAACACCTAATCCCTCTAAAGCTCCATGGTATTTTTTAGGATTACAAGAGATGCTTGTATATTTTGATCCATGGATTGCAGGTATTTTATTTCCCATATTTATTATTTTAGGAACTGCAGGTATTCCTTATATGGATATAAATAAAAAAGGTGATGGATACTATTCCTTTAAAGAAAGACGAGTAGGAGTCTTTATTTTTATGTATGGCTGGGTGGCTTTATGGCTATATTTAATTGTTATAGGAACTTTTTTTAGAGGACCTAATTGGAATTTCTATGGTCCTTTTGAATGGTGGGACCCACATAAATTAGAGGTTTTGAACAATGTGAATTTATCAGAATATTTATGGGTTTATTTATTAGGACAAGAAACTCCAGCCAATATTTTATTACGAGAGTCAGCAGGCTTTCTCTTAGTTTTTGCATACTTATTTATTCTCCCTATTATTTTAAGTCAAACATTACTTAAAAATATGTATAAGGCATATGGCCCGGTTAGATATGCTTTTTTGATGATGTTTGGTTTAACTATGCTATCATTACCAATTAAAATGTTTTTAAGATGGACCATTAATTTGAAATACATAGTATATATACCTGAGTGGTTCTTTAATATTTAAGGCATATGTATGGATTATCGTAACGACGAAAGATATTGGGATATTAAACTATTAAACAAGTGGTTTGTAGTAGCTGCATCTCTATGGACTATATCAATGTTCTGGATGTTTATTGATGATAATGATGATGAATTTAAATACTACCAAAGTGAATATTATTCAATTTTAAAAGATAAAACAGAGGATGATTATAATAAACTATACTCAGAAGTATCAGATATCAAAAATGAATTAGAATTGGATTTGGAATCTAAGAAAGCAATATTAGATTCAAAAACCGAACTAATTCAAAGCATTAATGACTCTATACAAAAGATTGAAGATAAATATGCAAAAATTACAATTGATTGGAAGGCCTTAATTGTAGAGGTGGATGTTGCAAAATATTTAGTTGAAAAAGAAAAGGCAGAGCATAAGTATAATGAAAAATCTGAAGCAAACCAAAAATTTAATAGATTAGTATCCCAAAAAAATAGCCTTAAAAAACTAAAAGAATCTTTAGAGATTTCCATTTCTGAATTTAATGGTATGCTTGATAAATTAAATACAGAAGTTAAAATAGCTCAAGATAAAAGAAATAAAGAACTTAAGCGTTTAGACTTACTAGATAATCAACTTACTAAATTAGATCGTAATAGAATGACTTTAGGAAATCAAATTGCAGATATTGTTCGAGATTTACCTATTATTGATTTTCTTGATCCAAAATTAAAAGTGCAGCAAACAGTTGTTTCTGATGTCAAATATGATGTGAATTTTGCAAAAGTAGCAACAGTCGATAGATGTATGAGCTGTCATATGGGAATTGAAAATAGTCAATTTGAAGATCAGGAGCAACCTTATACAGTACATCCTAACTTAGAATTAATTGGAGCTTCTTCATCTCCTCATCCATTTAATGAATTTGGATGTGCTAGTTGCCATTCTGGAAGAAGTCGTGGAACCAGCTTTGTTACTTCTACACATACTCCCCATGATCATCATCAAGAAGCAGAATGGAAAGAAAAGTATGATTGGGCAGTCATGCATCATTGGTTACAGCCAATGTTACCATCAGAATATAGTCAAGCTGGATGTTTTAAATGTCATACACAACAACCTTATTTAGAGGGTGGAGATAAACTGCAATTAGGAATTTCATTAATTAAACAAAATGGTTGCAATGCATGTCATTTAATTGAAACAATTCCTAAGGATTACAATGTTGGCCCAGATTTAACTCAAGTAAATAAGAAATTCGATAAAGAATGGACTTTTAAATGGATTAAAAATCCACAAAGTTTTAGATATAATACAATGATGCCTCATTTCTTTGAGCAAGATAACAATTCTTCCCCTGAAATGATTAAGAGAAATAATGCTGAAATTTATGCAATTACAGAATATTTATTTAAAGATAAAGTATATCAAAATACGAATGATTCTCCATATTTAGGAGATTCAGACAATGGCCAGATTTTATTTAATGCTATTGGTTGCATGGGGTGCCATCAAATTGATAATACTCCTTCTCAATATGAACCTCAAACAGCTGAGTATGATTTTTTTAAATCACAGCATGGCTATAATGATGATGAAACAACTAATTATAATATGTTAAATCAACAAGGCCCTAATTTAATTGGTTTAGGTTCTAAAGTATCTGCACAATGGTTATATGAATGGTTAAAAAACCCAAAAAATTATTGGGAAAAAACAAGGATGCCTAATCTTAGGTTAAGTGATCAAGAAGCAAAAGATATCGCTGCTTATTTACTTACATTTACAAATGAGGAATTTGAAAATCAAGATATTCCACCTTTAACAAATGATTATTTTGAGTCTGACTTAGATGAAATAGCATTACGCTGGCTTAATAAATCATTTAATTATGTAGATGCCGAAGAAGCATTTAATGAAATGAAGGAAAATAATAAAATTATAGATTATGTCGCTGATAAATCAATTAGATATTATGGTTGCTATAGTTGTCATAATATTGATGGTTATGCAGATGCTAAACCAATTGGTGCAGAACTTTCAAAAGTAGGTTCTAAACCATTAAATAAATTTGATTTTGGTCATATACATGATATACAACATAGTAATTTTGGTTGGATTAATCAAAAATTAGCTAATCCTAGAATTTTTGATAGAAGTAAAGTATTGCCAGCTGAAGATAAATCAAGGATGCCTAATTTTTATTTTACTCAAACTGAGATTGAAGCAATTACAACAGTATTATTAGGATTAACCGATTCTAAGATAGAATCAAGCAAACTTGCAGATTTAGATAGAAGCTATCAGGAACTTGAAGGGTATAAGTTGATTAGACAATATAATTGTTATGGATGTCATGAAATTGGTCATGAGGGAGGCAGGATTGCTGATAGTATTAAAGACATTTTACCAGAAAAGCTTCATGCAGAACATAGAAACTATGCTCCACCAAGTTTATATTCTGAAGGTTCAAAAGTACAACCAGATTGGTTATTTTCTTATTTGCAGCAGCCAATTACTATAAGGCCTAATTTACAAGTTAGAATGCCTTCGTTTGATTTAAGTGATGATAATTGGAATGCAATTATAGCGGCTTTTAAAGATATGGAAGATAATCATTTATCTTATGAATCTATTCATATGGTTGATGAAACTAGCACAAAATATAAACAAGGATTTGAATTAGTCTCTGATTATGGATATTATGATTTAGAAAAAGATGTATGGGTAGAAGCTTTTAATGAAGGCTCAAGATGTTATGTTTGTCATTTTCAAGGAGATGTTCCACCAGGAAAAGATTTTGCTATATCAGACCCTTTAGTTTGGGCTCCAAATCTTGCATTATCAAAAGAACGATTAAGGCCCGAGTGGATTAAACAATGGTTACAAAATCCTCAGCACTATATGGAATATACTAAGATGGTTGCTCCTGCATTATACAATAAGTGTCCAGAATGTTTAGATGGTCAACTGACAGATTCTGAATATCAAAATATTAAAGATATATCTGATAATAAAGATAATCCTAATTGGAGATCAGGCACCGAAGCTGATTATAGGTTAGAAGCTATAACAGATTGGATATTCTCTATTGAGGGAGAAGAAGATATTTCAAATGTTATTAAAGATTATTTTACTACTAATGGGTATAAACATTTTGAAGAAGAAGAAGAGGATGATGAATGGGGTGATGATGATTGGTAAATTTAATCTAAACCATATGCCTTTAATCTATTAATAATATTTTTTTCTACTTCTTTAGGGACCCAATCATCCCCACTATAGCTTGAAATTAATAAACCTTCTGGGTCAACCAATAATGATTTTAATGTATGATTAATAGTTCTTGCATCGCCTTCATCAATCCCACTAAAACCTAACCCAGCCTCTGTAGTGATCTTGATGATATTCTCCTTATATCCATAGCTAGATAAAAAATCAATATTAGAATAGTTTTCAAATATATTTCCATAGGCTCTTTTTAGTACATTAGGTGTATCATACCTATAATCAAAGCTAATTACAATAAATTCAATATTCGAATTTTCTTTAAATTGATTTACTAAATATTGATTTTTTAAAATTACAGCAGGGCAAAAATTAGGCATTGGACATCTAGAAAATATGAATGATATAAATTTAAATTTTCCGTTTTCATAACTTAATTCTACTTCTTCTCCATTTAAATTTAAAAATGTAGCACTAGAC